>Ga0209123_1002717_pt1 | contig 14408 bp, 26 predicted proteins | sample BarGraIncu00431A_FD_184500 | JGI IMG/M metagenome (GOLD analysis project Ga0209123, IMG submission 184500) | Arctic peat soil microbial communities from Barrow, Alaska, USA - Barrow Graham LP Incubations 004-31A (SPAdes) (version 2) | ecosystem: Environmental > Terrestrial > Soil > Wetlands >...
GCGCTGGTGGAACGGCTGGACAATGGAACTGCTACCGATGAAGACCGCGCCATCATTGCCAGCATACGCGGGGGTGAAAGGTGGGTGCGGGTTGCGAAATCCGGCCTGGGCCGCTTTTACGGAGAATCCAGCGATGACTAAACTTGCCGCCCGTATCGACGCACTGGAGGCGCGCCAACATCTCAAGATTGATATTCGCAGTTGCAGCGATGCGGAACTCTACTCACAATTGGGCGAGGGATATGACTTGTCCCTGATGCCGGGCGATACCCACGTTGAAAAGGTGGGCGCGGTCTTGGCTGCTGTGAACGGTAAATTGACGTTAACGCCCGAAGCCCGGCACGCTGCACGGGGATGGTTTGACATTCTCGACGAGATTTAGACCATGCGAGCGTGAATCAGAGACGCCACTCCAAGCGGCAACAGGCTACTATGTGCCGAACTGTGGCCCGCATGAAAAATCAAATCAAGGGCGCGCGCGAAGTCTGCGATGAAGATGTTTTTTTGATTGGGCCGCATCGTGCGCAAGCAGTCAGAAGAGATATAGAGAGCCATCAAGTGGCCGGTGAGTCGTTGGAATGACTTAACAAAAGGGAAAAAATGGCGCTCATTAAATGTCACGAATGCGGCGGCGATGTCAGCACAGACGCGGAAAGGTGCCCGAAGTGCGGAGCTGCGCCCAAAAAGAAGGCAAGCGCAATCGTAAAGTTTGGGGGTGGATTTATTGCAGTAATGATGGCGATTGCCGTGCTTGGTTTTCTTTTTTCGGATCCAAAGCCAAGCGAGGCTGGCAGATTTTCCGAGCAGGTACCGCAAGTTGCTGAAGTTAATGCCGACGCACAAAAAGCTTCTTGTAAAAAAGACTTGCAATGCTGGGGTGACAAGGGGGTTGGGACTGCAGGCGTCTATTGCAGAGATCAGATTGAAAAACTAGCCACGCACAGCATGCGATGGACTGATAGGTTCGCTGAGCCCAAGTTCTCCCGGTTCAGGTGGCTTGATAAAGACAGGGCTACCGTTACTTTTTCCGGGGATAAGGCTGAGTTCCAGAATGGCTTTGGGGCGTACACCACCGTTACTTATGAATGCGATTTCGACCAGGATAGTAAGCAGGTTTTTGATGTCCGGGTTCGGGAGGGCCGCCTGCCATGAAGCTTCTACCCGTCGCCCTGCTTCTTGCCTGCGCCCTGACCTTTGCCAAAGAGCCGCCCAAGCCACTACCTGACGCAGATCAGTCCCAACTGATCGAGCATGGCCACTACACCAACAAGGCCGGGCAGTCCGTCCACTCGCCAGCCCACAGCAAGGATGGCAAGGTTCCTGCCGGCGCATCAGCCAAGTGCCGGGACGGCAGCTACAGCTTCAGCAAGTCACATCGGGGGACTTGTTCCGGGCATCATGGAGTGGCGAGCTGGCTGAACTGATGCGCGCCTCCCTGCTCTGCCTGGCCGTCGCCGTGGCGGCAATACCCCAGCTGGCAGAGGCCCGAATCAAGCGCAGCACGGCGGCCAAGCATGAATTTATGGTGGCTAGCCCGTGCCCTTCTGATAAGCCTCATAAAAAGTACAGTTGCCCAGGGTTTGTGATCGACCACATCAAGGCGCTGGCCTGCGGCGGGGCCGATGTCCCAGCAAACATGCAGTGGCAGACCGTCGCCGAAGGTAAGGCGAAGGACAAGTGGGAGCGGATCGAGTGCGGGAAATAACATCGCCCATGCAGACGACGATACTTGGTATAAAACTACCTTGAAAAGCAGACGCCAATTCCAGCACCTTTCAATGCCAAAGACTTTATGAGAGAATAAAAGCATGTTCACCCTTGACTTCAGTAGTAGCCGACGAAGTGCATTTGCCCATGGCTTTTTGAAAGGCTTGGCTGCGCCTGCAATGCTCTATCACCGTGAAGACGCTCCCAAGCTGCCACAGTTTGTGGAAATCACCCCTCCGAGCTACTCCATAGCTGAAGCTCTCGCTGGGGATTGGGCGCGCATCGGCGCAGACATGTCAAAGGTAATTGAGCAAAATGGCGAAGCCACTACACAAGCCTAAAAATAATCCAGTTGCAAACGCCGTAGCGGCCCAGGCTGTACAACAGCAGATCGGAATGGTTACAACCCAGACCACTCAGCTGTATCAAGGCCCCATCCCCCATCCCGATGTTCTTGCAAGATTTGATGACCGAGTTCCCGGGACAGCGCAGCGGCTGATAAATCTAGCCATAGAAGAATCAGAACATCGACGCAAGATGGAGCAAATGGCAATGGTTGCCAATGTGGAAACGCAGTCAAGAAACGTTGCCCTAGCCGAATATCAGAGTCATTCAGTTTTCCGCAGCGATACCATCTCCCAGTTACTGGGGGCATTTGTAACGGCATCATGCATCATTGGAGCTGTTTACCTGGCTGCAAATGGGCACGAAGGAATCGCAGCCCTTCTCTGCGCAGTCCCCACTGGCGCACTGATCCAGGCTTTCTTTATCAAGCGCAAGCCTTAATTTACTAGCCAGCCCCAACCAGCCCGCCCCGCGCGGGCTTTTTTGGCTCCAACCGGCCCTTGAGGCGGCTTCTTATATGATCAAACTCCCCCCTGAATATCTGGACAGCGTCGAGCTACATCTTATTACCGGCTATACCAGGGGCACAGCTCAAGCATCCTGGCTGAAAGAGAAGGGCGTGCCACACCGGCTGGACGGCCGGCGCGTCATCGTATCGCGCGTGCATGTTCTGGCTTGGCTTGAAGGGCGCAACGTCGTAGCATCTCAAGGCATCAACTGGGCAGCAGTCAAATAAGACCGGCAGCTTAGCCCTCGGGCCACCACAGTGGCTTATGTCGACTGAAGGACAAAGCCCTGAACTCTGCAAGAGCCTGCTCGACCGGGCTTGTTTCGGCATGGTGCTGGCGCATAGCGGCAACCCAGCGCCGCAGGATCGTTGCGGTGCGCAAAGATTCCTTGGCGCCGGCGTCCTCCAGGTGGTCGAGGAACCTGGCAACCGCCTGGTGTTGCTCGAACATGCTGGCCAGGCTGCGCAGCTGCTGATACTCACCTTTGATCGCGGACGCCGCCCTGGTCTCACCTGGCACAAGCTCCAACCAGTCCGCCTTGATGGCTGTTCCTGTCTTGGGTGGTGGCGTCCGGTCGGTCTCTTCATCGTTGATCTCCTGCTTGGCAGTGGCTGGCGGCCTCGCTGCGATCGCCGTGGTCGGCGCATCGTCCAGTTTGAACGGAACGACAGAGTCATCCTCTGGCCGTGGCAGCGGAGCCCTTTCTGGCTCCTGTCCAGTTTGGAGTTTCCGCCAGTAGCCCCTTGGTGGCGTCGGGATCTCTGCCTGTTTGCAGATGGTGCTCAAGCGACTATCCGAAATGCCGAGGCGCCGGGCGACATGGTAGACGGGGTCTCTCCACACGGCATTGTGCAGGTCAGACCGCTTCATTGGTGGCCTTCGGATCTTCCTCGTTGAGCCAGGCAATCACGATCGATCCTTTCCAAACTGGAATTCTCTCGCGCAAGTTTCGCGGTGGTGGAAACTCTCCCGCCAGCAGCATCCTCCTGAATGTTGCTTTTGATACCGGAATGATTGCTGGCAACAGCTGCGAGCGGCGAACCAGAGAATTACCGGTCAATTCGAATTTTCCTGAAAGTGGTTTCATATGCATGACCCCTGTAGTTGAACAAGGACCGCATATTGACCATCCTGATGCCGTAAAAATAGCTTCAGACCATTCAACCCACTTAATGTCCGGGGATGGATTCCCCTCTGTAGATCGGGTTCAACCCATTTATTTTCTATGCGTGGTGCGTGGACCTGGCGGCAAGTTGTCGGCGCGCAGTATGGTTGCCATTGCCTTCGCGATTCGACCGCTGACGCCCCGCTTTTCAAGCCAAGGTATGACCACATCATTGGACTTCGCGGTTATCGGTCTTTCTGGGTCATAGCTACCGCCCTCCGACACTGATTTCCAGAAGTGGTTTGCTGCTGCCGCCAAGTGGCCTAGCAGCACCGTGTCGTGCGTGCCCCAAGGCCACTTATCAGGCGCAGTGAGATTCGACGTGGGTGTGGTTGGAAAGTGCTGCGGGAGCGTCATCCCAAGCCCTTGCGCCCACTGCGCGTAGTCCGACAGCCGGACACCCCGGTCGCGATAATCTTCATCGGGAGTCCCTCTTAGTTTCAGTGTGCCGTCCAGGCCGTGATGATGCGCAATTGACAAGCGTTCTTGGTAAAGGCGTGCAGCTGATCCTGGTGGCGCGTTTGTGAAAGTAGTTATCGTAGTCTTTGACATGTAGCGCGGATGCGGGTCCAGATAGCAGTGGAGCGCAACAGCCTCCCAAAGGCAGGCCAGCCTCATTCTTGACCACTTGCGCCAAGTCTCGGAGTCGGCGAGGTGGACGTCAGGGCGTCCGGTGAGCATTGCGCCGTTCACGATGACGGGTGATTCCAGGAACTTCCCTTGATTCACTGGTTCGTGTTGGTGTTCGTCGGGCGTCGTCTCGGGGATTCGTTTCACGCATTGCTCCAAGTAATGCGGAGCAAGGGTGAAAGCAGTGCGAATCCGCTAATTTATTGCTAAGGGCAACGTAACGGCAACGATACGCAAATTTCACCCTGAACTTAAAAAGCCTGCTACCTAATTTATAGCAGGCGTTCGTTATGCCATGCGGCTTGAAGTGGTGGGTCCTGACAGATTCGAACTGTCGACCTACGGATTAAGAGTCCAGACTAAATACCGTTCGCCACTATTCGTTATCGTTGATACAATCCATATAAATCAACAACTTATAGGCTTATCACTAGTTATATGAGTAGCCTGATATTCGTTGATATTCGCTTTAATAGGGTAAAAGTGGCTACATGGTGGCTACATGGAAAGGGCAGACGATGGCAAGAGCAAAGAAAACAGACGCGCCAGACCTGGGCGAAGCGCAAGACCTGACCGCCGGGTTAATTGAGCGCCTGACCTGCCCGACCGGCAAAACCCAAGTGTTTTTACGCGACACCAAAGCGCCCGGCCTGCGTGTGCGTGCAACCGTTGCCAGTGTCAAGAACCCCAAGGGCTTAAAGGCGTTTGTTTATGAAGCCAAGTTAAACAGGCAGACCATTCGCCGCACCATTGGAGATGTGAGGGTGTGGGGCATTGAAGCCGCCCGCACAGAAGCCCGCCGCCTTGCTGTGGTGGTGCGAAGCGATGGCGACGACCCCCGCGAACTGGAGCGCCAACAAGACGCCGATAAAGCTGCTGTGGTTGTTGCCACTGCCGTAAAGTTGGAAGCCGCCAAAGCCGCCGCCGTGACCGTAGGCGAAGCCTGGAGCGTCTACATTGAAGAACGCCGCCCGCAGTGGGGAGAGCGTCACTATCAAGACCATATCAACCTGAGTAAAGCCGGGGGCAAGGTTATCAAGCGTGGCACTGCTGGCCGGGGGGTAACAATCGACATGCCGCTTTATGCGCTTATGGCAATGCCCCTGCGTGACCTGACCGCGCCAGTGATAGAGGCATGGGCCGCAAAAGAGGCACAGACCCGCGCCACGTCTGCCCGCCTTGCATGGCGACTGCTGAAAGTGTTTCTGGGCTGGTGCGAGGAACAACCCGCCTATGTCGACCTGCTGCCTGCAAAGAACCCAGCCAAGACAAAGAAGGCCCGCGAGTCATTGGGCAAGGCTGGCGTTAAATCGGACGTGTTGCAGCGTGGGCAATTGGCCGCATGGTTTGCCGCCGTGCAACAGATTCAAAACCCGGTGATTGCCGCTTACCTGCAAATTCTGTTACTGACTGGCGCAAGGCCGGGCGAAGTGATGACGCTCAAATGGTCAGACGTAAACACCCAATGGAAGGGCATTGCCATAAGGGACAAGGTAGAAGGGGAGCGCGAAATACCTTTGACGCCCTATGTCTCGCACCTGCTGGCGAACCTGCCCAAGCGTAACGAGTGGATTTTTTCCAGTCCGACCAGTGCAACCGGGTATTTGACAGAGCCCACGACCCCACACAATCGCGCCTGTAAAGTGGCTGGCATTGATGGCCTGAGCCTTCACGGGTTGCGCCGTTCGTTCAAGTCCCTTACTGAGTGGCTGGAAATCCCTGCCGGTGTGGTGGCTCAATTGATGGGGCACAAACCCAGCGCGACCGCTGAAAAGCATTACACCGTGCGCCCGCTGGAACTGCTGGCGATTCACCATGAAAAGATTGACGCGTGGATTTTGGAACAGGCAGGCATCGTGTTTGATGCCAAGGCCGCGCCCGGTGCGCTGCGCGTGGTGAACGGCTGACCCCTGCCATTGTGGATAACTTTTCTGTCAGTGCGCTATCTGCTACCGCCTAATAAATCAGCACAGTGGACAAGGTTTGCAAGCCCTTGAAATCATTGGATATTCCCTTATTGGGGAGGAAAACTATGCACAATGTCCACTTCATACAACGGGCGTTATGTTAACAATGGGTATAAACAGCTTAAATAATTCCCCATTTAGGGAAATGCAGAGTACACTTTCTCGCATACTTTGACAACCTGAGCCCTACCCACCATGACACCTGAGCAATTCACACAAGCACTGGCCGCGCTGGGCTGGAAGCAATCGGATTTCTGCCGCAAAACTGGCGTGAGCAAGAACACGCCTTCGCGCTGGGTGAACGGCGACACCCCGATTCAATCATGGGTGCCCGCGTATCTAGGGGCCATGCAAGACCTTGCCGACCTTCACGCGAAGTACGTGACGCCGGACAGCCTGAAGTAAAAACGCGAAGCCCTGGCGCGATTCCCAGGGCAAAAAAGGCGGGGCCAGGCGGTGGTGGAACACCGCTTAACCCCTGACCACAATGAAAAGTGAACTTTCACCATGGCTAAAAAAATTATCACAGAATCTGCAGTTGAGCAGTTGCAATTTGTCTTTTCAGAAATCGCTCAGACGGCAAAGGCTTTAAAGCGACTGTCATTAGAAATGTGCGAAATAAACGAGCCGAGCATGATTGAGCAGATGCCTGTAATCATTGAGGCGCTTTCTGAAAAGATAGGCTGGGCCGCTGACCTTGGCAGTAAAAAGCTTGGGAGCATCCTAATTCAAGAGGGCGATGCAGAAGCATGGATGATGCCCCCGGCTTATCACGATTTGGCCGAGAAAATGGAGGTGTCCCATGTCTAACACCGAATCAATGGCTAAGAAAATTAGCCCGCAAAGGAAACCGCATACAGGCATACAGGAAGGCGCTGCTGCGCTGCAACTTCTGATTAGTGATATCGGGGAAGTGAGCGAGGCGACATGGTCCCGGTTTGATGATGATGGAAAGGTTGATGGTCGGGACTACGTAGCCATGACCGTGATAGTGGAACGCAGCATCAATTGCAATGTGGTTCACGCTGCACCGGCTCAGCGAGAGGGCTACTTGCGCGCATTGGCGGACCTACTTTGCCTAATTGGAGAAGGTTTCTCGCCGGGCAAAGACTGGAATCCAATTGTTACCACGGCGCTAGCATTCGACGCGGCTAAAGGCGCCCTGGAGGTGAATCATGGCTACTGATATTGCAAACAAATCGACATCAAGGGCTGCAACCTATAACTATGTGATTGATGGATTTGAGGAACATCGTGACCAATTGCACGCGCTGGCCGCAAGTCTGGTTTACCAACTGAGGCCGAATGACCCCAAAAATCCAGAGGATACATGCAACATGGTGGCATGGCGACTGAGCGAAATCATGCTCGATATGCTGTCCAGCACTTCACTGGCTACAGGCTCCCGCGACATTCTTATGAACGGTATGAAACGCGGATAAAACAGTTTTGCCCCTGCCTACCCTGCGAGTAATTGCCAAAGGGGAAAAGTCGGAACCTTCACCGTCCGGCTGGGGCTCCTATTTGAAGTGACACCTGAAGGGGTGCGAATGCAATACATCAGTCTTGACGACGCAATACACGCCATTGCGGCCCGCATCGGATTGCCTGAGTTTCTAGGCGATGAGACGCGGACATACGAGCGTGCGGGCGTGGTGGTTGAGTTTGAACAAGATTACCTCTATGCGTGCCGGTACTCATTTGCCGCCGCCGTTCTTCATCAGTGCATCACGAATTCAGCACTCCCACTGCGTTGGTGGTCCATGCATCCCGATACGGGAATGGCAGTGATTGGCGACAGTGTTGATGAGGAGGGTTTGGCAATCCTCTTACGCTTCGCCAGATTGATTCGACGTGAGCAGGATAGCGCTTCAAATCATCATCTTTTTGCCCGCGCCGATGGTCCTTTTCTTGGCGAAGACGGATTGCCGCGCCGCAAGCCGCGAACGATTGACACAACCGAGTTGTTCAGCGAGATGGGCGGGCTTTATTGGTTTCAATCGATCGGTTTGGTGACAAGTGATTTGGTACAGCTTCTAGACGAAGAGAGGGTAGGCCACAACCTGAGCCCCCAAGCCCCGCCCGTGGTGACAGTCACCGCTGAATCAGCGCCAGCACAGGACGCCGTAACGCACGCGCCCGTGGTGACTGATGAAATTGACTTCACTATGGTGGCAACGCGCAAAGACCTGATTGATGCGTTTGGCAAGTTCACCGAAATGAACATGACGTGGTTTGACAACCTGACCGACACCCCCAAGCTGAAGGCTGCACGCAAGTTCACGGGACAAGGTGGCCGACATAGTGCAGAGCCTCTATTCTGCCCGTATGAGGTTATGCAATGGCTGGCAGACCCAAAGCGAAAGAAGGGCAAGCCGTTAAGCGAAACGACAGCATGGCGACTGTTGAAGGGGAATTTTGGCAAGGTTTACAACCAATATTCGATAGGCGACCCGAACGCAGATTGACCGGGGTAAATCAGCATATTGGCCGGGGTTGTTACAAGACTTTGGCCGGGGTTTGAGAGTGAGTTTCGACGGGGTTAATCAGACACAGATTGCCCCGCCATCGCAATTCAACCATGTTCAACAAACGCGAAAGCGAAAACATGGAAACCAAAGCCCCGCAACAGTTCACCGCGCAATACCTGCCGCTTGAACAAGTCACCAAGCCGAACCTCACGACCGCCGAGACAGCTCACTATTTGAACCGCCGCCCGCAGACACTTCGCGGCTGGGCCTGCCTAGAAAATTTTCCCGCTGGGCTTCGCTGCAAGCGCATTGGTGGCCTGCTGGCATGGCCTACCGCTGAAGTCAAGGCATTGGCCGGGGTGACAGTGTGAGCCGCATTACCTACACCGCCGCCGATTGTGCCGAGCACGCGGGCAACGCGATTGCAACCAACTGCCTGAACGACATTCTCAACGCCCCCAGCCAAGCCGCAAGCATGGCCGCGCTGCGAACAGCATTGATTGACCTGCAACGCCTGCCACATCCCAAGCGTGCCGCTGGTGGCTTCGCTGTGGCGCTGGTTAACACACTTGAAGTGGGTTTGAAAAACCTGCCAAAGGTTGCCGAATAATGGCCCGCATTGATGCGCTGGCCCTGCGCTTTATGGCTGCCGTGCCTTACGTCTACGCCGTGCTGCTGGGCATGTTGCTGCAACAGCATATCGGGGGTGCCAAGTAATGACCCACGACAAAAACAAAGCCCCAAAAGGCGAAACCCCGACAAGCGACCAAGCAACCGGGGTTTCTGGTGAGCAACTTTCGTTTCTACCGCCGCCGCCATTTTGCCCTACATGGCCGACAAAAAACACCCTGGCCGATGTTGCGCTGGGCATGTTTATGAATGGCCGAATGATTGACCATCCCGATTTTGAAAACAGCACGCAAAGCTGGCGACTAGGTGCCGTGGTGTTCACGCTTCGCACGCTGGGCTGGCCGATTGAAACCATTGATATTCCAAGTCCGACAGAGCATTACCCCGAACGGGTGATTGCCCTTTATCACTTGCCGGGCAAGTATGTAGCTGAAGCCCTGGCATTGAATGGGAGGGCTGTTCATGTTGAATGACCTATCCCGCGCCAGTGATGCGCTTTACTCGATACCGCCTGACGTGCCCCGTGATGATTGGGTGCGTGCTGGCATGGCCGCACAGTCTGCCGGGCTTGACTTCGACGCCTTCAACGACTGGAGCGCCCAAGCTGGCAACTATGACGAACGCGACGCCCGCGATACATGGCGTTCATTCAAGCCGGGCAAGGGATTAGGAGCCGGTACGCTTTACAAAATGGCCGCTGAGTTGGGAGGCTGGCGCATGGGTGGCGACAAGCCCCAGCGAACAGCGCCAGCAAAGCAGACAGAGCAACCGCGCAAGCCCGCGCCCGGCATGGCTGCTGCTGACGTTTGGAGCCGCTGCGAAGCTGCTACCAATGCCCACGGGTACATTCTGGCGAAGGGTGCCGCTGGGGTGCCACTCGATACCCTGCGCGTGGTTCCTGCTGGTGACAGTCTGGTGATTGCCAGACAGAGCATGGCCGGGTTCCTGATGGTGCCCGCCTATGCGCCAGACGGGACATTGCAGAGCGGCCAATTCATACCGCCGCCTGGTGCTGGCAAGAAAGTAAACCTGCCCGGTGCGAGCATGGCCGGGGCTACCTTCACCGTGGGGCCGAATGATGGCCCTGCCCATTTGTGCGAGGGCATAGGGGCTGCGTGGGCCGTGTGGCAAGCGACCGGACACCGTGCCGTGTGTTGTTTCGGCTGGGGCAATGTGCGACGGGTTGCCGAATCTATGCGTGAGCGTGACCCAAGCGCCCGGCTGGTGCTGGTGCCTGACACGGGCAAGGAAGGCGACGCCGAAAAGATAGCGCGTGATGTGGGGGCCGCCATTGCTGCGATGCCTGCCGGGTGGCCTGATAACAGTGATGTGGGCGACCTTGCACGGGCTGAGGGTGGCGATGCCCTGGCGCTGCTACTGGAGGACGCAACAGAGCCGCCCAAGCCTGCCCCGCGTTACAAGCTGCTGGGCAGTGCTGACCTTCACGCATTGCCCCCGCTTGCATGGTGTGTGCGTGGCGTGCTGCCTGCTGCGGGGCTGGCCGGGTTGTATGGTCCTAGCGCCAGTGGTAAATCATTCCTTGCGCTGGACATGGCCGCCGCGATTGCCGAGGGTTCACGCTGGTTTGATTGCCGGGTGGAATCTGCCCCCGTGGTGTATGCCGCGCTGGAGGGTGAAGCCGGGTTTAAGTTACGCGCCCAAGCATGGGAAGCCCACAAGGGCCGCACACTGCCCGCTGGCCTGAATATGGTGCTGCAACCGTTCAAGCTGACAGACCTACGCGACATAAACGACCTTGCCGCCGTGGTGCCTGCTGGCGCTGTAGTGTTTCTCGATACGCTAAACCGCGCCGCCCCGACTGCTGACGAAAACAGTTCTAAGGACATGGGCGAAATTCTGGAGGGTGCCAAGCGCCTGCAACACCTTATCAATGGGCTGGTGGTGCTGGTTCATCACACGGGCAAAAACACCGCTGCCGGGTTGCGTGGTCACAGTTCGCTATTCGCTGCGCTGGATTGTGCTGTGGAGGTTTCCCGTGATGGCGACCGCCGCGAGTGGAAGGTGGCGAAGTCCAAAGACGGGGCCGATGGTGACGCGCACCCGTTCCGCTTGCAAGTGGAAACGCTGGGCATTGATGAATATGACGACCCGGTAACGAGTTGCACAGTGCGAGCCGACACCAACACCGCAGATATTCAACGCGTGAAGGTGCCGCAAGGCGATAACCAGAGACTCGTTTATGACGGCATACGGGGACTGTTTAAGGATGGCGCTATTGGCAAGACTGGAGCCCCACCGCTTCGCCCCTGCATCGAATTAGAGGCTGCTGTGGCTGCCGGTGCCGCCCGCCTGACCTGCCCCAGCGACAAACGAACTTCACGCGCCAGACTGGCAATTACCGGGCTAGTTTCCCGTGGTGTGTGTGGCTTAAACGATGGCTGGTTGTGGACAGTATGAAACGCCATATTCCTCCAATAACGCCATTAATGGAGTTTTCCGACGCCATATTCCTCCTCTCCCCCTATATAGGGGAGGGAGTGTGGAGACTTTGTGGAGAGGTTGCCAATGACTGATTTATTCGGACTGGAGCAACAGACCCCGCGCACCAATGACCGCAAAGAAAGCGCCGCACTGTGCGAGGTGTTGAAAGCACTCAAGGCACATCCTGCCGTGGCCTGGTGCGAGAGGCAGAACAGCGGAGCCGCAAAAGTCGGGGGCCGGTTTATCCGCTTCGGCTGGCCTGGCTGCCCTGACGTTATCGGGCAACTGCGCGACGGACGGTTTCTAGGCTGCGAAGTGAAAGGCCCGACCGGACGCCTACGCCCTGAACAAACCTTGTTTCTGGCGCGCATCAATGGTGCCGGTGGTGTGGGCTTTATGGCCCGTGACCTGCGCGATGTGATGCGCGAGCTGGGGACGCCATGACCTGCAACCGCTAATTGATTGAACAGGAAAAAATCAAATGACTGAACCAAAGAAAAAACGGGGCTCATGGAAGCCTGGACAGAGTGGCAACCCAGCCGGACGCCCGCCCGGTGTGGGTGAAATTGGCAAGTTACGCGCCGCCATTGGTGAACGCGTGCCCGAACTGCTGGCCGCCATGATGGATAAAGCCCTTGAGGGTGATGTGGGGGCCGCCCGTCTATTGCTGGAGCGTGCCATTGCCCCACTGAAGGGCATAGAACAGGCCGTAACGCTGCAATTGCCCAACGATGGGACACTGACCGCCAAAGCAAACGCCGTGCTGTCTGCTGCCGCTGCTGGTGAGCTTGCGCCTGGACAAGCCGCCCAACTCATTGCCGCGCTGGGCACGCTGGCGAAAATATGCGAGGTTGACGAACTGGCCGCCCGCATCACAGCATTGGAGGCGCAACGTGGCAACGCTTAACCTTCGATTACTGGTGCTGGAGCAGAGCAGCAAATCCCGCAGTTATCCCAATGGGTTAGGGTGTTGGGCTGCTGTCAGCGGTGTGGGTGGCCTTGATGCGCTGGTGGAACGGCTGGACAATGGGACTGCTACCGATGAAGACCGCGCCATCATTGCCAGCATACGCGGGGGTGAAAGGTGGGTGCGGGTTGCAAAAACCGAACTGGACCGCTTTTACGGAGAATCCAGCGATGACTAAACTTTCCGCCCGTGTTGACGCACTGGAGGCGCGCCAACATCTCAAGATTGATATTCGCAGTTGCAGTGACGATGAACTCTACGCACAATTGGGCGAGGGATATGACTTGTCCCTGATGCCGGGCGATACCCGCGATGAAAAGGTGGGCGCGGTCTTGGCTGCTGCGGACGGTAAATTGACGTTAACGCCAGAAGCCCGGCACGCTGCACGGGGCTGGTTTGACGTACGCGACAGTGTTTAGACCATGAGAGCGTGAATCAGAGCCCCATTCAAAGCGGCAACAGGCTACTATGTGCCGAACTGTGGCCCGCATGAAAAATCAAATCAAGGGCGCGCGCGAAGTCTGCGATGAAGATGTTTTTGATTGGGCCGCATCGTGCACAAGCAGTAAGAAGAGATATAGAGAGCCATCAAGTGGCCGGTGAGTCGTTGGAATGACTTAACAAAAGGGAAAAAATGGCGCTCATTAAATGTCACGAATGCGGCGGCGATGTCAGCACAGAAGCTGCAGCGTGTCCACGGTGTGGGGCAAAGCCAAAGAGGAACGCATCACCGCTTTTTATCTTCATCCTTGCATCCTTGTTTTTTGTCGTCTTCTTTACGATTTTTCTTGGCAAGAACAATGACGAGCCTGCTGCGAGTGCGTCTGCCGTATCTGCGCCGCCGCCCGTCACGAAACCAGTCGATTCAGTGACCAAGGAAAGCGCAACCCAGGCACCCGAGAAGCCGCCAACCGACTACACGCGAGCCCTTTACACAACCAGCCATGCGATTGTTTGCCCATACGGAATATTGGTAGACAAGCGTGAAGGTCATGGCCTTGAGGGGGCCAATCAGGCTGCAATGTCAATCTTCAGCCGTTCCGAGAAAGTCAAAGAGGCAGGATGCGAAGAGTGGAAAGCCGGGATACGCATCTACATCAGCCCAGAAAAGGCCGATTGGTCGTGGCAAGAGTTTGCTCAGTACCCAGGTCAGCCAATTGAGCGGTTTATCCTGAAGTTCAACGTGACCAACGATTCCGGGAAGACGGACTAGGGCACGCCTTGTCACGCCAGAAAAGACCTCAAACGGGCCTTGGAGCGCATGACAGGCATTTCTGTGACGGTCACGAAATACGGTTTATGTCTGCTGGCGCTGGTTTTCTGCTGGTGGCTACACGGTACATAAACCGGTACTGATGGCTACATGGTGGCTACATAGACCCAATAAACAATGAAAACAAAAAAGCCTGCTACCAATAAAGGAGCAGGCTATCTATGTGCCGTAAGGGCTAAGTGGTGGGTCCTGACAGATTCGAACTGTCGACCTACGGATTAAGAGTCCGCTGCTCTACCAACTGAGCTAAGAACCCACTTTTAAAAACTGTGATGTGATTCAGGAAAAGAGACTAAAACCTG
>Ga0209123_1002718_pt1 | contig 14407 bp, 10 predicted proteins | sample BarGraIncu00431A_FD_184500 | JGI IMG/M metagenome (GOLD analysis project Ga0209123, IMG submission 184500) | Arctic peat soil microbial communities from Barrow, Alaska, USA - Barrow Graham LP Incubations 004-31A (SPAdes) (version 2) | ecosystem: Environmental > Terrestrial > Soil > Wetlands >...
TTAGTAATAATATTTCAAGCATTGCAAGAAGTCAGCAGAAGCCATAGTAGTTATCAGCAACGAGCTACTGCCCGATATAAAAGGGTTGAAAGTGGTGGTAGATATGGGGATTTGGGAGTCCAATAAAATTCTAACTTATATAAACTATATAGACTATATTTAAATATTTTTATTAAACAAAAAGGAGGTAACCATGGCAAATATTGTTGATTTTGAAAATGTATCATTAGCTGGTTTAGAGTCATCGCCTGTTTCGAAATCACTTGCAGGTCTACGTGCTAACGAAGCAAGGTATTTTAAAAACAAATACAAGCATGATTTTATTGTTAGCCATGTAACTGAAAGCGAAGTTACACTTGATTATGTCAATAAAGTTCTTCAAACTGAACGTAATATTATAATTTCTTCGAAGCCCCTTGAAACATCAGAATTCGTGGTTGACGGTATAAAATGGTCATACGTATTCTATGAAAGCGGACTTTCGATCAACGTTTTGTATACTCTGAATAATCCTAAAAAAAGAGCCGTAGGCTTTAAACTTTCGGAAGGTATGGAAGTACCCAAAGAGCTTGAAGCGAAATTCAAGTTTGCAAGACAAAAGTCAAAACTTGCTGGAACAATTCGTGGTTCATTCTTTGTAATTAAGGGTGAATATTAAGTATATAGCATCCCACCAAACTGTGCGATTTGTATCTCTCTAGCGAGGGAATATCACATGACGTTGTCAATAAGTTATATTATTCACAGATTGAATAAAAGTCTATAGATGAATTTACTGATGTATTTCAGGAAGTATCTTATTATTTTAATTCAAACTCTTATTTTTCTTCCTGTCCGCTTTATACTCTTTACGCGGGGGTTCGTTATTTAAATTATTCATCTGTCTGTAGGCGGTAATCAATGCTTTAGGCAAGTCGCCTCTATAGGTTATTTTATAGAAACTGTACCCATTAAAGGGAATACTATTTTCAGCTTTGGTAAATGTAACCTGCTTTTCAACTCCTTTTTGCTTGAAAATCTGAAGAAATTCAGTTGCTCTGTCTTTATTCAGCAAGGTGAGTTTTTTATTAATACTGGCTGAAGGTATGAGCAAAGCACATTTATCCTGAACGGTATAAATCAATTTATGGCGGGTGTGTTTGTTTAAATAGGACATAAACAAAGTGTCTTTGATCGACATTTTTTCTACCGCCTCAGCCTCAGTTGTCCCAAATTCAGATTCCTTTTGGTGATGAAGCGCTAAATAAAATTTCTTCTTTGCCTCAAAAAGCTGAATAAATTCCTTTTCTTTCTGAAAATAGATACGAGGTTGTACCTGAATGGAAGCTTCGGGATTCTTCTTCAGAAAATCAGCCATTTTAGCAATAAACTTTTCCTGACCGGCGTCAGGGTTTCGTTGATTCATTTCCCATTTCAGCGTAAGTGACTTTTCAATATCCGTTTCCACGCTTTTTACATGCAGTCGGTAGGGCGTTGTTACCGGTTTTACAATGATATTCACCAACGCGTCCCGAATCACATCGTAGAGATGAAAAGTCGGACTTCTCAGTCGGCCGGTAATCGGAATCTGGTAATCAATCACGTTACCTTTATCACGGATAATGGCCATGATAAGAGGCATGGGTAGTCGTTTCGTGCCGTTGTTTTGTACGCGTTTATCCAACCGGGGATCAATGAACTCGAGGTGATTAGTACTTTTAATAATGCCGTTCCGTACCATCCAATGTCCTTTCATTTCTATAATGCCGCGGTTCAACGGATACGAAGTATAGTAAATCAGATACGGATTGAATAAGGTGGCGGGTATTCGTTGCAGAATGTAATTCAAATCAAAATTTCCGCTGTCTTTCGGGCTGATATTAAGTGTTACTTTCACCGTTCCCGAAGGTTTAATATTACTGCTGAAATAGATGTTGACCCGCTCCTTCGTTTTATCAATGGAATCGGACAATACATTCACCGGATGTATTTCCACTCCAAATTTCTCGCTCAATGAATAGTCGTTGTACCTGAAATCACCGTTGTAAATGGCCACCCGGTTGATTTTATAGTCGCTTCGAAAGAAATTTTTCGACAACACGGCAATATAATTTCCAATGGTAGTGATCAGATTAAAATTGCCGGAGTTTGAATTACCGCCGCTGCCCCTTGAACCTTTTTTACCGAACATTTCAGTAAGATTATCTGAATGATCGTACCGCTCTAATTTAAAAAAAGGACGGGTGATGGAGGCCGAATCGAAAAGATATTTGTGGTCTTTTGGATTCAGCTGATAAATGGACAATTGTAACTTTTCGAAGGAACCAAAATCCACGGTTGGATTTTTCCCAAAATGAAATTTATTGATAGCCAGCATTCCGGTAAAAGTAACATCCCGGGCATCCCTAAAATTACCTTTGGCTTTCAGGTTGGTTTCGAGGTTAGCTGAATAGGTGCCGTATTTCTTTGAATCTCGGATATACGGTTCAAGGATTTTCAAATCCAACTGATGAGCGATAACTTCGATACGATAATTCAGGCTTTTGACATTCATGGAAAAAATACCACTCATCGAACCGGGTCTTGGACCCGAGAGGAATGAGTATTTCACATCAAGGGAATCGGAATTGCACCTTTTACCCGTCCATTCGATAGCCGCATTTTTAATAAAGTAATTGATGGGAACTAATTTTTCGCGGTAATAAATGATGCCGTCGTTTATTTTTACGTTCAGGATATTAAAATGAACCGTTGGCGGCTTTGCACCGGCTTTTTTTGGAGGGGTGAATTTGCGGATAACATCATTGAAATTAAACACCTTCCCGTTTTTATCCACCACTCCCCAAAACTTATCCAACGTGAGATCGGATATTTCAACGGTTTTAGAAAGCAGCTTAAGCATGGCAAAATGAGCTCTTAACTTGCCGGCGGAAATAAAAATGCTATCGCTGTGGTATTCATATATCTTCAGATTGCTGATACGTACATATCCCGTGAAAGGATTTACATATACCGATCCCAGGGTGAAGTGCCGGTTTGTAAGAGTTATATCGTTCTTTTCAATGATATATTTGGCAATAGGAGAAATCAACAAAATGATAAGAATCACACCGATAAGAATAATCCCTGCAACAACGGATATTATTTTTATTATTTTATGCTTAGGTTTCATCACACGTAAATTTGCCGTATTATTCAATTTGCAAAGGTTACTTCCATTCCTGGGAAATATATTACATAACGTTGAGAAAAAGTTACATGATTCACAGATTTAAGAAGCAATAGTCTCTCTCAGAGATAATAAATCACTAAGATATTAAGTGCTCTGGCATTTCGTGAGAGTGCTCTGGCATTCCGTGAGAGCACTATATTTTAGCATATTGCCCCTCAATCGGGTTAAAACAAGGGTCTGTTTTGTTACATATCCGATGACTTAAAGTCATTGGATGAGTTGAAGGATTAACGGATAACCGCATTCTTAAAGGGTTTTTATACTTTTTTAAAAATAATCGGGAAAATGGTTGGTGGTGTTAATTATAGTTTGTAATTTTGGGGTGTGAAAAAATAAAAGCATCAATCAAACCTGATAATCTAATCTATGGCATTAAGTTGGAATGAAATAAAAACCCGTGCAATCGAATTTTCCAAAGAATGGGAAAATGAATTTAATGAACATGCGGAAGCCAAATCATTTATGGATGCTTTCTTTAATGTGTTTGGTGTTCCCCGCAGGCGCGTTGCCAGTTTCGAATCGAATGTAAAAAAAGGAGATGGAAAGCAGGGTTTTATCGACTTATTGTGGAAAAGCACCATTTTAATTGAGTTTAAGTCACGTGGGAAAGATCTGGATAAAGCACACGATCAAGCCAAAGGATATTTCCCCGGATTAAAGGATGAAGAACTACCTCAATATATTCTGATATCCGATTTCGAACGTTTCCGCTTATACGATTTGGAAGAAGATAAAATAGTTGAATTTAAACTGAATGAGCTGGTTAATAATGTAAAGCTTTTTGGCTTTATGATTGGCTATCAGAAAAAGGTTTATAAAGAACAAGACCCGGCCAATATAAAAGCTGCCGAAAAGATGGGGAAAATTCATGACCGCTTAAAAGAAATCGGGTATGAAGGACATCCCCTCGAAGTATATCTGGTGCGGTTGCTATTTTGTTTGTTTGCTGAAGACACCACCATTTTTGAAAAACAGATTTTTCAGGATTATATTGAACAACGAACCAATGTAGATGGCAGTGACCTTGCTCCCCGACTTCAGGAACTGTTTCAGGTACTGAATACTCCCATTGAAAGACGCTTCAAAAACATTGATGAACAACTTGCCGTATTTCCATACGTGAATGGAAAACTCTTTGAAGAAATCTTGCCTGTAGCCAGTTTCGACACCAAAATGCGACAAGCATTATTGGAATGCTGCTTTATTGACTGGAGTAAAATTTCACCCGCCATATTTGGTTCTATGTTCCAAAGTGTAATGAATCCACAGGAACGTCGAAACCTTGGTGCACATTACACCAGCGAAACCAATATACTGAAACTAATCAAACCGCTTTTTCTGGACGACCTCTGGAAAGAATTTGAAAGCATTAAAGACAATAAAAACAAACTGCCCGAATTCCATAAACGGATAAGTACACTCAAGTTTCTCGATCCCGCCTGTGGTTGCGGTAATTTTCTGGTTATCACCTATCGTGAATTACGATTACTTGAACTTGAAGTATTACGAACATTGCACAAAACCGGACAACAGTTTATCGACATCAACGATATTATCTGGCTCGACGTGGATATGATGTATGGCATTGAATACGAAGAATTTCCAGCCCGTATTGCCGAAGTAGCTATGTGGCTGATGGATCATCAAATGAATATGCTTATCAGCAATGAGTTTGGACAATACTTTGCCCGTTTGCCATTGAAGAAAGCTGCAAAGATTGTAAATGGGAATGCGTTGCAGATTGATTGGAAAAGTTTGATTAAGAATGAATCTATCGAAATAACAGCAAATAACACAACTGTTATTTTGAACGAGCCGGAAACTGAATATACTACAGTGAATATTAAAACTAGTAATCTGACTATTATAGATGAACGAAATTCTACAGAAAATAAAATTCAAACAAAAAATACATTTGACTATATATTAGGCAATCCACCTTTTGTTGGAAAATCAAATCAAAGTAAAGAACAAAAAGCAGATATGGAAAAGATATTTGCAGGCTATAAAGGAACCGGTGTGCTTGATTATGTAACTGCATGGTATCTTAAAGCAGCTCAACTAATACAAAATACTCAAACAAAAGTTGCTTTTGTTTCAACCAATTCAATATCGCAAGGCGAACAGGTTGGAATTCTCTGGAATATCCTTTTTAATCAATATAAAATTAAAATTCATTTTGCACATCGTACTTTTAGTTGGAGCAATGAAGCCAAAGGAAATGCAGCTGTTCATGTAGTTATAATTGGGTTTGCCAATTATGATACAAACAATAAAAGTGTTTTTGAATATGAAGATATCAAGGGTGAGCCGCATGAAATAAAAGTAAAAAACATAAATCCTTATTTATTGGGAGGTAAAGACAATATTCTTTTTAAAAGGACTAATTCTATTTGTGAATCTCCAATCATGAGTTATGGAAGCATGCCAAATGAAGGTGGTTATTTACTTTTAAATGAAGATGAAAAGAATGAATTAATTGCAAAAGAACCACAATCATTAAGATTTATTAGAAAGTTTGTTATGGGTGAAGAATTGATTAATTCTATACCAAGATATTGCTTGTGGTTAGAAGATATTAAACCGAATGAATTAAAAGAATTGAAGGAAGTTTCAAAGCGGGTGAAATCAGTTTTTGAAATTAGAAATTCAAGTAATAGAGAAGCAACAAAGAAACTTTCTCAATATCCAACTAGATTTGGTGAAATGAGGCAACCTCAAACTAATTATATTGCACTACCAAGAGTATCATCAGGCAATAGAAACTTTATTCCGATAACTATTTTAGATAAAAATATAATAGCTGGTGATAAAGTTTATACCGTTTCAAGTGATAGTAGATATGATTTTGGAATTCTTATTTCAACTATGCATATGGCTTGGATGAGAGTGACATGTGGTAGAATGAAAAGTGATTATAGTTATTCAAACCAATTGACTTACAACAACTTTCCTTGGCCTGAAAATCCAACTGAAAAACAAATCAAAGCGATAGAAGAAAAGGCTCAAAAAGTATTAGATGTTCGTACTATGTTTCCCAATAGTTCATTGGCTGATTTGTATAATCCATTAACCAGGCCTCCTACATTGGTAAAAGCACATAATGAATTGGACAAAGCAGTTGATCTGGCTTACCGTTCGCAACCTTTTACAAGTGAAGCAAACCGCATGGTTTACTTATTTGAATTGTATGAAAAGTATACAGCGGATTTGTTTAGCGGAGAAAAAAACAAAAAGAAAGAAATAATAAGGAATTAAATAAATTACAAGAAACAAATTTATTATCATATTGATAACACCCCAACTCGATGTTCCTGAGTGATTGCATCACGTGGTATATGATAATTGGAGTTAAGTAACACGACATGATGCAATCTTACAAGTGCGGATTGAATGAGGGTTAAAATATATGGTTACATAAAACATACCATTTTTATCAACCTTAATTAAATAATTAGCCAAATGGAAAAATTGGAAATTAACCTTGAAAACTGTTACGGAATAGCAAATCTAAATACAGAATTTGATTTCAGTGAAAGAAGTACTAAAATTATTTATGCACCTAATGGTTGTATGAAAAGTTCATTTGCAAAAACAATGTCTGCTATCTCAAAAGGAGCAAAACCAGAAGATGAAATATTTACCGATAGGAAAACTAAATATAATGTATCAATTGATGGAAAAGATATAATGCCAAAACAGATATTGGTTTTTGAATCGAATCCTGAAAATTATTCTTCAAAAGATAAGATGTCAACACTTTTAGTCAATAAAAAATTAAAAGATCGTTATACTGAGATTCTAAATTCATTAGATAGTAAGAAAACTGAATTATTCAGAAATATAAAATTAATCTCAGGTTCCACAAACGCAGAAATGGAGATTAATATGCTACTAAAGAAAAAATCAATATTTGATTCACTCGATTTCATAAAAAAGGAAGTAAATGGAAATATATTTGAGGAAGTAAACTTTAAATATGGAGACATAATTAATTCTAAAGTTCAAGTTTTCTTAAAGGATAATTCAATTTTAATTGCTGATTATTTAAAACAGTACACAGCATTAGTAAGTGATTCACCATTCTTTGAAAAAGGAGTTTTTGGCACTGAAAATGCAAATATAATTACAAAATCATTAAATGATAATCGATTCTTTGACGCTCACCATAAACTAACATTAAAAGATGGAACTGTTGTAAATGATTCTACAGAACTAGAAAATATTATCAAAACTGAAAAAGAACGGATTTTCAAAGATGATACTTTAATGAAAAAGTTTGAAAAAATAGATACAGCAATTACGAAGAATGCTGAACTAAAAACATTCAAAAAAGTCATAGAATCAAATCCTGGAGTGTTGACTACAATAATGAATTATGAAACTTTTAAGAAACAATTATGGATTAACTATTTCTCTAATTTTAAAGAAAGTTTTAATTCACTTTTGAGCGAATATCATGAATCACAAACCGAGATAAATAGCATTATCAAGGAAGCAAATTCTCAAAAAACAGAGTGGGAAGCTGTTGTTAATCTCTTTAATGTCAGGTTTGATGTACCATTTAAACTAAAAGTTTTAAATCAAGAAGATGTGATACTTAAAGATAAAATAATACCCAGTATTGCATTTACTTATAATGATGGGCGAAATGATGGAAAAGGAGATTTAGATATTGAAGAAAATTCTAGTAAGCTTAAAGCTTTTAGTACAGGTGAACAAAGAGCACTATATTTATTGAATGTGATTTTCGAGATTGAGGCAAAGAAAAAGGAAGCAAGGAGTGTTTATTGATATTTGATGACATTGCAGATTCATTCGATTATAAAAATAAATATGCAATTATTGAATATCTGAAAGACATTTCAGAAAGTGATATTTTTAAGATGATTATTCTTACTCATAATTTTGACTTTTATAGAACAGTGGCTTCAAGATTACCGATAATACATCGAAATGATTGTTTTATGACAATTAAATATGATGATGAAGTGAAAATTACTCCTGGGAATTATTTGAAAAATGTTTTTGAATCTTGGGTTAAAGAACTTGAAACGAATCAGACTATATTTATTGCATCCATACCTTTTGCGCGAAATCTAATAGAATATATTAAAGGTGAGGCAGATTCAAATTATTTAAATCTTACTGACTTATTACATATAAAAGCAAATACAAAAACTTTTACAACTACTGATTTATCTAATATTTACAAAACAATTTGGACAGATAAAGTTTTTGCTTTTCCTGAAAAAACAGTTTATAATTTAATATTTGAGGAGGCTGAAAGAATCTATAATGATAAATCGGAAACAGTTCAATTAGAAAGTAAGATTATTTTATCAATTTGTATTAGGCTATTGGCGGAAGAATTTATGATTAAGATGATTTCAGATAAAGTTGCTGTTGCAGCAATTATAAAAAGGCAAACAACTAAATTAATGAAATTATATAAGGATGAATTTTCTCTGAATATTAAAGAGATTGATTTAATGGAACAAGTCAATCTAATGTCGGCTGAAAATATTCATATTAATGCTTTCATGTATGAACCAATTTTAGATTTATCTGATAAACATCTGAAAGATCTTTATATTAAAATTAAGAAGCTGCTCAGTCCAGTAGTTTCTCAGTTGAGCGTAGCGTGAATTGTTCAGCGTAGTGTAGTTGACTCAGTTGTTCGGCGTAGTCTCCAGACTATGTCGTGCTAAAAGGAAAGCTTAGCTTTCCATATTTTTAAAGAGAAAGTGATTTTATTATTTATACAAGGCAAAGCATTGTTTCTAACCCGACATAGTCTGGAGAATACGCATAACTGAGTTGACTATAATTTGTAGTCAACATAAAATGCCCTGTCTCAACGGATATATAATATGAGCAAATGATAGTGTTGTTTGTTGGGATTCAATACCAACTGTATGTATTATGAGGATTTTCAAACTGAAATAAACAAATTTGCCTAAAGTTGGAAGTATTAAATAATAGTAACCGCAAATAATATGAAAAATCCGGCATACAATTCTGTTTTGAGTTTAGTCGTTCTGTTCGTCACTCTGTTTTCATCCTGTAAAAATGATCCGATAGAGAATATCCCGGGTGCATTCAGTAATGGAGGGAAGGAACGGAATATGATTGTGGTGATGAGCGATCTTCATCTCGGTGCCGATTTGACGTATGCAGAGTGCAGCAAAAATCTGGGGTCGCTGGAGAAATTACTGAAACAGATAAAAGCAGCTCCCAATGTAAAAGAACTGGTGATTGCCGGCGATATGCTGGACGAATGGTTTGTACCGGCTAACGTGGATACGTATCAGGGAAAAGATCAGGCTGATTTTGTAAAACGTATTGCAGTAACCAACAAAGGGGTGATCGATGCATTTAATAGCATCATACAAGAAAATAAGATACGGGTTACCTACGTGCCCGGAAATCATGATCTGACCATTTCGGCAGCCAATGTGGAGAGTATCCTTCCCGGAATAAACCAGGCCCGGGATGAGGAACAGGGATTGGGAACCTATTCGCCGGTGGATGCACCAAAGATAGCCATTGAACATGGACATCGCTATAATTTCTTCTGTGCCCCCGACCCTATCTCCAATCAGGATATTGCTCCCGGTACTATTTTGCCTCCGGGCTATTTTTACACCAGAATAGCTGTACTGCATGTCATGCAAGAACCTGCAACACCTGCAGACATACCTCCTGTAGTAACACAAAACACTTCAGGGAATGCCAGCCAAAGTTTATTATACGTGTATTGGAGAGTATGGAGCTCGGCACTAACCACCTACCCTTTAGCCAATAAATTTGACGAGAAAATAATTGTAACGAATGTGAATGGTTTCAAAGGAAATTACGCGGTAAACGATATACTACCTTATCAAACTACCCCGGGTGGAGTGATAGATGTAAGCTTATACAAAGGCATTCAGGATAGCTGGACTGAACGACAAACGCATAATCGTGTAGCTATATCTATTCCTATCAGTCAGGCAATAGCAAATTCGGGCAAGGGAAGTGAATCGGAGTTTCAGGCAACGAATCAGTACTTTCTAAATCCTAATTCAAATAAAAGAATCGTTATCTTCGGGCATACCCATGATCCAAAGATTATTGCGTCGACAAACTCAACCAATGAGAAATGCATCTATGCAAATTCAGGTACATGGATTGATCATAATGGAGTCGCTCCTACCACCATGAGTTTTATGGTTATTACTCCGCAGCAAGCAACTGCTTCTTCACAAACATATGTAAAACTATACAATTTTGAAAACGAAGTGATCACAACAATGGCTCAGGACTCCATACAGTATTGAAGAATTGTCTGTTTCAACGAATATATTAAATGAGCAAATGGTGGTCCCTGTTCGGAGTAGCGTACAATGTTTGGCGTAGTCTCCAGACTACGTCAGGTTAGAAACAAGGCTCTGCCTTGTATATTGAAATATAATACTAAAAGCAGGAGCTTTTATTTTAGCACGACGTAGTCTGGAGACTACGCCGAACTGGGTTAATGGGGGAAAAAATATAAATAAAAATTTCTGAACCATGATTAATCGTATATAAGACAAATGACTATGAAAAGTATATTCACAGATAAGAATAAACTACCTAATGACAATGATTTAAAAGAGTCGTTAGGAGATACCTATCAATTATGGCTATTGATTAAAAATTATGTAATTTCGAAATATCCAACAGGATTAGAGGAGTGGAATTGTTCAAATTATGGTTGGAGTTGCCGGATTAAAGATAAAAAGCGAGCGATAATTTATCTTTTACCGCGAGATAATTTTTTTAAAGTAGCTTTAGTATTTGGTCAGAAAGCAACTGATTTAATAATGAAAAGTCAGATAGCTAATTCGATAAAAACAGAGCTTGACTCTGCAAAGGTTTATGCTGAAGGTCGTGGAATTAGGATTGAAATTAAGGATAATATGATAATCGGCGATATTAAAGAATTAATTGATATCAAACTGGCTAACTAGAAATGTAAACCTCTGCTCCCGCGCTATTGCATCGCGTGAGTAAAGAAAATAATGATCGTTGTATTATGTTGTAGATGAAATGTTCTTGCCAAACGATAGAATTCGTGCGGCAGCAAAGGGATACAAGGAACGTGGTAGAAGAATTAGCACACATATTTAATCAATAAAAAGGAGGAAATTGAATTATGAATTATGTTGTAATACATCATTTTATAAAAGAAAACATTACACGGGAAATGATGAATCCACACGTGGATTATCTTAAAGGATTATTTGAAAATGGCAAATTAATAATTACAGGGCCATTTACTGACGAAAAAAAAGGGGGTATGTTCATCCTGGATGTAAATGACGAAAATGAACTTAATGAAATAGTAAATAATGATCCTGCAATAATTGCAGGTCTTGCCAGAAGTGAAGTTAGACCCTACATGATTGTTTTTTCAACATGCAAGTAGGATAAAGGCATTCACCTCCGCCTCGTTTGCTACGAGGGGTTAATGGTTGAACGTTTGTAACGCAGAATAAATTAATGGTTAAGCGCCAGCGGGGCAAGATATGGTTAAATAAATAATGAAATATGAAACCTCAAATAATGTTTAAATTGATTTTGTTTTCAACGCTATTAATAACTATGCTTTCATGTGAAAAAGACAATTTATTTAGTGAAGTAGTTGTGGACTATCAACTCTCTGAAAAATTATATCTGGAATCTAAAGATACTTTAGTTATTGATAATCAAAAACTGATATTAGAGACAGACCTTTATCGTGACTTTACCCCGGGTGTTACAAAAAACACGCAAGAATCAACTCCAAAAAGAGGATTAATTGCTCCTTTCTCTATTGTAAATATAGACAGCTTACCCATCTCTAAGAAGTTCGAAATTAAAAAGCTTTATGTAATTAATGGAGACCAAATTTGGATATCAAATCCAAATGCTCAACAATTCAACAAGTTGCCATTAAATAAGATATTCTGGATTAGCATGAATGGACCGGAATGGGAACCACGCATTTATGTTGATGTTGTTGTAGCCATAGAGGACTTAAATACTTCAGGTATAAAATATTTTATTGCAAAAAAACAATTAATAAGTAGAATAGAATAAAAGAAGTGTCTAACTTCATTTACCTCTGCTCCCGCGCGATTGCATCGCGTGGGGAAAGAAAATAATGATCGTTGTATTATGTTGTACATGTAATGTTCTTGCCACACGATACAATTCGTGCGGTGGCAAAGGCGCCGGCAGATGGGTGGATAAATTTTTCTGTAACTGCTGAAATATCCTTTCCCGAGCCTATATCTCCTTATTTTTTACAGACACGTGCTATAATTCATATCCTACTTTCTTTGTTTGCAGAGTTACCAGCCTGGTTTTGAGACTTGATTTAACTGCCCTTAATTGCAAATAATGTGAATTATACAATTTATTATTATTATTGTGTAACATTCCCTTAACGACGTGCATCTATCTTTGTAGAAATTAAAAGGCATTCACTTAAGAAAAATACGTTCATTTTCTATTTTAATTTTCAATGAATTATTCTCTTTTGCGATAATCAGCAACATTCCATTATCATGTAACTTATTTCACATTGAATTGAAAATGTGATTGAAAACCAAAAATCCAGAACGAATTGTTCAATATAAACTATTTAAAATCAAAAAAAATGAAAAAACTATTCTTAATTGTATTGATAATAGCCAGTTCTATTATGTATACAACTTCTCAAACTATTACCGATGCTGCTCATTGGTCTTTTGTTCTTAAGGGAGGTGTGGATTATTTCAACATCAGCCCTTTAGGAGTTGATATACTCGACAACGGAAGTTGGGGAGTCGGCACTGCGTTGGAATATACCATTAACCCTTTGGTTGGTATAGGATTAAACTTAGACTGGTTAAATTTTAATCGTTCAACCATTAAAGGTAAAACCATTGATCCGAGCTTCTTTACATCGGTAAATTTGTCGAATCTTCTTATCCCAAGACGTAAGAATGCCAAACTCAATTTTTATGCAAACTTTGGTACCGGCGTTAGTTTTGGCAGTTATTCGGACCTGATTCTTCCCGCAACTTTTTATCCCGCAGTAGTTACAACTAAAGGCAATGTAACCAGCGCACTGGCTTATACAGGCCTGGCTATGGATTATAATGTAAGTAAACTTCTTGCTATAGGGTTGGAAAGCACCTACCGTGGTTATATTACACCCAAAACAAATTATCTCAATTATAACGATTGTTATACCTTCATGGCAACACTTCGTGTAAAGCTTGGTACAGAAAACAAAACTCACGTTCGTGATATGACCAGAACCGATTACTATCCGGATCCTGTACCTGTTATCCAAAAAGTAGAAAATCCGTATAAAGATGCTGCTATAATCAGCCGTCTGGACAGTATTGACAAATTAATTCAGGATATTCAGAATCGGTTAAGAAAAATGGAGGCAGATATACAATCACTCAAAGACAGACCAGTCGGATCAACATTTACCGCCTCTTTCCCGAATATTGAATTTGATTTTAATTCATCAAAAATCAACAAAAATTCTTATGCCACGTTGGATCAAATTGCATTAATTTTGAAAAGGAATCCTACCTGGGGCAAATTAATTATTAAAGGATATACTGACAACATTGGCACTAAAGCTTACAACCAGAAATTGTCGGAAGAACGTGCAGGTTCTGTAAAATTATATCTTGAAAGTAAAGGTATTACAGGCTCAACTTTGGTAGCCGATGGTTATGGCGAAAGCGAACCAATTGCACCAAACGATAATTCGAACAACACCGATAATCCACAAGGTCGTCAGGAAAACCGTCGTGTAGAATTTGAAATTTCGAAATAAGAAATCAGGTTTAGTTTAACAAAATAGAGAGAGGGACAGGAATGGGCACTCTCTCTATTTTCGAATCAGTAATTATCATACTGCTTTTTCCTAATAAATTATATATCATTCCTTGATAAGGAGTTGTGCCGTTGAGTTTAATAGCTTCGCGATGTTTTTTGGTAGGGTATGCTTTATTAATTTCCCCTGTCTTCCTGGATATGCACCCCGCTGGCCCAGAGTGTGCTGTGAGAAAAGATACATCTATCTTTTCGTAACTGCTAATAAGATGGTGGAATCGCCCCACCAGAGTCGGCTTACAGGAGCAGGCTCTAAACAACTGTTTTAGTGCATAGAAAGTGATTTCT
>Ga0209123_1002721_pt1 | contig 14392 bp, 9 predicted proteins | sample BarGraIncu00431A_FD_184500 | JGI IMG/M metagenome (GOLD analysis project Ga0209123, IMG submission 184500) | Arctic peat soil microbial communities from Barrow, Alaska, USA - Barrow Graham LP Incubations 004-31A (SPAdes) (version 2) | ecosystem: Environmental > Terrestrial > Soil > Wetlands >...
AGTGACGTCATGACCGAAATCGCCAGTCAATCTAAAGGCACAGGACTGCCAAAGTTTCGCTAATCTGAGACCCAACCAAGGCAAGTGCATTCGACAGAAGTTAGCAGTAAAAGGGAAACTTGGTTCTGCTTTTTTCACCTTATGCGTATTCCGCGCGATTCCGCCACCGACGGCAATAGACCCGTTGCTGCCGCTCACCACTGGCAGCTATCTGGCGGTTCAATTTTCGAGTTTTTGGGGCGTGCCAGCGGTCATTCATATTGCCCGCAAGGTGCCCATTGCAGCCATTGAGGATGAAAACATCACAGACTGCACCGGGCCAGTTGCTGCCGGTCACGAATGACCGTTATGAGGCCGCTGTTCAGGTTCGAACTCGGGCTCGGCGGCCTCTATGAAAGTCGGGGCGGTTCATAGTGACGATCCTGGGTTCAAGAGACCCCGGGAGCAGACATGAGGAATTGTTCGCCTTGCTGGATCATGTCATCGATGTCGGCTAACAGCTCGGTCAAGGACTTCGCGATCCGTTCGGCGTGGGCCCGGCTCCAGTACGGAACGAGCGCTTCAACCAGGAGTTCCTCGGAGAACTCGTCGGCCGAAAGAGTGAACAAAAGCCCGGCCAGGTTGCGAAGTCCCTCATCGAAGCTGGCGAAAAGCAGGCGGATCGGACTGCCGTTCGCTTCGTTCACCTTCCTGATCATCTCGCTCAGGTGCGTCAAGTCCCAGGCTGCGTTACGCACGCCGTTGATGGCTCGCAGCCTGTTGGTGGCATGGAGTTGCTTGAACAGGCCCTTGCGAGGCGGAGAGTTGGGGGCGAAGTAAATGCAGGCGAGCAAAGCCGCGGGCCCAGCGATCATGAAGTCCTCGCGCATCCAAGACAGTAACTCCAACATCCGATCCAAGTTGGGCCGACCGGAAAGCTCAAGCTCCGCAATCTTCAAGGCAGCGATGTAGTTGCGCCGCCAACGACGCAACGGGAAGGCGAGGTCTTGGGACTCTGGCGATCGATGGGGTTTCATCGGGTCAAGCGCATCCAAGTCACCGAAAGCCAAGTCCAGCCATGGGTGGGGATCGGCGTTGTCGGCGTCCCGGAATCGGGCCAGCTCTAGGTTTGCCGCGTCGTTGCCTTGCGTCTGGGCGAGCTCATGGAAGGCGACAGCGGGCTCGATCTGAATGTCGAGGAAGTGGCAAAAAGCCTTGATAGAGGCAATCTTCCGAAGCCTCGTATCCATCGGTGCGCCAGCTACGATCTTGGCCATTCGGGAGACGATGTTCCGATCAGGCAAGAGGATTGTCTGGATCTCTTCGAACTGGGCCTCGAAGATGAAGGCGTCGGGGTGGCACAGCCCCATCGGAGGCGGCAGGTAGCCTGGGACAAACACGCCGTCGGCCTCCAGGTTTTCGCCAAGTGCCCGCAGCTCCATGTAGGGGAAGTCGGGCGGGAGAATTACGGTTCGCTCGATGCGTTCTGGATCGTCCTCGTCCGGTCCAAAGGTCAAAGCGACACGTTCGGGGCTTTGGGGGCGGTGAGTTCGGCCCATCCGGGTTCAGGGCCTAACCGTCGAGTTGAGCCTGCATTGAAGGGCCATTTCATAGGCCGTTTGCAGGTGCCGAGCGATGTGCCGTCCCAAGTCTACGTGCTGGGCGATGACGGTGTCCTTGTCGCCGTCGCCCAGCCTGCCGGTGAATATGAGCCAGGAGAACAGGTGCGGGGTCGTCTGCGCGTGCGCATGGCCCGAGTCTTTCGCCAACTGCCAAGCCTTCCTGTCGTCGGTGATGAACCCCTGGCGAATCTTCATGGCGAAGGCGATCGAGGAGAGTTCGCCTTTGCCTAGCTTCTTGCGCTTCTCCAAGAGCTCGATGGCTTGAAGATCCTCAATGCTGCACGAGTGGACCTGGAAGGCGCCGCGCCGCTGCTCGGCCTGCAGACGATCCATCAATAACTGCTCGCTAGGTAAGATCGACTTGCGCGGCTTGAACAGGCACTCGTATTGAACGAAGCTGGTCATGCAAAAGTCACATCGAGCCTCCCTGGCTGCGGCGTTCAGCCGGGGTGAGGACAAGATGTTCCATACCGAGCATGTGTCGGTGACGTTGATCGGATGGAACTTGGATGGGTCAATGGCCATGGAGCGTTCGGCCGTAAAGGCTGAGCAGATCAAGCAATTCGGCTTGGCTGCACAGCAGCGCCTCGGCCAGCCGGCCTTGACTGATTACGCCGGAGCTGTAGGCCTCAAAGCAAAGCGCGACATAGTGGTCTGAGAGGCCGCGCTCCAGCAACTGCTCCTTGCGCGAGCGTTGCGCAGGATTGAGTAACTCGGGAAGCTCCGGATCGATCTTGGCATCCCGAGGGACGCGGAGTCGGGAGATCCTGGCGTAGGTGGCTTGATCGGCAAGCTTAGCCTCGCGCAGCGCAATGGCCAATGCCGAGCAACTCACCCGCAGCTTATTGGCCCAGCCGATCGCATCGGAATCACTCCACCCATTCGGGTCAGGAAGCTTCGACAAGAACGCCGGAGGCATGAGGTAACAGGATGCGAATCGGTTCGCGCGGACTTCGACCAGATCGGCGCCGTCAGACCGCTCGAAGCTAACGCTGGCGCCTTGATCGGCGTCGAAGATAGCGTGGGCCATTTCGTGCGCCGCACTGAATCGCTGCCGATAGATGTCCTCGCTGTAGTTCACCAGGGCACACTTTCCCCCGACCGGGTGCGCGATAAACAGCCCCGAGATGTTCGAGTTGCCAAGCTTACGCCGAAAGACATGCACACCAACGCTTCGGAATTCGGCATACACATCCCGGGGAACAGCGTTGTCCGCATGTCCCATCGCCGATCGCAGTCGAGCCGCTGCGGCCTCGGCGTGCCCCTTGAAGTAGTCACCGGAAGGCAAGAATTCGAACGAGCCAGGCGCGCGGCCCAGCTCCCGCATCAAGAAGTCCTCTATTTCGCAGAGATAGAGAAAATCCTGAACCGCCCTCCGATCCTCCTTGGAGAAGTCGGAGCCGTGCGCGCGGTAGAGCGTCTCGGTCTGTTCGATGGGTGCTATCTGTTCGTTGGAAATGAAGAATTGGAAGTCGCACCGATAGTGGTCTGCGAGGATCAAGACCTCATCGCCAGTGGGCTCGGTTTGCCCACCTTCGATTTGTGCAAGCCGGGTCGAGCCGATCCCTGTCGAGCCTGCGACATCCAAGAGAGACTCTTGCAACTGCTCGCGGTATTTCGCGAGCTTGCTGCCTAACAAGTGAAGATCAATGGCCATGGATGGCGATCATCATAGCTGGCGTTGGGCGGCAGACACGGATCTGAGCTCAGGGGGTTCATCTCCACCGATCATGCTCTTCATCGTTGAGCCCTTGACCGATCTCTTGGCAAGTCTAGAGGAGTTGGGCTTGGGACCAAGTCTACCGCCGAGGCACAGCATGGACTCCAGACGCACGGCTGGGGCCGGTCAGCGATCCTGGCACCGACCAAAGGAGGGATTGGAGGTCTACCCAAAGGTCTCGTGTCTACAACTTGGGAAGTCCGCTTTGGGTCGTCAAACGCCAGCAACCATCTCGAATTGCCCCAAGGCACTGGTCGTTCAGACTTTCACCTCATCATGGTGCGCTATACCTGCCTGTCGTCGCTGACTCCTGGGTGCCCATTGCGGACAATGTGGAAAAAGAGAACCGGTCATTCGCAATGACGTGTTTGCCATTGCTGCCCACGACAGGGCGTTATGTAAAGTGCCACAGAACGAGTCATGCTAATCTGGCGTAACCAGCATGTGGGCACGAGAAGAGACCGACACCGTAGTCGCTGAGGGTGTCCCGGATTTTGTGTAAACGGCGGTTGAGTTAGACGCGCGGCATGCGCTCGTCGAACTGGATAGTAAAGCGATTCAATGCGGCCTTCCAGTCTCGAATCGGCATGGTCCATTTCTGGCTGATGTTGTTCAGTGCCAGATAGAACAGTTTGAACACTGAATCGTCCGTTGGAAACAAACCTCGGGTCTTGGTGATTTTACGCAAACTCATGTTCACCGACTCGATGGCGTTGGTCGTGTAAATCACTTTTCGGATATCTGGCGGGTAATCAAAGAACGGCGTCAAGCGTGACCAGTTTCGTCGCCAGGACTGCCCTATTGGCGGGAAGGATGCATCCCATTTGACCTCGAACTCAGTGAGCTGTCGCTCCGCTTCATCCTCGGTCGCCGCCGTGTAGATCAGCCGCAAATCGGCAGCGACTTCCTTGCGCTGTTTCCAGCCCACGAAGTTCAGGCTGTGGCGCACCATGTGCACCAGACACAACTGCACGGCGGTCTTGGGAAACACCGCCTCAATCGCATCGGGGAAACCCTTCAGGCCATCCACACAGGCGATGAAGATGTCGGCCACGCCGCGGTTCTTCAATTCGGTCACCACTTGGAGCCAGAATTTGGCCCCCTCTGTCTGGGCCATCCACAGGCCCAACACCTCCTTGATGCCGTCCAGGTTCACACCAATGGCCAGGTACAGGGCCTTGACCCGCACTGCGCCGTTGTCGCGCACCTTGACGTGGATGCAGTCCATGTAAACGATGGGGTACAGCGCATCCAGGGGACGCGACTGCCAGGCTTTGACCTCGTCCATGACGGCATCGGTCACCGATGAAATCAAGGTGGGCGAAACCTCTGCGCCGTACATTTCCTGCAGATGGCTTTGAATCTCGCGCACCGTCATACTGCGGGCGTAGAGCGACAGAATCTTGTCGTCAAAGCCGCTCCAGCGGGTCTGGTGCTTGCCAATCTATTGGGGCTCGAACGTGCCAGCCCGGTCGCGTGGGATTTCAATGGGTAGCTCGCCAAAGTCGCCTTTGAGAGTTTTCTTGCTGCGCCCGTTACGGGTGTTGCCCGCTTCATTGGCAACCAGCTGGTTCTTGCCGTGGCCCAGGTGGTCGGTCATCTCGGCTTGAAGGGCCCGTTCGACCAGTGCCTTGGTCAGCTGTTTGAGCAGGCCGTTCTGGCCTACCAAATCTTCCGGCTTTTTGTAGTCGGCCAGCAGTGCGTCAATCAGGTCGTTGGGTAAGGGTTTCATTTCTACGGTCATCATTGCTCCATGCAAGGCGGCAGTTTCCTGCCAAAAGACCGTTTACACAAAACTTCTTACACCCTCTAGTCGCTTTCGAATGCATTTCCCGATTCTTTGCCATGTGAAATTACTATTGATTTTTGTACTGATCAATAGAAGATTAATGTTCTCATTTTTTTTGGCCAAGGCTTTTTTTGTGCAGTTCAGGCGCAGACAATAAACTCAGTATTTTCGAGGCAGCTGACCTGACTTCTGGATTGACATCAAGTAAATGGTCCACTCCAAATACGTAGGCATCGTATCCGGCCCTCAGCGGCCAATTCTTGTCACTGGCACCAGTCTCATCAAGAATTCGTAAGAGAAAATCCGCCCAGCCTTTTCTATAAACTTCCCTGAATAGCAACAAAACAAATCCTTTGTACTTGTCAAAAATATGCTCACTGTCGTCTGAAAAGATGGTGGCAACAAGTGATAGCGCCAAGGCTTGATCGTCGCGACTGATAGCTTCAAGCGCTCGCATCAGGGCCTGCGCGCCTTTTGGATGTTTGCGCAGTAGCTCTTCATCGAGCGGTGCGTGCTGTTCAGCGGAAACTATCATCTTTATGATTGCCTCGTTACTCATCGCGACCCAGTCTGTTGGATCAATGTCCAGCAATCGCTCAAATATTTTCAACGCTCTGTCAAAATCTTCAAGAATGAAAGCCGTGAAGAAGCCGCTGGCGTGCAGGGCTTCGGTATCACTCTTTGGAGCCAAACTCCCAGCAAGTTGATACTGCGCCGCAGCCTCGGGGAGGTTTCCTTCTTCGCTGTAAATGTCGCCCAGCGCGATCGCTGCAAGATAAAATTTTGGCTTCAGTTTTAGGCAGGCACGGTATGTAGCTTTTGCTGCTTCAACTTCGCCCGCCGCTGAAAAAGCTTCCGCCAAAATATATAGCGTTGGTAGATGGAGGGGGTTTAGCGACAGCGATTCTTTGAATGCTTCTATAGCGCCAGTCGGATTGGCAAGATCACCCAAACGGGTTGCGCCGAGATTGAACCAACCCGCCCAGCTTTTTGGCTCCAGCGAAATGGCTTCCAAAAATGCCAACTCTGCCTCTTTAGGCCTTTTCAAGTGCTGGCGTAGAAGATTTCCATGACGAACCCATTCCATTGCATTTGCAGGCAGAGGCACATCAGACGGGTCGACAATCTCATCTAACGTGCGTCCAAGGGAAAGAGCGTAGCGTTCGAACTCATCGCGCGCCTGACTCTTGAGGATAGATCGCCACCCCTCATCATCGATAGCATCACTTAAAGCAAGTAAATATTGGCCTGTCTCGACACCAAGGTCCACCCCGATGTCGCCATCGGCACTTACCAAGCTTTTAGCCCGCTCGACCAATTGAGAATGTGAGTAAAAACTTCTCAGAAAAACAGTAAGCCATCGAAGACGGCTTCTTTGCCGGCGTGCGCCATGGCGCATCAAATACCAGATGTTAAAAAAACGCTCACTGATTTGATAAGCCGCTCTTGTCGTTTTCGACACCGACACTTTTTCGATGATTCCTTCTTTCTGCAGCCTGTCTAATTGCGATGACACTACAGTTACATCCAGAAGTGTTGCCGTTGCAACAGCCGACGCTAACGTAGGATCCCAGGCAAGTGCTACCGCATCTAGTACGACTCGCGCCTGGGGCGGCAGATCTTCGACCCTCGCCTTGTATAAAACTGTGGCTTGGTCGAGAAGCCGTTCAAGATCACTAAAAGTGTCACCATCCGCATCCCTTTCCAGAAGCATATACAACATGGTAAGAGTGCGCGGATTGCCCCCTGTCAGATCGTGCAAGGTCTTGACGCGAGCACTTTCGTTCGCGAGCACCTTCAGAACCTTTTCTCCGTTCACACCTCTGGCAATTGCAAGACTCCGTAAGCAAGCCATCAACTCGCTTTTACTTAGGCGGTCGAGCCTAATGACCTGAAATGCCTTATGAAGCTCCGCATTTGGCTCGCAAATCACATCTACAGACGTGGCTGTCCCTCCTACGATAACCATGCCATCCGGCTGCGGTACAAATTTATCTAAGTAGCCTTGCTCTTTCTTTAAGCCAGCAAAAATAAGGTCGATATTGTCCAGCAACAAGAGTGGACGTCGATTTTCTCTTGAAATCCAAGTATTGAATAAGGCCAGTGCATCGTCGTGTTTGCTATTGAGCAATGCCACCTCCTTATCCAGCTGCTCGGCCTTTGCGTGCTCGCCAATCTGGTCGAACCAGTCTCCAAGTGCATCTAGGCAGTTGGTCCATAAAACCTGTGAACTGTGAACGTTGTATTGCTCTTCGCGAAAGCTGAGCGGGATTAGCGAATTCAACAGACGCGGATCGGTCTTCGCAGCCAGTGCCAATCTGCGAAGCATGCTGGTCTTTCCCATTCCGCGCTGACCGAGAATGAGAAAGTGGGTCTCCAAACTTCCGGTCGCAACCTTGGCAAGCTGCTCTATCAAGTTGTTGGCAACGTTCTGGCGCGCAACAAAGCCCCTGAGGAAGTCCTCGTCGGTTAGGGAGCCAGGGTTGTAAACAGTGAATCCAGTTACGTCTTGCATCGTCAAACAATAACCCATACAGGTGGAAATATGAAATCCTACCACAATGTCGTATTAAAACAACTTACATGTAAAACAATATTGTTTTAAAACATTTTTGTCGTGGTATGCTTTGACAATCAGCAAAGAGGAGTCAATCCTTCCGGTGCGTCGTACCAATGCTTCAACTATGAGAAAGGATATACATGCAGAGCCGCAAATAAAACAGGGGTCAAACCTGTGACAGTCTGACCCCCGAGTTGACTTACGCGCGAAGCGCTCGTCCGGTGTAGTAACCATCGAGTTTCTCGCGTAAGCGCTTGGAAGTCAAGAGTCACAGGAAATGACCGAGTCCCCCGCGCGGTTTATATCGCGCCTATGTAACGTCTTTTTCTGTGAAAGGAGGGCTTTTATGCCTTCAATTAATATTCGGGCCGAAGAGGCCCAACACTCGGGTGCCTCACATGGTGCTAATCCTGGTCTGATTCAAATCTGTGGACTAGACCTCAATCTTCGGTCGGTTCCGCTTTCCGATGCCACGCCGGTGGGCAGCCAGATCGCGATCGCGGCTGGGTTTAATCCGGACCAGCAGGCGACTGTCATGCACTGGTGCGACAAGTCGCTTGAGGACATCGGTCCGAACGAGCGCATTGACATCGGCAACGGCGACAACCGCTTCATTGTGGTCGAGAGTGACAGCTCTTGGCGGTTCACTATCGACGGACTGCGGTTTGACTGGCCTGCCCGTCAGATTATCGTGGCGGTGGTCCGTAAGCTCGCAGGCATTTCTCCGGAAAAGCGCATCTATCTAGAGCGCCAGGACGAACCCGACCAGCTGCTGGACGACGAAGTCGTGCTGCACCTCGAGAGTAACGGCGTCGAGCGCCTGGCGAGCCGGGTGCCCACCTGGGAACTTGAGGTCCAAGGCGTGCTCCTTAATGTGCACACCCAGATGATCGTAGTGCGCGATGCGCTCGTGAAAGCGAACATCAACCCAGACCAGGGCTGGCTCATCTTTCTGAAGGTCAAGGGCCATCCCAAGGAAAGTCTGACTCTGGCGTCTGTGATTGACGTTACCCGGCCCGGTATCGAGAAGATCCGGTTGACGCCGAACGACGTCAGCAACGGTGAGGGCGTGACCGGCCCCATTCGGGGGTTCAACGTTCTAGGCGTCGACAACAAGTTTCTCGATACCTATCATCCAGCCTGGCAAGCCATCAGCGAGGGCGGTCGCCAGTGGCTGGTGCTGCCCAACTACTCCCTGCCGGAAGGATTTTCTAACCCACAGGTGAATCTTGCGCTGGAGATCCCGCCGACGTATCCGGCTGCGCAGATTGATATGTTCTATTTGTTCCCCGGCGTTACCCTGGTCTCGGGTGTACCGATTCCTGCGACTGAGGCGCTGCAGCAGATCGGCGGCCAGCAGTATCAGCGCTGGTCGCGTCACCGCGGTCCGGGCAGTCCATGGCAGATGGCACATGACAACGTGCTGACTCACATGGCTCTGGTCGAATCGGCTTTGCTGAAAGAGGTCCAGCAGTGAACCCGGCCTCGAGTTTGACCTTAACGGCGGAACTGCACGAAAGTGCTCGATGCCATCTTTTTCCGGGTGATGGACTCGAGGCAGCCGCAATTCTGGTGTGCTCAAAAACACCAGGGCCACGGCTTCGCCTTCTGGCACGCAAGGTAGTGCCCGTTCCGTATGAGCAATGTCAACGCAAGCCTTACTACCTCCGGTGGCCCGGGTTGGCGATTGAGGCTGCTATCGACCTGGCGGAGGAAGAGGGACTAAGTCTTATCCTGTTGCACTCCCATCCGGGCGGGTTCTTCGACTTTTCGGACCTTGATAATGAAAGTGACCGCCTCACGATGCCTGGACTTTTTCAAGCTATCGACGCCGTTCATGGTTCTGCCATCATGGTGCCGAGCGGTGCTATTCTGGCCCGCCTCTACCAGCCGGACCTGACCTGCAAAGCCATCGACTTAGTCGCCGTGCCAGGTCATGACCTGCAATGGTGGTGGAGCAACGGGGACTTTGCCCAGCGGCCGATGGCGTTCACCAGCCAGACCCGAGATGAGCTCGGCAGACTCCGTGCCGGCATCATCGGCGTATCGGGAACGGGCTCCATCGTGGCTGAGCAGGCAGCCCGTTTAGGTTTCGGCGAGGTGCTGCTAATCGATTTCGACCACATCGAAGAGCGCAACCTGAACCGCATCCTCAACTCGACGCGGGACGATGCTGAAAAGCAGCGCCCGAAGGTGGAAGTGTTCGAGCGTGCCATTACCTCCTACCGTGGCGCTGGGGTCGCCGTCACGCACCATGGTTCCATCATGGAGCGCGATGCTGTCCTGGCGGCCAGCCAATGCGATGCGCTTTTCTGTTGCGTGGATACACGCGACGCCAGGCAGTTGGCAGATCTCATAGCCGCCGCTTTCCTGATCCCTCTGTTCGATGTCGGCGTGACCATTCCGACACGGATCGACGCGGATGGCTTCTCCAAGATTCTGGACGTCTGCGCACGAATCGACTATGTGCGTCCTGGTGGGCCGACCCTGCAGGACCGAGGGGTCTACACCCAGGAAAGCCTGCGCGAAGAACAGCTTCGCCGCCATGACCCTGATGCGCATGCCGCTGAACTTGCTGCGGGCTATATCAAGGGCGCCATCGAGCAGGCTCCTTCAGTGATTGCCCTCAACATGCGGGCAGCGTCGGACGTAATGCTGGAATTTATCGCCCGGGCTTACCCGTTTCGGCTGGACAGCAATAAGGGATTTGCGCGTCGTGAACTGAGCATCGCTGCCGGCGAGGAGGAATTCAGCGCGGAAACTGCATTCAGCGCGGGTCCTAATCCCATTCTGTCGCGCGGGGACCAGGAGCCGTTGCTGATGCTGCCGAAGCTGAGCCCTGCAGTTCGGGCATGAGCATTGCAATGTTCAGGTTCATTAAGGAATATGCGGCGCGCCTCATCAGGCGGTTGACGCCCGCCCGAAAGCTCGTCGTAATCGAAGGTGATAGCCTACCGCCTGTTCTCCCGCGTAGGGATCTCGTTCTGGCACGGGAAGATGGTGAAGACTGGTGCGTCGGGATGCAGTGTCCGTGCGGGTGCAAGCGGACTATCGAACTGTTGGTCTTTCCTGAAGCTCGTCCAAACTGGCGCATAACAACCGACGCAAAGGGGCGTCCTACCCTCCACCCCTCTGTCTGGTTAAAAGACGGTTGTCGCTCTCACTTCTGGGTGTGTAGCGGCGCCATAGTGTGGTGTTGATGGGCTCTGGCGACTGTCTCCGTCGAATCCAACGGACCGGGTTAGCGTATTGGCTGGCTAGATTCCTGCTTCACCCCGCGGCCAACAATGCTCTGCTTTCGGGGGGCCAGTCTCAGGCTACTACTCAAGCGCAGATCAATATGAGAATCAAGCCTCACCAGGTGATCCATATGCGCACTTCGCGCTCAAATTTTGACAAACGTCGCAACGTCACCTTCCATCCGTTCGATTACTATGCTCAACTCCAATCGTCGTGTCGCTTCGGTTGGCTTTTCTTAGACCATTTAACCATTGATAAAATAGGTTATCAATGACTGGGCTAATCGCAGGTTCAATGACCGCTATGTGTGAGTAGTCGCCAGTGACAGCTACTGGTCGGGGGCCGAAATCCACCGCTCGAATCACACCGCGACTTTGTTGTCATTCACCGAAATCTTGGGTTTGAATGACAGCTTTGTGTAGGCCAGTTGAGCCATGTGTATTTCCGCTTTGGGTCGTCAAAAGCCAGCGACCCTATCGAAATGTCCCAAGGCAATGGTCGTCAGACCTGCATCTATTTTGGGAACTCCATACCTGTCTTTCGTCGCTGACTCCTGGGGGCCACAAGCGGTCAGTTTGGACTGCGGCTTCGCATTCCACTATCGAACTGTTCAGTGGCTGGCTTTAGCTGCGTTGCTTATTGAACTGGATAGGACCGTGCGTCGGAAATCCGTAGGGGGCTAGTCTGAACAGAACGAGCAGCCCGCCAATGTCAGGTGGTCGCGCCCGCACGCGGTGCAATGCGAGACGTCCGTCTTCGTCCTACAACAGCCACATTTGCCGGGAACGGATGGGTTGCCAGCCACATTGAGCACGTCATAGATCACACCGTCCCTCCGGCCGCACGTGTGGCAGTCGAGAAAACCCACGGTGAAGGGCCCGGCTTCGAAATGGCACACCAGGCACCGCAGGTCGCCATGCTGGCTTTCCACCATCGCGTCGCTGCCGCAGGCCAGGCAGCAGCGCACCGGGCCGAAGTTGTCGAAGTCGTCGTACGCCCGATCGATGGCCTCATCGACGTAGGAGGTCTTCTCGATGAGTTTCTTGTACAGGTCCAAGCCGATGAACTGCTTTAGGCTGTTGGACAGGTAATGGTCCCGCGCTTGGAGATTGCCCTTCCAGTCTAGCTGCGTGATGACCCGCACCAGCAGCCAGATGGACTCGTCCAGAATGGTCTCGGGGTTCATGTCCAAGCCGAGATGCATCAGCTGGTTTCGTCTGTTCTGGAAATCGTCGAGGAGCTTGAGATCCAGAGCGTTGAGTAGCAAGCTGGCCGAGGCCTTTTGCCGGCTCTCCCAGAACGCAATGGACTTGAACTGGCCGTCCTGGATGGACTGGAGCAGCTGGGCTTCCGTCTTGGTGTGCAGGTTTGCCGCCGCGATGCCTTGCCAACCCATGGTCCTCACAATTCGCAGCTTGGTCAGAAGCTCGAGCGCGGCCTGGATGTTAGCGAGCGTCTGCAGCGCGTTGGTCTCGTTGCGCTCATCCGCCAGCGCGTGTTCCAACGCGTGAAGCAGGAAATGCCGCGAGGTTTTCTGGAGGCGCCGGATAAGTTCGGCATCGACGGGGTTGATCTGTTTCATTTCTCGATTCTGGGAATAGTGACGCTCAATCGGCGCTGCTGCATTGTGCCTGCGGCCGCCTCCCGAAACTCTTTCGCGGACTGTGCCACGCATACAAGGACGTAGGACCAGCCTCAAGGAGGTGCAGGACTAGCGGCATCTAGGTAAGGCCTACTTACGGTATTTTCAGAGGGGCATCGATTTCAATCCCGTGAAAGGCATCTTTCCCCCTTTTCCGCTGTATGGTTCCCAGCCTGATTGTGGGGAAATGCCGATTGTTGATTAATGTGGCGTTCCAGGTGCCTCAATAAGCGCACTGGATCGGTGACCGCGAGCATGGCGTCGCGATGTGATCGACTTGCAATCGTTGTATTTCGGATATTGATCGTATCCGCCTGTTGCTCCACCCCCCGATGACCGCTTTCAGGACACTAGTCAGTGATTTCAGAAGACCGCTTTGGGTCGGCTACTGCGATGAGTGGCTGAAAGAGGCTAAATCTAGCCTAGGCAATCAGACTCAGGCGGAGAAAGGGGGAGAAGATGCATTTCACTAGAGGGGGACTACAGATGTCGACCTGTTTTTTGAAAGTGTTCGAGTTTCGTCAAGTAGTGGGGCGAATGTTGGCCAGAAAGCAGGAAAGCGAAGAGTCCAGGGAGCGCTTGCCGCAGGTGAATACGGTCATCTATGGAGACGGCCGCGAATGGGCTATCGCCATAACGGCTACCGGGATGGAGTGTCTGTATGCGCTGGGGATAAAAATCGGCGAAAAAATTCGGATCTGATGGCTGCGCAAAGCCCATTGGACCGTCAAAATTCTGATGAAACCACTTAGCAGCGTCAGCGGAAGACGGGTTTGAAATACCGGTAGTTTTCAAAAAACGCTTCACCAGCTCGAACGTGGCGTCTAAAGCCACGAAGGTAAGTATGGCCGCTTCTTCTTGAAATTCGGGATGCATAGCCAGCATGTCGCACTTGATGAGAGCTTGGATGCCGCGCATCACCAAAAAATTCGATGGCTGAATGCTCTCCCAGTAAATCTCGCGCATCTCTAAATCCAGCTCATCTTCTGGGTCAAAGAGATACCCGTCACCTATCAATCCCATGTTAGGCAAGTTGGGCCTAGATGGGGAAGTGAAGATTGGCTGCGTGAGTAGTACTTCCTTGATGGCGGCGATGGTGGTGGATTGCATCAGATCCAACTTTTCATTCGTGAGAATAAGATCGGCGTGCATTACAGGATAGAACCAGCAACGCCGACCTTCGGAAAACTGCTCACAGAATATAAGGGAGCCGAGTAGGCGCACCAGCTCGGGATTCATCCAATCGACTTCGCTGTAAGGCAAGTCTTCGTGAGCTCGCCAAGTTGAGCAGTAATAGACCGCGAAGACAACTTCATCATCCGCATGGAATACGCCCGTACTGCTTGAGAAAGTTCCTCGGGGATAAATGCCCACCGATCTAAACGGTGTTAGCCGATAGCGTGGTTTGCTCAAGTCGTTTCGCTCAGCGGTGGTTTTTATCCCGATTTCCATGGCTCATCTTAAGGCCGCATTTCGGCTATTGATCGTACCCGCCTGGTGTGCCAGTTCTGAATGTCTGCTATCCGGACTTGAGTCCGGGTTGATCGAAGACCGCTTTGGGTCGGGTACTGCCGGATAGCTGATACCCGGCGATCGACAGCGTCTGGTCGTTGGCGGGTGCAGCGATCCTCGAAATCGACACCACATTGCTGACGGTCAGGATACTGGGGTGAAGGTCGGGTATCGAGCAAGCATTTTTGGCAGACCTATGTCAGCAACCGCTGCGTTGCCGACGACCAACTGGCATAGCTGATTTTTTGGGCTGAACGACCGCAATGGAGAATTCGGTTCGGCGAATGGCCGTTATGGAGCAGCAACCACGAATACCCGCTTGTGGTCG
>Ga0209123_1002722_pt1 | contig 14390 bp, 6 predicted proteins | sample BarGraIncu00431A_FD_184500 | JGI IMG/M metagenome (GOLD analysis project Ga0209123, IMG submission 184500) | Arctic peat soil microbial communities from Barrow, Alaska, USA - Barrow Graham LP Incubations 004-31A (SPAdes) (version 2) | ecosystem: Environmental > Terrestrial > Soil > Wetlands >...
ACATTTCCTTAACCCGAGAAACGTGGGTGAGATAACTGATGCGGACGCGGTTGGCGAGGTGGGCAGTCTTGCCTGCGGCGATGCCCTGAAGCTTTTCATAAAGCTGGATGAAAAGAAGGAAAGGATCGTCGACGCCAAGTTCCAGACTTTTGGCTGCGGCAGCGCCATTGCCTCGTCTTCGGCTTTAACCGAGATGGTGAAGGGAATGACGCTGGACGAGGCGAATGCGGTCACCAACCAGGAAATCGCCGATTACCTGGGCGGGCTTCCCGAGGAGAAGATGCACTGCTCGGTTATGGGCCAGGAAGCGCTGGAGGTGGCCATTGCCAAGTACCGCGGCGTTGCCGCCCCCAAGCATGACCACAGCCACGACCATGCCGAAACGGAAGGGGAAGTGATCTGCAAATGCTTCGGCCTTACCGACGTCTTCCTCAAGAAGGTCATTCTCTCCAATAAGCTGCACACCGCCGAGCAGGTGACCCATTTCACCAAGGCGGGCGGGGCCTGCGGCGGCTGCATCCCGAAGATCAAGGACCTGATCGCCGAAGTCTTGGGAGAGACCAAGAAGGCCGCGCAGGAAAAACCGGTGAAGCTCACCAACATGAGGAAGATGCAGCTGATCCAGGAGACCCTGGAGAACGAAGTGCGTCCCCAGCTTTGGGCCGACGGCGGCGACCTGGAACTGATCGACATCGACGGGAACAACGTTCAGGTCGCTTTCCGCAAGGCCTGCGCCGGCTGCGCCTCCTCCGGGTACACCGCCAAATTCGTGGAGCAGAAACTGCGCGAACTGGTGTCCAGTGACATCACTGTCCAGGAGGTCCAGGGATGAAGGAAATCTATCTGGACAACAACGCCACCACGAAGGTTGATGAGCGGGTCTTCGAGGAGATGCGCCCTTATTTCTGCGAGCTGTACGGGAACCCGAGTTCCATGCATTTCTTCGGCGGGCAGGTTCAGAAGAAGGTTGACGAGGCGCGCGGCCGTGTGGCGGCGCTCCTGGGCGCCCACCCGGACGAGATCGTCTTCACCGCCTGCGGCACCGAAAGCGACAATTCCGCGATCCGCTCGGCACTGGAGATCTTTCCCGAGAAGCGCCACATCGTCACCAGCCGGGTGGAACACCCAGCTGTGCTGACCCAGTGCAGAAACCTCACCAAGCGCGGCTACCGGGTGACGGAGCTGAACGTGGACGGCGAGGGTCGCCTGGACCTGAAGGAACTGGCAGCCGCTGTCGATGAAGATACCGTCATTGTCTCGCTCATGTACGCGAACAACGAAACCGGCGTGGTCTTCCCCATCGAGGAGGCCGCCAGGATCGTCAAGGAGAAGGGCGCCCTGTTCCACACCGACGCGGTGCAGGCAGTCGGCAAGATTCCTCTCAACATGGCCGAGTCTGCCGTCGACATGCTCTCCCTTTCCGGGCACAAGCTGCATGCGCCCAAGGGGGTCGGCGTCCTTTTCGTGCGGCGCGGCACCCCGTTTCGTCCCATGCTGGTCGGCGGGCACCAGGAGCGCGGCCGCAGGGCGGGAACCGAGAACACCGCGTCGATCATCGCCATGGGGAAGGCGTGCGAACTCGCGCACCTGCACATGGACGAGGAGGGCGGACGGGTGCGCGAGATGCGCGACAGGCTGGAGCGTGAATTGACCGCGGCTATCCCGCACACCAGGATCAACGGCGGCGGGGCCGAAAGGCTTCCCAACACCCTCTCCATCGCGATGGAGTTTGTCGAGGGCGAGGGGATACTGCTGCTTCTTTCCGAGAAGGGGATCTGTGCCTCCTCCGGTAGCGCCTGCACCTCGGGCTCCCTGGAACCTTCCCACGTGCTGCGCGCCATGGGGGTGCCGTTTACCTGCGCCCATGGCTCCATCCGCTTCTCGCTCTCCCGGTTCACCACCGACGCCGAGATCGACGTCGTCATCAAGGAACTGCCGCCGATCATCAAGAGGTTGCGCGACATGTCTCCCTTTGGCAGGGAGTTCCTGGCAAAGCAGTAAGCGGCCGCTGCAGGATCAGCTAAAAAACGGCAACTGAAAATTAGGAGGGGTAAGCGTCAAGCGCTTGCCCCTCTTTTTCGTTGAGCGCCGCGGTGCCGGCAATGGCCCACCAAAAAGAATCAAAGGTAAGATGTCCTGAGAAAAACCCCTGCCAGCAAACTTTCCTCTAAAGAACAATCACTTGACGCCGAAAGTAAAAGAAACCTTTCCTGCTGCCGCAGCCGGCTACAGGAACCCAGGGTTTTCTCAGCGATAACCGCCGGCTCATTTCGGCGCCAAGCTGAAGCGGGAGCTGCCGGTCAGGCTAAAGGGATTGAAGCACAACTTAAAACGAGGAAACTACTATGAAACAAACCAAAGCGCTTTATTTCCTGTCACTCTTTTTTGTCTTGGGGGTGCTGCTGATCTCCGGATGCGGTGGAAGCCCCAGGGGAGGCGTGACTTCCGGGTCGACTGTTACCCTGGTTTCCCTAGCGCTAACCCCGGCGAACCCGAGCCTGGCCCTCGGCCTGAGCAGGCAATTCAGCGCAATCGGGACCTACTCAGACGGCACGACAGCTGACCTAAGCTCGACGGTCACCTGGGTTTCCACCAACACCAGCGTTGCCACAGTCGGCACCTCAGGACTGGCTGCCTCGGTTGCCATCGGTATCACGACCATTACGGCCAGTTCCGGGGCTACCTCCGGCTCGGCCACCCTTACGGTAACTCCAGCGGCTTTGGTGTCCATTGCGGTTTCCCCGGCAAACCCCGGCACAACCATGGGCGTTGCGGCCCAGTTAGCAGCGACCGGGAGCTACACGGACAACACGACAAGGGACATCACCGCGAGCGTGGCCTGGTTTTCAGCGGATATCTCCACCGCACTGGTCGGCAATGGTTCCGGTGTCAGCGGCCAGGTAACGCCTTGGAGTGCCGGAACCGTCGCTCTCTCCGCTCATCTGAACGGCATCACCGGCTCCACCAATTTCACGGTGGCAGCGGCGCCGGTTGGTGGCGGGAATCCTGTTGTCACCACGACCCACACCACCACGACATCGAGCACCGCGCAAACTCTCACCGTTTCAGCCGGCACGCCGACTCTCGTTGAGGACCGAACCTATTACGACAGCACCGTCGCAATTGCCGTAGCGCCGGCACACGGGACAGCAACCGTCACTGGACAGGTTGTGAGCTACACGCCGGCGCCCGGTTTCACCGGGACCGACACCCTGACTCTTCAGGAGGTTACCCTGTCAGGCTCGATAGCCGTTATTCAGATCGGTGATGTCGTACTTGGGCATAATGTCAATGTCAACACCAATACCAACGCCAACACGGTAACGATTACCGTCGCACCTGCTTTAGCCAAGTCACACACGGGTCTGGAGCGCTAATTGAACGACCATTGCGACTGATTCGCTGAACTGGAAATTTATAAAAAGGGGTGGGCGCGATGCGCTCGCCCCTTTTTCATTGATGCGGGTATGAACTTCGGGCAGTTGCCACCCTCCCCAATATCCCCGCTTTTATCGCTACCTACCTCCTTGAACATTCCCGATCGAAGCTTATACTAAACAAACGACAATGTGTCTTTAATGATTAATTATCGGTAACTATCCCCAGGAGGAATTCATGGAGAAAACATCCACTCCCGTTACCCTGATCATCCAGGGTACGCCCAGTGCCTCTGAGGCTGCGCCCCTTTCCGCGGAGCTGCGGCAGATCATCGGAGAGCCCCGGCTCCACGCCGCCTTTGACCTGCAACCGGCGCAGCGCGGCGAAGCCGTCGCCGAAATTCCCGTTCAGGCCAAGGACGACGACCTGATCGAGTTACACCTGGAAGGGGACCTGAGGCTCTTGATGACTGTGGCCGACTACCGGGCCCAATTCGGCGAAAAAACCAGCCGCGGCCTGCCGGAAGCTGGAGTCGTGCGGATCAGCGCCGCACTCCCCGGAAAATCGCGGGAGCGCGGCTTCTTCCAGTGGGTCGTCAAGGGGCTGCAGCTGATCGGCATCGACCTCACGGAGCTGGCGGCGGCAAAGCTCGCCCTTTACGTTGATACCAAAAAGGGATTTGAGGGGCTTTATAGCTGCTCGCTCAGCTCGCCCGGCTTCCCGCTCTCCCAGGATAGCCGCCCGCTCCCCCCCGACTCCGGAGGGCGCCAGCGCGGGGCATCCATCACGCCGAGCGTCGACCCGCTCCTGGTGTTCATACACGGTACCATGTCCAGCACGCAGGGGAGTTTCGGTGCTCTCTGGAGCGAGCGGCGTGACGTCCTGCAGCGGCTCGCCCAGCGCTATGAGGGACGCTGCTACGCCTTCGAGCACAAAACCTTCACCGAAAGCCCCATCACCAATGCCCTGGCCCTGGCCAACGCGCTCCCCGCCGGGGCGAGGATCCATCTGGTGAGCCATTCCCGCGGCGGCATGGTCGGGGAACTGCTCTGCCGGGCCTCCCGCATCGACAACCTCGGAGCGCAGCAGCCCGCTTTCGACGACGCCGATTTCAACCTGTTCTCCGCCTCAAACATGCAGGCTAGCCACGGCGAGCTGCTGCAGCTCGCCGAGCTTCTGAAAAAGAGGCAGCTGAACGTCGAGAGGTTCGTGCGGGTGGCCTGCCCGGCGCGTGGCACGACTCTCGCCTCGGGTCGCCTGGACCGCTACCTGTCGGTCCTCAATATGGGGCTTTCGTCCCTGGTGCAGCTCGACTGGGTGAAGGACGCCGCCTGGTTCGTGGCCGCCGTCGCCAAGGAGCGCACCGACCCGCAGGTCATGCCCGGTCTGGAGGCGATGATGCCGGGGTCGGCCACGGTCCGGCTGCTGAACCGCTCCGGCGTCACGGTCAACTCGGACCTGCGGGTGATTGCCGGGGACTACGACGGCAACGGGATTCTCGGGACGGTGGCGGACTGGGCCTCGGAGGGCTTTTACGGAAGCGAGAACGACGTCGTGGTCAATACCCCCTCCATGTACGGAGGTGCGGAGCGCCTGGGTAAGAACCAGGCCCCCCGGGGCTGGTTCTTTTATGCGCAGGGGGCGCAGGTCTATCATTTCAGCTACTTCAAACAGTCCCTCACCGCGGGCCAGCTCGCCAACGGCCTGCTGCAGGAGGACGCCCGCTCGGCCGGCTTTCAGCCGCTCTCCCAGGCGCCGCACCGGGATGACCCGATCGCGCGCGGCATCGTGTTCGACTACGTGCGCGAGGGCTGGGGCGACCCGCTGGAGCGCAAGAACCCCTCCGCCGACGGCAACAAGCCGATTCTGATCCTGGTGCCGGGGATCATGGGGACGCATCTGAAGGTGGCCGGCAAAAGGGTCTGGATTGAGTTCGGCAAGATCGCCGAGGGTGAGTTCTCCCACCTGACCGAGGACGCTCCCGGCGTCGACACCGACGGCGTGGTGAAGATGTCCTACCAGGCGCTGGGCAATTTTCTTTCCTCCAGCCACGAGGTGCTCTACTTCCCGTACGACTGGCGTCTTTCGCTGCACGGCAAGGGGAAGGAGTTCGCCGACTACATGGACCAGGTGCTGAAGAGCGCCCGGACCAACAAGCGTCCGGTGCGCATCCTGGCCCACTCCATGGGGGGGCTCCTGGTGCGCATGGCTGCGGTACTCTCGGGAGAAAAGCGCGAAGGAAACGGCTGGTGGGAGACGTTCCGGGCGCAGCTGGGAAACCGGCTGGTCATGGCGGGAACCCCCAACAACGGCTCCTGGACCGTCCCCTACGTGATTACCGGCCGCGATTCGGTCATCGGCATGCTGACGACCGTCGATCTGCGCCACGACAAGCGGGACATCCTCAAGATCGTGTCGGGGTTCGAGGGCTTTCTGGAGATGCTGCCGCCGGACGACGCCGAGGGGTGCTTCAAGCCGGAAACCTGGCAGAAGTGGCAGGCGGCAGACGGCGGGATCTGGCCCGCACCCGAGGCGGCCCCGCTCGCCAAATGCCGGGAGACCCGCAAGAACCTGGACGATTTCGATTTCGACCGGGAAAAGGACCTGGTGCGCTATGTGGCCGGTTGCGCAGACGAGACCCCTTCCGGGGTGAGGGTGGACGGCGGCCGGCTGGTGTTCGACAGCTCACCTTTGGGCGACGGTCGGGTGCTCTGGGCCACCGGCATCCCCTCGGGCATCAAGGTCTGGTACGTGGGCGCCAAGCACGGCGACCTGCTCAATTGTGAAAAGGCCTTCAGGGGACTCTCCGAGATCGTCGGGATCGGGGAGACCACGCTGCTCCCCAGCGCCCCCCCCGCCCAGCGCGGAGAGGGGGCGGTAGCCGGCGAGATGACCGAGAAGATGATCCCCTTTTATCCCGACGAGGCGATGCTGCAGCGCTCGGCCCTGGGTGGCGAGATGATCCCGCCCAGGGACCGGAGCGCGGGGGACGTCGCCAAGGCCTTCCGCGTGGCAGTCTGCCACGGCGACCTGGCCGCGGCGAAATATCCGGTGGCGGTCGGGCACTACGTGGGCGACACGGTATGCGGCACCGAGGCGGTGCTGGACCGCCGCCTGGCCGGGCTTTTGTCGCGGCGCCACGCTCTGGGGATCTACCCCGGCCCGGAGGGGACCAGCGACGTTTTCATCCGCGAATTGAAAAAGCGCAGCTTCACCGCGCTGGTGGTCGGTCTCGGGCAGGTGGGCGATCTCACCCCCGCCCTCCTGACCAGCGGATTCACCGCGGCGCTGCTGAAGTTCGCCACCTCCCCGGCGGCCCGCCGCAGCGGCTCTGCCCAGCAAAACGGTTTCGCGATCAGCACCATCCTGATCGGTAGCGGAGCCGGCTGGGGCCTCGGGGTTCGAGACAGCGTGCGCGCCCTGATCGAGGGGGCCGTGCGGGCTAACACCCTTTTGGCCGAGTTGGGCGGGGATACCATCTATCTGGCTGAACTGGAGTTCCTGGAGGTGTTCGAGGACCGGGCCCTGCAGGCCCTGCTGGCGGTTCGGGAATTCGCGGCCCTGGGCGCCCTGGGGAATATCGACTACGACACGGTGCTGCGTGCCGGCGGCGGCGGGCGCTGCCGGGCCATGAGCGAGGAGAGCCCCGACTGGTGGCAACGCATCAAGGTGGAGATTAACGACCAGGACGAGATGAAGTTCACCACCCTGACCGGCCTGGCCCGGGTTGAAGAGACCGTGCTGCCGACCCAGCGGGCCTTGGTGGACCGCCTGGTGGAGCAGGCCGTCTCCCAGAGCACGATCTCCCAGGACGACATGGCTGCCATCTACAACCTGGTCTCCCCCCTGGCCCTCAAGGAGCGCGCCCCGGACCAGGGGGACATCCTGATGCTGGTTGACGAGAAGGCTGCCCGGTACCCCTGGGAGATGATGCACATCGGCATCGGCGACAAGAAGATCGCGCTGGCGCTGCGCGCCGGCCTGATGCGCCAGCTGTCGGTGAAGGAGTTCCGCCAGCGCCCGGCCCGGGCCTACCAGTCGCTCGCCCTGGTAGTCGGCGAGCCGCTGCTTCCCGAGGATGGTGAACTCCCCCAGCTCCCCGGTGCGCGGGAGGAGGGGGAGAGCGTGGCGGCGGCGCTGGAGAGCCATGGCTACGCGGTGACGCGGCAAATAGGAACCGAGGCGCTTAAAATCGTTTCAGCCCTCTTCGCCCGCAGTTACCGTATCCTGCACCTGGCCGGGCACGGCGTCTACGGCTACCCCCTGGCGCAGGTTCAGACCGGTTGCGGCCCCCGGACCCGAAAGGTCACCGGCATGGTGCTGGATTGGCCCCGGCAGGATGCGCCGGACGCCAAGGAGCCGGTCTTTCTGACCGCTGTGGAAGTGAAGCAGATGACCGTCGTGCCGGAATTGGTCTTCATTAACTGCTGCTTTCTGGGAAGAACCGACGTGAACGATCCGGCCGCGCCGGCCAGCCAGGACCGCAACCTGTTCGCCGCGAGCCTCGCCACCAGCTTCATCGGCCTGGGAGTGCGAGCCGTGGTGGCAGCCGGCTGGGCCGTCAACGACGGGGCGGCCAAGGCCTTCGCCTCGCGGTTTTACGAAACCTTCCTGGGCGGCTCGTCCTTCGGCGAGGCGGTTTCCGCGGCCCGCAAGGCGGCCCACGACGAGGGCCCCGAGTACAACACCTGGGCCGCCTATCAATGCTACGGCGACCCCGCCTATCGCCTGGACGGGCAGCAAAGCGCGCAGCGCGGCAAGTTCTTTCTCGCTCCGCGCGAGGCGGTCTACGAGCTTTGGGCCATACGCGACCGGAAGCGTGGCGACGATGGGAGGCAGCTCGATGCCGCAGCCTTGCTGCACGAGCTACAGCAGGCGGAACGGCTGATCTCCCAAGAGTGGATGTCCAAGTACGGCGAGATTCGCTCCGCTTTGGGATCAGCCTACGCCGAGTTGGGGAAATTCGACCGGGCGGTCCAGCATTATAAGGCGGCAACCAGCTGCACTGATGGCGTCTGTTCCTTGAAGGATTTGGACCAACTGGCGAACTGCAGGGCCCGTGCGGCCGAACAGCAGGTGACAAGCGGCGCTATCTCCAGTGAGGACGGGCGTGCCGAGATCAATGCGGTGATCGCACAGTTGGAGGCGCGTTCCGCCGAGTGGGGGGAAATCACCGAGCGGAGCGCCATAACCGCCAGTGCCTACAAGCTTCTGCTGATGGTGGACTCAACCAGCAAAAAGGAGACCGACCGGATCCTTGCCGGCATGGCGACCTGGTACCAGAAAGCGGCCCACCTGGATGGTGACATTGACCCCTACCCGGCGCTGAACTGGATCTTCGTGCAGCTTCTTGAGCTGAGCCGCCAGGCAAAACAGGACAGCGCCGAGATCGAGCGGCTGAGGGAGAGTCTCAACAGGGCGGCACAGGCCGGGAGGCTGCTCAACAGGAGAGATCCCGGATTCTGGAACGGCGTGCATGAAATCGACGCCGACCTTTACCGGATGCTGCTGGACGAAATGACTGGAGTCGCGGTAAAAGACCTGCCTGTCAACCTGGACCGTCTCTGCCAGCGCTACCTGGAGCTGGCAGACAACTTCGGGACTTCCCGGATGATGGACTCGGTAGCCAAGCAGGTGAGATTCATTGCCAGCAATCTTCCGAAAAGCATGGTGGATATGAAGGCGGCATTGGAGCAAATGGCAGCTAAGCTGGCGGGGTGAATCGAAAGCAGGTCCAGTCGTCGAAACTTCTTACCGAGCCGGTACCTAACTGTACCGGCTCTTTTTTTTAAACCGCCCTTGTTTTTGCGGCACAGATATGTTGCCAAGCGTACACTTTGCCGTCAAACAGCCAAGGCAGGAGCCGGTGCGCCAATAGTACCTGCCGGAATCCTGGTCCGGGGAGCTCGTCAGCGGCATGCCTCGCCGTGAAACCATCATTCTCTTTTCATACTGATAACCATCCCTTCGACTTATTCTCCTTTTTGGCAGATTGGCTCATGCTTACTTAACACAAGGTAACCGAACCTTGGACTTTACTTCTGCGTCCTTTCCAGGTGCGCACAGTCTCTAGAGATGTGTCAGCACTTTTACTAAAAGAGTCAGCGCGAAATCAGAAGGCGGGGAGGTGATGAAGTAGAGTCTTCCATTGTGGTGCTATTTCGCCTTTAAGGAGTTGTCGGAAACATCCGATTGTCAAAAAACGTGACAAAAGAGGGGGACACAATGAAAAAGTGGAAATCTGCACCTTATCTATTGCTTTTCATCGCATCGATTTTTCTCACAGCAAACCTTGTCCGGGCGCAGGAGATGATTGATTTCGGGTTGCGATCAGACCTGTCACTTCCGGTACTCGCGCCGCAACTCTCAACCGACGGACTAACGCTGCACCATGGTGTGCCGCCCCTGGTGATTTTCGCCGACCCGAACCCGGTCATGCAGGGGTTGCATGCCCCGGGGCCTACCGCAGCTCAAGTGCTGGCGCTTCCTGCAGCGGCAGCCTCGACCTTCTCGTTCACTTTCCTTGATTCTGGCCAGCAGGACCTCTATGGCCAGGCCTGCGGTGTTTTTCCCGAAGAGGCAAAGACCGCCTTCCAAGCTGCGGGCGCCATCTGGGCAAATACCGTCAGATCAGCGGTTCCGATCACCGTCACGGTCTGCTGGGCCAACCTCAACTCCTCCAGTATCCTGGGATATTCGGGCGGTGAATTATCGTTTCGCGATTTTTCCGGTACTCCGAGGTCATTGACCTGGTTTTCCAAATCCCTGGCAAATTCACTTGCGGGGACAGAGTTGGACCCGTCAAGTCAGGATATGTATATCACCTACAACTCGGGGTTCACCTGGTATTACGGCACGGACGGCAACCCTCCTGTCGGGCTTTATGATCTGGTGACTGTCGCCGCGCACGAAATTGCACACGGACTCAATTTTTACGGGTCGGCAGTGTACTCAAACGGGACGGGGGGCTACGGTTTCGGGACAGGATTTCCAGACATCTACGATGTCTTCATGAAAAGCGGAGACGGCACGCCTCTTATCTCGTACCCCAACCCCTCCACTGCACTTGGCACCCTGCTTACCTCCGGTGATCTCTGGTTCGACGGGGTCAATGCCGATGCTGCCAACGGTGGAATGCCGGTAAAAATATACGCCCCGCCCATCTGGGCGGGCGGGTCAAGCTACTCGCACCTCGACTACAGCACTTTCGCTGGAACCCCCAACAGCTTGATGGTTTATGCGCTCGGGTCGGGATCCGCCAATCATAGCACCGGCACCGTTGCCCCCGGAATGCTGAAGGACCTTGGCTGGGGCCTGGCATCGGATACCTTCACCCTTGGTGGCGTTGTGCAGGCCTGGGATATAAACGGTCCACCTCTGGAGGGAGCGCTGGTATCAATTGCCGGAAAAACCGCCACCACAGGCAGTGCCGGTAATTTCAGCATCCCGGGGATTCTGCCTGGCACCTATACATTGACTATTTCCAAGGCCGGCTATACTACCTACACTAACCCTGCCTTTGTGCTGAACTTTAGCCAAAGGTCGCTGTTCCTCCTGACCGGACCACCTCTCTCCATAAGCGGCAAAGTGCTGATCGGCAGCCCGACAGGACCGGCTCTGGAAGGAGCGTCGGTATCGCTTGCGGGCCAGACCGCTCTCACCGATAGTGCCGGTGCCTTCAGCCTCGCAGGGTTGCAGGGTGGCACCTATGCACTTTCGGTTTCCAAGCAGGGGTATAACTTCTCGGTAAATACGCGCTTTCCTTTGTATAGCGACCAGAGCGGACTAGTGTTCTTCCTTGTTCCATTCCAGACGGCCTTCTCTATGAGCGGGACGGTTCTTGCCGGAAGCGCCATCGGCCCTGCCCTGGCAGGTGCGACGGTCGCGATCGCGGGCAAGGCAGTAACGACGAGCAGCAACGGGAACTTCAGCATCACGGGGATTGCGGCGGGCACCTACACCTTGAGTATTTCCCGGGACGGGTACCTCACCAAGACGACCAGTGACTATTTTATTGGTAACGACCAGAGCGGGTTGATCTTTTTCCTCACCCCGGTAAAACCGGTTCGCTACACCATGAGCGGGACCGTCCGGCAGGGTAGTGCCACCGGAGCGGCCTTGGAGGGTGCGACGGTCAGCATCGCCGGTAAGACCGCCTTGACGGACTGCAAGGGAACCTTCAAGCTCGAGAAAATTCCGGCCGGCAGCTACACGCTGACCGTCTCCCGGAAAGGGTACCTTACCACGACGACCACCGGCTACCTCATCGCTGGCGATCAAAGCCGGCTGGTGTTTTTTCTTCTCCCCGTTAAGCCGAGTTACTACACCATAAGCGGGACCGTGGTGCGGGGCCGTGCAGGCGGTCCGGCCTTGGACGGTGCCACAGTTGCCATCGCTGGTAAGACTGACAAAACGGATCGCTGGGGGACCTTCAAAATAGATCATATCCCTGCTGGCAGCTACACGCTGACCATTTCCAAGCCCGGGTATTTCACCAGTACCATCACCGGTTACGTCGTTAACAGGAATTTGGACGAGCTGGTGTTCGTTCTCAAAAGCAGATAGATGGAACCGGGAAAACTAAATGCGAACAGGGGTGAATGGGGTGTCTCACCTTCACTCCTGTTAAAGAAAAGGAGGGCGCTTGCATGGGCAAGGGAAATACTACTTTTTTGACATGCCTGCTGATGCTCCCCTTTTGCATGATTACCTGTCTTGCCGGTGCAGGAGCGGTTGACGCCGAGCCACCTAAAGCTGCCGCTGCATCGGAAGGAGTTTCCCTGCGGCCGCTTTGGGCAATTTCAGGTTATTTCGTCGGGAAGAATGCCACCTGGGGTGAGCAGGAGGCAAAAGGCCTTTTGTTCAAATCTCTCGATATCTCGAAGGATTCCATTACCTTCGACGGTCAGGTCTGCAAGGGGGTTCGGTTCCAAAAAGAAATGGTTGGCACGATCAATTACCTTCGAAACGTTTGGCAGGTCACCTCACAGGAACTCGGCATTGAGGACCGGGAAATCCAGGTAGTGAGTACGAATTGCAAAATCGCAGGTTTTCAGGAGTATCTGTGCTTGAGCGACAACCGTCTGCTGGTTCCTATCAATGGCGTGTTTTTTTACTTTGAGCCTCTGTACGCGCGTCAGCCTGGCAGGGACTAGCAGAGGAAAGCGGGGTCGCAAAAGAATAGAGGCTTGGACCGGGTCGCGGTACGGATGGTCAATGAAGTGCGCTCCCTTTAGTAAAGAGCACGGCCAGAGGTCCCTTTAAGCGCCTGAAGCACCTGGACGCCAAGGATCGCATTAGTGCCGTAAACCGTGGCCTTTCGCTTTGGGGACTTTCCCGGGATTGGCAGGGTTCAACCCACTGCTGCCGATCGTCCCCGAAGCGCCATATTCACAACATCCAAGGTCGGGGGCAGCACCCTTAAAGGGCAAGCCGACATTGACCCCGGAATTGTGGAGGTTACTGGCCGGGCCGCTAAGGGCGTAATAGGGGACGGGGCGAGGGAGTTTCGGGTTGGTACTTCCCGCGAAACCGGGAACAGCAACAATGTTGTGCTTGCCCGCGACTGCACCTGTGAGGTTGCGGTTGCCGCCATGAAACAGGTTGTAATCGAAAACGACCTCGGTGAAGCCCTCCAGGTGCGCGGGACCGGCCGCGCAGTTGCTAAAAATGTTGTTCTTGATGGTGACCCCCTGGCAGCTCCCCTCAAGCCCCTCACCGTTGATGCCATATCCACCCCAGAAATGGCCGGTCATGGAGTCAAATACGTTATGGTAAATGCTGATATTGTTGTTCCCGTTGGCACTGCTTTGTCTTCCGAAATAAATTCCATTGGAGGTGTTATAGACAACGTTGTGGTGAAACCGCCAGTTCCTGACCGAACTACCGGTCATGCCGTTCGTAGTCCAGATTCCAGCAGCAGGCGTATTCCCGTCATGAAAGTAATTCTGGTAGATGTCCAGGTTGTTGTGGGAAAATTCATTGCCGGTCAGGTGCCCCAGCAACAATTTGAAGTCATTGTTATGAATCTTGAGATTCCAGGTTCCTGCGGCTTGCACAGGCCCGCCATTGAGGGATATCAGATGGTGGAAGTTGCTGTCGTAAATCTCTGAGTTATCGGTGAGATTGTACACCTCCATATTGAAACAGTCAGTGTCCGTCTCATAGTTGTAAATGGTATTATGGTAAAATTTAACATTGCTCAACCACCCGGGAACAGCTTTGATACCCGTTCCGTGTTGGGGGTAATTCTCGTTGATGGTTAAGTTGTAAAATTGGGAATCGGCCAGTCCCTCAAGGTCAATAGCTCCATATCTGTCATCATGCTCTGCAGTGGTTTGGGTCGAACAATCGTCTATTACCACATCGTGTATGGCGCAATTGTGTCCATAGCTAGGAGGGGGTGCACTCATCGTCTCCTTGAAGCTGCCCCATCCGTTATAACCAGACAGTGCAATGGCATGAGACTTAATGTGCTGAAATTTCATGTCGTGGATAGTGATGTTGTCGCATCCCCTGAGCCTGATCCCGGTACCGAGGGTCTTGTGGTCTCCATCGATGGTGAATCCGCTGATATCGTTGTTGCCGGGATAAATAGCCTTACCGGGTCGTTCCCTGTGTATGTAGCTATTGCCGCCAGCGGCGGCAAATTTCACCGTGATTTTGGTGCTGTCGGCACCAGCCCCCTTGATGGTTACCCCGGAGGCGAGATTGCAGCGGGCATCGTCGACATAATGCAGATTCGGGTTGATCTGGATCGTGTCAGGGCCTGATACTCTGCCACAAGCATACGAGAGCGTCTTCCAGGATTGGAGGGTGCCGTTACTGCCATTCCTGTCCTCTGAGTCGGAGCCATGTGCCCAGTCAACGTAGAATGTTTCCGCCCGGCTGCTGTCAGCAAGGAGCAGGATGAAGAGAATTAAGAGTGACACCTTTCGCATGCAACCCCCTGGGTACCAAGGAATTTGATAAACACGAATTCACTAACCATTATACCTGAGCTCCACTTCAAC
>Ga0209123_1002723_pt1 | contig 14389 bp, 13 predicted proteins | sample BarGraIncu00431A_FD_184500 | JGI IMG/M metagenome (GOLD analysis project Ga0209123, IMG submission 184500) | Arctic peat soil microbial communities from Barrow, Alaska, USA - Barrow Graham LP Incubations 004-31A (SPAdes) (version 2) | ecosystem: Environmental > Terrestrial > Soil > Wetlands >...
CTCAATACCCACATCGCCCCATTCATTGACCGTCTCAACACACTGTTGGGGCACGAAGGCAACGCAGACGCCACCCAACTGCGCCGCCGCGTGCGCATCATCGGCCTGGCGCAGCGCAGTGTCACTCCGCGTCACTTTGAACGCGTGGCCACCGCCCTGGCGCAGCGCAAGCGGCTGCACATTGCCTACACCGCCCGAGGGACCGGCGAAGCCAGCGCGCGTGAGGTGTCGCCCCTGCGCCTGGTGCACTACCGTGACAACTGGTATCTGGACGCCTGGTGCCACCTGCGCAAAAGTCTGCGCAACTTTGCCCTCGATGCCATGGCCGAAGTTCAACTGTTGGACCGCCCGGCACGCGACGTCAGCGACGCCAAACTGGATGCGACCTTCGGCCCCGGCTACGGCATCTTTTCAGGCGGCACCGTTCGTTGGGCGCGCCTGCGTTTTACATCTGAGCGCGCCCGCTGGGTGGCGCAAGAGCAATGGCATCCGCAGCAAGACGGCAAGCACCAAGCCGACGGTGGCTACCTGCTGCGCATCCCCTACACCGACCACCGTGAGCTGATCATGGACATCCTCAAACACGGTGCGCACTGTGAGGTGCTGGGGCCGGCTACTCTGCGGCGGGCGGTGGTGGAGGAGGTTAGAAAAATGGAAATGAAATATTTTTGAGCAATGGGGGAGTGGGTCACGTGGTGAGCCTTTGGAGCGGTAAGCTACCAACAAATCAAAAAATTCAAGGGAGGAAATCCATCGTGTCAGAACCATTGGCCCACTCTAGCGGGCATTTGTTGGCGGATCATCTGCAGTCTGTGGCATGTATGGCTACTGGTTTTTCTCAGGCGTTTGATGCCGCCACTGTTACCCAGCGCCGGGCCGACCTGGCTGGGCTGTGGCATGACTTGGGCAAGTATCGGCTGGGGTTTCAGCGCTACTTGAGATGGTCAGATAACTCAAGTTGGAGCTGCGATGTCCAGTAAACCACTTGCGCATTGGCGTAAGTCAGATCAAACGGCTCAGGATCTTGACGTTCATTTGACCAATGTTGGTGGCCTGTCTGGCGGATTCGCATCAAAAATTCAGCTCGGCGCGGCGGGCGAATTGATGGGACTGCTACATGACCTTGGAAAATACAGCCGCGAATTTCAGGCTTACATCAAATCTGCTGAAGGATTAATAAATCCTGACGAAGATGACTATGTTGATGCGAAGGAGCGCAAGGGGAAAGTTGATCATTCTTCGGCGGGTGCCCAATACATTTGGCACAAACTGTTTGATGGAAATGGCATTGGGGCACTCATGGCCCAGTTTTTCGCTCTGTGTATCGCCTCTCATCACTCCGGACTGATCGATTGTCTTGATGCCAACGGCGAAGATACTTTCGCTAAACGGATGTGCAAGGCACAAGAAAAAACCCACCTTGATGAAGTCGTCGGATTGGCCGAATCAGCAATTTTGGCACGTTGTGCGGCGCTTGTGGCTGATCCAGCGTTGACTGCAAACTTCAGCGCATTGGTGCGGCGAGTCGTGCAACTCAATGGAGCGACCGTTCCCGCTCAGCAGCAAATTGGTTTGGCGGTTCGTTTCTTATTCAGCGGATTGATTGACGCGGATCGCATTGATACAGCGGACTTTGAACACAAGCGGGTTGCCCACCATCGGCCACGGGGAAATTACGTCGCGTGGCCCCGATTGATAGATCGGCTGGAGAAAAAGCTGGGGGCGATGACGCCGAAGCACCCGATAGACGTGTTGCGCAACGACATCTCTGCGCACTGTCTGGCGGCTGCATCGCGCGAGCGTGGTGTCTACACCTTGAGCGTCCCAACAGGTGGCGGCAAGACCCTGGCTAGCTTGCGTTTTGCACTGCACCACGCGCAGCAAAGGCGGCTTGATCGCATCATGTACGTCATTCCGTTTACATCGATCATTGACCAGAACGCCCAAGTGACGCGGGCCATTCTGGAGCCGGTCGATGCACCAGCCGACCGGGGTAAGGTGGTTCTGGAACATCACTCCAGCATCACGCCAGAACAGCAAACCTGGCGCGAAAAAATCTTGTGTGAAAACTGGGATGCACCCGTGGTGTACACCACCATGGTTCAGTTTCTGGAAACCCTTTTCGGTGCCGGAACGCGTGGTGCGCGGCGTATGCACCAATTGGCCAATGCGGTGCTTATTTTTGACGAAGTTCAAACGTTGCCAATCAACTGTGTCCACGTTTTTAATAACGCCATCAACTTTTTGGTCGAGCAATGCAACTGCACGGTGGTGTTATGCACCGCGACGCAACCGCTGCTTCATCGAGTCGATTCAGGCAAGGGTGCGATTCACCTGGCTGCACAGCATGAAATCATGCCCGATGTGCAGAAACTCTTTGACGATTTGCGGCGGGTTGAGGTACGTGATTGTCGCAAACCGGGCGGCTGGCTCCGGGGTGAGGTTGCGGAGTTGGCACGCGCCGAGCTTGACCGCGCAGGAAGTTGTTTGGTGATCGTCAATACAAAAGAGGCGGCTCTCAGAATTTTCGAGTTATGCCAGCCTGCGGTTGACCGTGAGGCGCTGTTTTACCTCAGTACGAATCAGTGTCCCGCACATCGAAAGCAGGAGTTGGCCAAAATCCGGCTGCGTTTGGCGCAGGGTTTGCCAACACTCTGCGTCAGCACGCAGCTGATTGAGGCAGGTGTCGATGTGGACTTTGGTGCGGTGATTCGCTTCATGGCTGGAATTGACTCCATCGCGCAGGCAGCAGGGCGATGCAATCGCAATGGTCGCCCGGAGCCTGGGCTCGTCCACATTGTCAATCCACGGCCCGAGGATGAACGCCTGGACATGCTGCCCGATATCGCCAATGGGCGAGACATCGCCCCGCGAATCCTGGACGACTACCGGAATGATCCCGCCCGATACGGTGACAACCTGTTTGGTCCGCAGGCCATGAGTGAGTATTTTCAATACTACTTTTTCGAGCGAAAAAGCGAGATGGCCTACAAGATTTCTGAGAAAGAAATTGGCCATGCGGATACCTTGTTGAGTCTGCTTTCAGACAATCCATCTGCTGTTAATGATTGCAGCCGCAAATATGGCACCGTACCCCAACGCATGTTGAATCAGTCGTTCATGACGGCAGCCAAAGCGTTCAAAGCGATTGATGCACCGACGCAAGGTGTGGTTGTGCCGTTTGGGGCTGCGGGTCGCGACTTGATCGGGCGTCTGCATGGGGCCTTTGATATTGAACTTGAGTTTGACCTGATGCGCGAAGCACAGCAGTACACCGTGAACGTTTTTCCGGGTGTATTGAAAAAACTGCGGGATACTGAAGCGGTCAAAGAAGTCAAGCCTGAGACACGCATTCTTACCCTCGATAGCCGTTACTACAGCCTATTGTTTGGCTTATCCAGCGAGCCAGTTTCAGAAATGGAGATGCTTTATGTCGATGAAAAACTGCATTGAATTCAAGGTGCATGGGCGATACGCCTTGTTCACCGATCCCTTGACCAAAGTGGGGGGCGAAAAGTGCTCGTACCACGTACCAACCTACGAAGCGCTCAAGGGTATTGTGAAATCAATCTACTGGAAGCCCACGCTGATTTGGGTCATTGATGAGGTGCGCGTGATGAAGCGTATTCGCACGCAAACCAAGGGCACCAAACCGCAGGAGTTTGGCGGCGGAAATACGCTTGCGATCTACACGTTCCTGGCCGATGTTGAATACCAAGTGCGTGCGCATTTTGAGTGGAACTCCCATCGTGCCGCGCTGAAAGAAGATCAGATCGAGGGGAAACATTTCGCAATAGCGCAACGCATGGTTGAACGCGGTGGTAGGCAAGACATATTTCTTGGGACACGCGACTGCCAGGGCTATGTGGAGCCCTGCAAATTCGGAGATGGGTCCGGTGATCTGGATGATGCTGGCGAATTGGCCTTCGGGTTGATGTTTCACGGCTTCGACTACCCGGACGAAACAGGCGACCAAAAATTGCACGCACGCTTCTGGCGGCAAACCATGAACAACGGTGTCATTCGCTTTGATCGCCCTGAAGATTGCGCCGTTCATCGCTATGTTCGCGATATGACGGTTAAACCCTTTGGGATTGACGAAAGCCAACGGTCTGTAGTGGCTGAATACGCTGAACTTGAGGGGTTGGAATGAGCTGGATTCAAAAGCTGTATGAGACTTATGAGCGCAATGCGGGCTATGAGCCAGACGGTTCTGAGTTGCTCATGCCCATCTGTCATACCACGCAGCAGGTGCAAATTGAAATCGTGTTGGACGCTGATGGAACGTTCAAGCGCGCGACTGTCTTGGACAAGAACGTGTGCAACACGATGATTCCCTGTTCCGAAGAGTCTGGTGGGCGTGCGGGTAGTAAACCCGCACATCACCCTCTTTGTGACAAGCTTCAGTATGTTGCGGCCGACTTCCTTGATTTCGGCGGTGATGTCACTTCAGGCTTTGCCAAACAACCTTTGGAGCCGTACCAGAAGTTTTTGGCTGCCTTGCAGGCTTGGGCCGCATCAGATTACGGACACCCAAAATTGAATGCGATTCTGCGCTACGTAGAGCACGGTCATATCGTTTCCGATTTGATGTGTGCTGCCGTATTACAGCCCGATTCAGAAGGAAAAATTCTAAAAAATTGGTCAGGCGAAAAAGAGCAAACACCAGCAATTTTCAAGGTGATACAAGCTACACAAACACCTGATGAGGCCTTTGTGCGCTGGCGAGTAGAAGAGCTTGGCAATCCAGTTTCCAGCACGTGGCAGGACAGCGCACTGATTGAAGCCTGGATTAAATACTACCAAGAACGGCAGACAAAGCGCGGCTATTGCATGGTGACAGGTGAGGATAAAGCCCTTTCTCTGCAGCATCCAGCCAAGCTGCGGCATGGAGGTGATAAAGCGAAATTGATATCTTCCAATGACACTACCGGCTACACATTTCGCGGAAGGTTTCTTGACTCGGATGAGGCTGCCAGTGTGGGATTTGAGGTAACTCAGAAAGCACACAATGCGCTTCGGTGGTTGATCGCACGGCAGGCTTATCGCAATGGTGATCAAGTAGTTGTGAGTTGGTCTGTCGGTGGGAAACCAGTCCCCAATCCATTTTTTAGCACGCTTGATTTGTTGGGCATTGAGTTGCCAAGTCAAATGGCGGCAAGCGAAATTGGTGATGTGGCACAAGCATTCGCGTTACGTCTAAAGAATGCTATTCGAGGCTTTGGCAAGGAGCTTGCGCCAACTGAGGATATTGTTGTCATGGGGCTTGATTCGGCGACGCCGGGCCGAATGGCAATTACTTTTTATCGTGAACTCAAGGGTTCTGAATTTCTTGACCGGATTGAGACATGGCACATCAAATGCGCATGGCCTCAGTACTTTGGCAAGGATAGAAAGTTTGTCGGTGCGCCCGCTCCGCGTGACATTGCTGAAGCTGCTTATGGCAGACATGTGGACGATAAATTGCGGAAAGCTGTGGTGGAGCGGCTTCTGCCGTGCATTGTTGATAGTTCGCCGCTGCCGCGTGATCTCGTCGAATCGACCACTCGTCGAGCCAGTAATAGAACTGGCTTTGAGGATAAATGGGAATGGGAAAAGTGTCTTGGCGTTGCCTGCGCACTTTTCAAGGGAAGTCAAACAGAAAGGGATTACCAAATGACGCTAGAGACTGATCGTAAGACTCGGGACTATTTGTATGGGCGGCTGCTAGCCATTGCCGAGAACATCGAGAGTCGCGCATTGTTTGTTGCGCGGGAAACGCGAGATACAACGGCAGCGCGATTGATGCAACGGTTTGCGGATCGTCCATATTCAACGTGGCGAACCATTGAGCTGGCGCTGGTTCCCTATAAGACACGCCTGAGAGCATCGCGAGGAGGCTTTCTGTTCAAGATGGATGTGCTGCTGGATGAGGTGATGGGTGCATTTTCTGGCGACGACTTCACGCAGGATGCACCGTTATCAGGTGAGTTTTTGTTGGGCTACCACTGCCAACGGCGGGCACTTAAACCCTCTGATGACACGCCGCCAGCGCAAGAATCTGCCACCGACTCAGTTGACTAAATTAAGGAACTACCCATGACAACCTTGCAACACAAAATCGATTTCGCCCTCGTGATTCGGGTCAAGAACGCGAACCCCAATGGTGACCCACTCAATGGAAATCGCCCACGCACCGACTACGGGGGGTTTGGTGAAATTACGGATGTCTGTCTCAAGCGCAAGTTGCGTGATCGCTTGGTGGAGTCGGGACAAAGTATTTTTGTGCAATCTGATGATCGCAAGATAGATGGCGAACCCAGTTTGCGTGCCCGTGCCGAATCTGAGGCGCATGGACTTGGTAAGAAATCCTTTGCCAAGGGCTCCAAAAAAGAAGAGACAGCTAAAGCGGCATGTGAAAAATGGTTTGATGTACGCACCTTCGGGCAAGTATTTGCGTTCGGTAAAGATGGCGATGCAAGCGGTGTATCCATACCCATTCGCGGCCCGGTCACCATTCAGTCGGCATTCAGCGTGGAGCGTGTCAGCGTCACCAGCACCCAAATTACCAAGAGCGTCAGCGGGGAGGGTGACGGCACCAAACGCGGCTCCGACACCATGGGCATGAAGCACCGGGTTGATAACGCGATTTACGTTACCTACGGCAGCATGAGCCCTCAGTTGGCAGAGCGAACGGGCTTTAGCGATACAGATGCAGAAGCCATCAAAACCATGTTGCCAAAACTTTTTGAGGGCGACGCTTCATCGGCTAGACCCGATGGCAGCATGGAGGTTTTAACCGTCGTCTGGTGGGCGCACAACAGCAAGGCAGGTCAGTATTCATCCGCCAAAGTACATCGATCTTTGAAAATCAACAGTGATGGATCGGTTGAAGGCGGCAAGCTGGACGGACTGGAAGGTGAATTTATTCCGGGTTTTTAATGCTATTGCACACGCAGTGCAAGGCAAGCTGAAAAAAGACATCTTGAAAGGCACCAAAAATGAAAATATTGCCTGCTGAATTCGATGGTCAGTCCATCCGCCGCGTGTACGACGAAGACACTGAAACCTGGTGGTTTTCAGTGGTGGACGTGGTGCAGGTGCTCACGCAACAGGCCGATTACCAGACCGCACGCAAGTACTGGAACAAGCTCAAAGAACGCCTGAGCAAGGAAGGCAGTGAGTCGGTGACAAACTGTCACCGACTGAAATTGCCTGCCGCCGACGGCAAAAACTACCTCACCGACGTCGCCACCGCCGAGACCCTGCTGCGCCTGGTGCAGTCTGTCCCCAGCCCCAAGGCAGAGCCCATCAAACTCTGGCTGGCCAAGGTGGGCTACGAACGCATGCAAGAGCTGGCCGATCCCGCTCTGTCGCTGGACCGTGCGCGCCAGACCTGGCAGCAGCATGGACGCGGCGACAAGTGGATTCAGCAGCGCATGACCGGGCAGGAAACGCGCAACAAGCTCACCGATTACTGGAGTGGCCACGACGTCAGGAAAGGCAGTGAGTTTGCCATTCTGACCAACATCATCCATCAGGAATGGGCGGGAGTGAGTGTGGCGGAGCACAAGGAGATGAAGGGCCTGAATAGTCATAACCTGCGCGACCACATGAGTGAGGCGGAACTGATCTTTACGGCCCTGGCTGAGTTGTCCACCCGGCAGATTGCCGAGAACGTGGATGCCACCGGCATGTCGCAAAACAAGACTGCGGCCAAGGCCGGTGGCCGCATCGCCGCCCAAGCCCGCAACCAACTGGAAAGCCAGACCGGCAAATCGGTGGTGACCGGTGCCAATTACCTGCCACCGGTTGCGAAGAAGGTCTTGAAAGCACCGCGCAAGGCGTAAGGCGTTGGGACATCGGAAGATTTTGTGGACGAGCCTGAAAAAATCGCACTGTCTGCCTTGCAGCACTGGCGTTATTGCCCGCGCCAGTGCGGCCTGATTCATCTGGAGCAGGTGTTTGACGACAACGTCCACACCCTGCGTGGCCAGGCGGTGCATGCCAAGGTAGACCAGCCCGGCGTCGAAACCACCAAAGGCGTTCGCGTGGAGCGTGCTTTGCCGCTGTGGCATGACGGGCTGGGTTTGGTGGGCAAGTCAGACGTGGTGGAATTTTTGGCCGGTGGCGTGCCCTACCCGGTGGAATACAAGCATGGCAGTCGCAACAAGGCGGCTGACATTGCCGCGTGTGACGATTTGCAGTTGGCAGCCCAAGGCATGTGCCTGCAAGCCATGACAGGCAAGACGGTGAGCGAGGGCGCTCTCTACTACGCCACTTCCAAACGTCGACGCGTGGTCGCTATCACTGAACAATTGCGCGCTGACGTGGCGCAAACCGCTGACGCCATCCGCCAAATGCTGGCCAGCGGCAAGTTGCCCCCGCCACTGATGGGCGAACAGGCGGCCAAGCGTTGCAAAGCGTGTTCGCTGCTGGAACGCTGCCAACCGCAGGCCACACACGCCGGGTTGGTGGCTGCGCGTGCTGCGCTGTTTGACCCCGATGCCTAGGTCTGGATAAATATGCAACTCCTCAACACCCTTTACGTCACCACGGCGGACACTTATCTGCGCCTGGACAACGACACCCTGCGCGTGGAGGTGGAGCAAGAAACCAGGCTGCGTGTGCCGCTGCACCACTTGAGCGCGGTGGTGTGTTTCGGTCACACGGGTTTGTCGGCACCGCTCATGCACCGCTTGGCTGAAGGTGGCATTGCGCTGGTGTTGCTGGATGACAATGGGCGTTTCAAAGCAAGGTTAGAGGGCGCAGTCACAGGCAATGTTCTGCTGCGCCAGGCTCAGTTTGGGCGTGTGGCAGACCCCGCGTTTACGCTGGACATGGCACGCGCCTGTGTGGCGGGCAAGATCAAAAACACCCGGCAGGTGTTGCAGCGCGGTGCCCGCGAAGCCAAGTCAGAAGACGAAGCCAAGGTGTTAACCCGCCTGGCCGACGACCTGGCTGCCAGTTTGCGCGCGCTCACCGAGGCCACCAGTCTGGACGTCTTGCGAGGCATAGAGGGTGAGGCCGCGCGGCAATATTTCATTGGCCTCAATTTGCTGGTGCGCCCTGAGTCGCGCGCGGTCTTTCAGATGGATGGGCGAACGCGTCGCCCGCCGCGTGACCGCTTCAATGCCATGTTGTCATTCTTGTATTCCATGTGGATGAACGACTGCCGCAGCGCGCTGGAGGCAGCCGGACTGGACCCGCAAGTGGGTTTTTTGCATGCCTTGCGGCCGGGCCGCGCTGCACTGGCGCTGGATTTGATGGAAGAGTTTCGCCCCTGGGCTGATCGCTTGGCCCTGACGCTCATCAACCGGGGGCAGTTGACTGCTGATGATTTTGTTTTGCGTGAAGGCGGTGGCGTGTTGCTGGAGCCGGATGCGCGCAAGGCCGTGGTGGTGGCGTATCAAGAACGCAAGCGCGACGAGATCAATCACCCGCTGCTGGCGCAGTCTGTCCCCTTGGGTTTGGTGCCGCTGGTGCAGGCACGCTTGATGGCGCGCGCTTTGCGCGATGACGGTGCACCGTATGTGCCGTTTGTGGCCAAGTAGGATTGAGCCATGCTGGTACTGGTTTGCTACGACGTGAGTACCGAAACCAAGGCCGGACGGCGGCGCTTGCGAAGGGTTGCCAAAGTTTGCGAAAGTACCGGGCAGCGGGTACAAAAATCGGTTTTTGAGTGCCAGTTGGATGTAGCGCAATTTGAGGCACTTGAGCGGGAATTGCTCGCAGAGATCGATGCGCAGCAAGACTGCTTGCGCCTGTACCGCATACCCGGCACCCGCGGATTTGAAGTTCTTGAGCACGGCGCCTTCAAGGCGGTGGATTTTGATGGGCCGCTGGTGCTTTGATTGCTCCCCGAAGTGGTCGCAGACGCATGGCCTGTGGTAAGGTCAATACCGCGAACCCCAAGTGGTTGACTTCTCCCTATAGGGTTCGCGCGCTACGCAAGCCATTGATTCAAATGATTTTCCAGAATCTCTCCACGCAAATTCACGGGGTTAGTCTTGTGGAGCAACGAGGTTCGCGCGAATGCACCAAAAATGCCTTTGCTGACAAGTCTTTGGCAGCGAAGCGGATCGCCCGGCATTCATGTCGGGCGCGGATTGAAACTTTTCCATACGCTGTAAGGATTCAATTCAATCGGTGGATCGCCCGGCATTCATGTCGGGCGCGGATTGAAACCAAATGGCGCGTGTGTTGTCGACAACCGGTCCGCGTGGATCGCCCGGCATTCATGTCGGGCGCGGATTGAAACGACTTTGAAGTTAGTGAAGAGATAGTTTTGTGCAGGATCGCCCGGCATTCATGTCGGGCGCGGATTGAAACAGCGCGATGGGCGTAGTAGAAAAAGCCAAATGAACCGGATCGCCCGGCATTCATGTCGGGCGCGGATTGAAACGTCATCGGCGCCGGAGCGCAGTATTTTCTGCGCCGGATCGCCCGGCATTCATGTCGGGCGCGGATTGAAACTATTTTTCTTGACCGCCTGCCCGTCGTGCTGGTCGGGATCGCCCGGCATTCATGTCGGGCGCGGATTGAAACACATATACCCTGCCAGACATGGATGCAGCAGCCGCGGATCGCCCGGCATTCATGTCGGGCGCGGATTGAAACCCGTTCAGGCCCGGACCTATGCACCCATGCTGAAGGATCGCCCGGCATTCATGTCGGGCGCGGATTGAAACCGGCGAGCCCACGCCCATCTTGGAGCCGTCCTTGGGATCGCCCGGCATTCATGTCGGGCGCGGATTGAAACATTCGGGCGCATGACTGATGGCAGCACAGTACATGGATCGCCCGGCATTCATGTCGGGCGCGGATTGAAACGCTACCTCAACACGCGCCTGAGTAGGAGGCAGCTCGGGATCGCCCGGCATTCATGTCGGGCGCGGATTGAAACATGATTCATCCCCCATCTGACGGGCGACGGCGCCGGATCGCCCGGCATTCATGTCGGGCGCGGATTGAAACACAGCTTACCCCGGCTCGACAAATCCTGTCGGCGAGGATCGCCCGGCATTCATGTCGGGCGCGGATTGAAACAGGCCCGGCGCACTTAATGGCTGAACTCGAAAAGGGATCGCCCGGCATTCATGTCGGGCGCGGATTGAAACATGTACTCGGCGGCGGCGGCTACCGCATTGCCTGGGATCGCCCGGCATTCATGTCGGGCGCGGATTGAAACATTGAACGCTACTGCCTGACGCCGAGCGGGGCGAGGATCGCCCGGCATTCATGTCGGGCGCGGATTGAAACGCGCTGTCGCTGACCGACAATGCTTTGCTGCCCTGGATCGCCCGGCATTCATGTCGGGCGCGGATTGAAACACCATGGACGTGCACCGCTACCTGGCCGTGCGTGCGGATCGCCCGGCATTCATGTCGGGCGCGGATTGAAACACATACACCCCGGCGTCTACCGGCGCCAAGACCAGGATCGCCCGGCATTCATGTCGGGCGCGGATTGAAACTTGTCGCTAATGGCCTGGGCCTTGATTCGCTCGGGGATCGCCCGGCATTCATGTCGGGCGCGGATTGAAACACGCTGGGCCGATCCGCATCTACTGCGCCTACTCAGGATCGCCCGGCATTCATGTCGGGCGCGGATTGAAACAAGATCAGTTTCCCGTAACTAACCAGGGCCACAAGGATCGCCCGGCATTCATGTCGGGCGCGGATTGAAACACGAAACGGTAGTAACCCACTGTGCCTGCTGCCAGGGATCGCCCGGCATTCATGTCGGGCGCGGATTGAAACCGTTGTGGTCTTGGTTGTCTCCGTGCGTATAAGCGGATCGCCCGGCATTCATGTCGGGCGCGGATTGAAACTTTGGAGTAGCAGCATGAAATCACGTCCAATTTTGGATCGCCCGGCATTCATGTCGGGCGCGGATTGAAACCTTCCTCCCACCACAATCGCATCTGCCTTCGCAGGGATCGCCCGGCATTCATGTCGGGCGCGGATTGAAACCAGCTGAAGAAGATCGATCCAAACTACGACACGTGGATCGCCCGGCATTCATGTCGGGCGCGGATTGAAACAGCGCACTGGCGCGCAAGAAACCCAGGTGCCAATCGGATCGCCCGGCATTCATGTCGGGCGCGGATTGAAACTTCTATCACAGCAGCGCATGATGCCGCAGTCAGCGGATCGCCCGGCATTCATGTCGGGCGCGGATTGAAACACTGCGGGCAGAACTTGACAAGCTCAAGAAGCAACGGATCGCCCGGCATTCATGTCGGGCGCGGATTGAAACAAGGCCAGCAAGACCGGCAAGTGGGCCGAGTTTGGGATCGCCCGGCATTCATGTCGGGCGCGGATTGAAACATGCATCTACATCGATGGCAGTGTCGCACTAGGGTGGATCGCCCGGCATTCATGTCGGGCGCGGATTGAAACATTAGCGAGCGGCTTACTCGTTTCGGCGGCGTGTGGGATCGCCCGGCATTCATGTCGGGCGCGGATTGAAACCATGTGCGAGGCGCTGCATGAAATGGCGCGCACCGGATCGCCCGGCATTCATGTCGGGCGCGGATTGAAACAGGGCGCAGCCGGGGCGCAGAACCTGGACTACCTGGATCGCCCGGCATTCATGTCGGGCGCGGATTGAAACTTGGTGAAGTTGAGCCCGATATTCTGGCGTGGAGGATCGCCCGGCATTCATGTCGGGCGCGGATTGAAACCGCGCCAACAAGACGGCGAAGTGGGCAGAGTTCGGGATCGCCCGGCATTCATGTCGGGCGCGGATTGAAACCAAGCCGTTTGCACCTCTGCTTTGCCGGATTTGTGGATCGCCCGGCATTCATGTCGGGCGCGGATTGAAACTTGACGGGTCGTATGAGGCGATGGCCGACAACGAGGATCGCCCGGCATTCATGTCGGGCGCGGATTGAAACTGCATTGCCTACCGGCAAAACGGCAAGATTCGCCTGGATCGCCCGGCATTCATGTCGGGCGCGGATTGAAACAGGTTTTTGCTGAGCCCGAGGCACCCGAAGCCGGGGATCGCCCGGCATTCATGTCGGGCGCGGATTGAAACAATTCGGTCTCTGCGCTCGGTGACGTCATCACAGGGATCGCCCGGCATTCATGTCGGGCGCGGATTGAAACACCGACATTGCGGTCAGCCTGCAGGGTGGTCAAAGGATCGCCCGGCATTCATGTCGGGCGCGGATTGAAACCGCATACCAGCAGCGCGGCGTTTACCACGGATGTGGGATCGCCCGGCATTCATGTCGGGCGCGGATTGAAACGCGCACATGGCGTCCGATAGCTTTTCCCCGCCCCGGATCGCCCGGCATTCATGTCGGGCGCGGATTGAAACCCTGCTCATGACAAGTGGTGCCTGCGCTGTCCACGGATCGCCCGGCATTCATGTCGGGCGCGGATTGAAACCAACGTAGGTCGTTGTAAAGGAGTTTCCAGTTACGGGATCGCCCGGCATTCATGTCGGGCGCGGATTGAAACCACCCGACCCGCTGCACCTTCATGGAGGGTGGAGGGATCGCCCGGCATTCATGTCGGGCGCGGATTGAAACAAGATCATCGATGCCGGCCTGGTGCCCACTGCCGGGGATCGCCCGGCATTCATGTCGGGCGCGGATTGAAACAGTCCTAAACACCCGGGTGATTACCAGTTCACCAGGGATCGCCCGGCATTCATGTCGGGCGCGGATTGAAACGTGAGGTATTTCTCCACCAGGCGCGGCATCAATGGATCGCCCGGCATTCATGTCGGGCGCGGATTGAAACATCAACCCCAGGAGCAATCTATGAACCTTCGCAAAGGATCGCCCGGCATTCATGTCGGGCGCGGATTGAAACCCGGTTATTGGGACTTGAAGCTGCTGCATTGCCCTGGATCGCCCGGCATTCATGTCGGGCGCGGATTGAAACCCGGTTATTGGGACTTGAAGCTGCTGCATTGCCCTGGATCGCCCGGCATTCATGTCGGGCGCGGATTGAAACCACCTTCTGGGTGGCAGAAGGCGTGGACACGACTGGATCGCCCGGCATTCATGTCGGGCGCGGATTGAAACGCGATCGCGCAGGACCAAGCCAGCAAGCTGGACCGGATCGCCCGGCATTCATGTCGGGCGCGGATTGAAACACGGTGGTGGGCGTCGTGAAGTCCAGCCGAATCCGGGATCGCCCGGCATTCATGTCGGGCGCGGATTGAAACTAGCCTGCCAGTAGAACAAAAACACAAAGCCGCGAGGGATCGCCCGGCATTCATGTCGGGCGCGGATTGAAACAAGGGAGCCCACGTCAAAAAGTCGGAAAAGTGCACAGGATCGCCCGGCATTCATGTCGGGCGCGGATTGAAACAGCCGAATCCCTAGCTGCTGCGTCTGCCGCCTCTGGGATCGCCCGGCATTCATGTCGGGCGCGGATTGAAACGCGAG
>Ga0209123_1002724_pt1 | contig 14386 bp, 15 predicted proteins | sample BarGraIncu00431A_FD_184500 | JGI IMG/M metagenome (GOLD analysis project Ga0209123, IMG submission 184500) | Arctic peat soil microbial communities from Barrow, Alaska, USA - Barrow Graham LP Incubations 004-31A (SPAdes) (version 2) | ecosystem: Environmental > Terrestrial > Soil > Wetlands >...
AAGGAAATTAATGCAAGCAGTATTGCTTCAAAATGGTTTTGAAGTTATTCTTGCTAGTGACGGAATAGATGCACTTGATAAAATGGAAATTCATCATGTTGATTTGATAGTTCTAGACATTATGATGCCAAGAATGAATGGCTATGAATTAACCCAAACTCTTCGCGAATGTAACAATACCTTACCAATACTCATGGTAACCGCGAAAGAAACACATGCTGATAAAAGAGAAGGTTTTATTGTGGGAACTGACGACTATATGGTTAAGCCCATTGATGAGGAGGAAATGATTCTTCGAATCACAGCTCTTCTTCGTCGCTCTAAAATCGTAAATGAGCATCAATTAACATTTGGCAAAACTATTTTGAATTATGATGCACTTACAGTTTTTCAAAATGGTAATACTACAGAATTACCCAATAAAGAATTCATGTTATTATACAAACTATTAGGTTATCAAAACAAAATTTTTACTAGGCGAAGTTTAATGGATGAGTTATGGGATATGAACTCAGATACTGATGAACGAACAGTAGATGTTCACATAAATCGTTTGCGTGACCGCTTCAAAGATAATCTCAATTTTGAAATTGTTACTGTTCGCGGTCTTGGTTACAAGGCGGTGACAAAAACATGAACAGAATAAAATCTCTAAAAATCACAATGGTATTTATCGTATTTTGCATAATGATATCTTCAGGGCTACTTACATGGATTTGTTTTCTAGTTTTATATTCAACAGGCATTTTATCCTTTCCTGTACTTGCACCAATTATTTCCCAATTAATTGCATTGTTTGTTAGCATCGTAATAGGAACTTCAATTTCTGCTGTAGCAAGTGAAAAGATATTGAAACCACTTAATCAATTGATTAATGCCACCAAGGTAGTATCCACAGGTGATTTTAGCGTACGCGTGACAGAAATTAACACGCAATCCGAGATAGCTGATTTACTTAGAAATTTTAATCATATGACAGAAGAACTAAGCAGTATAGAAATGTTTCGTAACGACTTTATCAATAATTTCTCCCATGAATTCAAGACCCCAATAGTTTCAATTAAGGGGTTTGCAAAACAACTACAAAACGATGATCTTGAAGCCATAAAACGAAAAGAATATACTGATATCATTATAAATGAATCCGAGAGGCTAACTAATATGTCATCAAATATTTTAATCCTTACCAAATTTGAAAATCAGCGAATTATTACGGATCAAATAGATTACGAACTGGATGAACAAATTCGAAATTGCATCATACTTCTAGAACCCCAATGGAGCAAAAAGAATATAGAAATGAACATTAATTTGGATGCTACTAAAATTTATGCTAATCCAAAGATGCTCTCACATCTTTGGATTAACCTAATTGAAAACGCAATTAAAAACTCAAATGATAACGGCAATGTTACAATTAAGTGTCATGAAACTCTTGATGATATTGAGTTTAAAATAAGTAATTACGGTAATGGAATGGATGATTCTACATTAAAGCATATTTTTGATAAATTTTATCAAGGAGATAGATCTCACACCTCGCAAGGAAATGGGCTGGGCCTCTCAATTGTTAAAAGAATTGTAGAACTTAGCCGTGGAGAGATTTCAGTGGAAAGTAAAATTAGTCAAGGAACAACATTTGCGGTAAAGCTACCCAAAGTTCAACAATAAAAAAAAGGCAGACCTTGGCTTATTATACTTAAACTTTGCCCAAGCTTGCTCCCTTTGCAAAAAAATGTTCTATATTCTTTTCAACTGATGGATCAGGAACTAATTGTGGTGCATGGTGCGGTTTCGTTCTTGCATCAATTATCATATTATCACAGGCCCAATGCTTGTTTTCATAAAAGCTATTAACGCCATAAATATCATGTGAAGGGTTACTTCTAGTAAATGTAGCCCATAAAAAATTTTCTAGCGACTGACTCAAAAATGAACTGTCATCACAAAGGATAATTAATGGACAAGATGGCATGTCACCTCTTTCTTTAACTTGCCAGCATAACTTATCTAATTGATTTTGAGCTCCCTCATAACTTAAAAATACAGGTCCTTCAATAGCAACTACACCTTTCATTACTAAAAGAGGATTTTTAAAATCACATAAATCCGTAAGTTGATGAGGCACATCACTACACAATTCTCTTTTCTTATCACCACATGCAGCAATTACCACTTTACTACCCGTATTTAAACCTGTACCCGAATAATCCAGTGTATCAATTGTTGTATTGGTTTGAAAATGAATATCACGTTGAAGATCGATTCTTTCAAGTATGTATGTTAAGAATTCTACTTCTTTACGAGTATCTAATGGCTGACTCTCCTGCGCCGTAATGAATAAGTATTTAGCTAAGCTAACCTGTCCAGTTCCTAAAATTCGATTAGCAATGGTTAAAAGTTCAGCTGGTTGTTTTACCTTTTGGTATGGCGTGTATCGTTCACTTCCTATGGCAAATAGCAATGGATGAACTCCCGCCGCATCTACAGCATGAACTTCTTTAACACCAGGGATCTCATATTTTACCGCATTACCTGTTAACTCATGAACTATATCTCCGAAAAAAGTATCTTCCTGAGGAGGACGACCTACAACTGTAAATGGCCAAATTCCATTGGGCTTTGCATATACCTTATTCACCCTCATTAAAGGGAAATCATGAATAAGACTATAATATCCAATATGATCACCAAAAGGGCCCTCTGGTTTGGTTTCACCTGGATAAATCTCACCTGTAATTACAAAATCAGCATCAAGACTTATGCAATAACCATCAACATAACAATAACGGAAATTACGTCCTGAAAGAAGCCCTGCAAAGGTCATTTCACTTAGTCCCTCAGGTAATGGCATTATTGCAGCTAGTGTATGAGCAGGAGGACCTCCAATAAAAATACTCACTTTTAACGGAACACCAAGTTTGTTCGCTTTTTCTTGGTGAACGCCAATTCCGCGATGAATTTGATAATGTAGTCCAACTTCCTTATTCAATTTATAATCATTACCACTAAGCTGAACACGGTACATTCCTAAGTTACTATTCATAATTCCAGGTTTTTCTGGATCTTCTGTATAAACTTGAGGCAAAGTAATAAATGCCCCTCCATCATCTGGCCAGTGATGAATAAGTGGTAAGTCAGAAATTTGTATTTCACTTAACCCATGCAATTTATTCTTTGCTTTTTTTAGTGGCAGTGCCTTTGAAGCTGACCATCCCGTACTTATATGTTTAAATGGATTTTTAAGTATACTCATTGGATTATTACGCACCGCAATTACTTGTTTTGTTGACTCTAACGTATTCCTGAAAATAAACTTACTCCGCTCCATGCTGCCGAATAAATTTGATACAGCTTTAAATTTCGAGCCTTTAACATTTTCAAATAAAATTGCAGGACCACCAGCTGCGTTAACTCTCCTATGCAACGCTGCCATCTCAAGATTTGGATCAACTTCTTCATGTACCCTAATTAATTGACCATTTTTTTCTAAATCAAGAATACATTCTTCCAAACTATGATACATTTTTTAACACCTCTTTTTTTATTATGCTAATACCATTTCCACATTATAAGTAAATAAACAAAAAATTAATGGTGATGCTTATTATAAATATTATATGTATCAACTATTATAACATTATATTAAATGAAGATATTCATATTTATAAATATAGTATAAAAAGCCAATGATTAAACCACTGGCTTTTTATACTAATAATATACAATTTATTATATGTTATTTATACCCTTTGATAGATACCTTAGCAACTAATACAGATAATTTATCTTCTATATTACTATTTATTAATCTTACGTCTACTTCTGAATTATCTATCTCAACATATTTAGCAATAATATCCACTATCTCGCCTTTTATCATATCTAAAAATCCTGGTTCTAAATTAACTCTATCATGAATTAATATAAGCTTTAGTCTGTCGCTTGCTGATTCTTTTGTGTATCGTTCAATATTGAAACCCTTCACAATCTCCACCACCTACTTATACATAAATAATTTTTAAAATACATCTACAAATCCGTTATCGTTTTTTGAATATTCCTCAAAAGGTATACCTTCACCTATTAATCTGATAGCTATTTTTATAAAAATTTATATTTCTATAAATGGAAACCCTTGTCCATTATGAAATTTAAAACCTACTTTAAAAATTTTGTAGATGAAAGTAGCTTTTTTAATTGATAAACTACCAATAATTTTATTAAACATAAATCTCAACCCCTCATTCATATTAAATTAATCTAATAAAACCACAATTCCTTATTAACTTACCTTAATAATATCATAAATTGTGGTAAATATACTTCGAATGTAAAAAACGAAGCATATTTGGTAAAAATATAGGTTTATTTTGTAAGGAAGTTCAAAATAGAATATAATTTGTATATTTTTATATATTATTAACTTTATGTTTATTTTAGTAAATATTTAAAATACATTCCCCTTATTTCCCCCATATTACCAGTGCTTATCGGTATATTTATATTGTTAATAATATAAATACAATTGTTTTCTATTTTTAGTATGTAATCCATATTAACTATAAAACTTTTATGAGATTTGAGGTACCTTTCATCCTGAAGTTTTTTAAAGAAATCTTCTAGCTTTGAATAAAAAGTAATAATTTCCTGTGATTTTAAATATATATTTACAATCCTCGCCTTACTTTCTGCATATAATATGTCTTTATAAAGTATTCTATAACTTCCTTTTTTATTTGTGACAAAAATTTGTTTATTCTCTTTATCTAATTCTTCAATCGCCATGTTAACAGCATCGTTAAACTTATCTTCATTTATAGGCTTTAATATGTAATTAATCGCTCTAACTTCATAACTATCTATTGCATAGTCTTGTGAGTATGTTATAAATATAATTTTGCATGACTTATCAAATGCTCTAATTTCTCGAGCTATCTCAATTCCTTGTGATGTTTTCATATATATATCTAAAAATATTATATCAAAGTTTTGCTTTGCTGAATTCATATGTTCTATTAGATCTCGTCCATCATTAAATGATGTTATTTTAAAATCTAGATTTAGCCCCTCGATTTTTTTTGATACAAGAGAAGAAATAATTTTAATTTCTTCTCTACTATCATCACAAATTGCAATATTTATCACATTTATCACTACCCCTACATTATAATTTAGTTAAAGTACATCAATAGAGCTATCAATTTTCAAGAAATATTAATTTAGTGCTTTCTTTAAATTATACTTATAATAAGATAAAAGTCTACCGAATATTATCCGATAGACTTTTATCTTATTATTCATTGTTTTTTATTTTTTATAAATCTTTAATGCATCAAAAGCATTATCTTCCTCAAATATAAAAGTAGCTCTATAACCGTCCCGTCCTATTACATTCTCATTTCCTTCTTTAAGTACAATGTTATTACCCTCATCTGTATATCCTAATTGAAAATCATTTAATAAAATTAATAATTTTTGTTTATCTGTCATCTTTTAACACCCCTTACCATTATAATATCTATTAATTATTATACCTTATTAATAATTAATATTCAATTAAGTGATATTAAAGTTTCTATTATAAATAGAATATATTGCTTCTTTAATACCTTTCTTCTCTTAATTATACATATTCTTTAGGAGTATTTTACATTTTTAAACCATTTTCAATTTTCTTTCCAAATTCTATATTTGCCTTCATAAAGTGTACAATCATTTTCTCTTGTATAGGCTTTATTACTTGACTTAATGCTTCGACTATATTTGAAACTAGATGGTCCTGGCCTATTCTATTTAAGCAGCAATACCTCTCACCTGCCTGAGTATAGTCATTTTTCATGCGTTTTATGTATAAAACGTTTAATTAGTGTTGCAAAATATGAATCTTTAGTATATGTTACTCAATATTATTCTTGAAATATTTTTCATCAATAGCTTTCCTTAGCAATTCTTCCACAAAAGTATTAATTGCAATTCCTTCTTCGTTTTTTTTATGTTTTAACGCCTTATACACTGTTTTATCTATTTCTAGTGTAAATTTCTTTTTATCAATATTTTTTCCATTATGATCTTTCTTATATTTCTGTGGCCTGCCTACCTTTGCCTTTAACTTGGTTTTTTTCTCTTTATCTGTGTTATTTTTATCTTTTTTAGAGTTCTTCTCACCTTGCTCAGTATTGTCTGATGCAATCTTAACATCATCAGTCTTCTTTACATCGTTTTCATTTTTTTGTACTATGTTTGTATTTTCTAAAACGCTTTTATCCTCCTGTAGATCTGCTGCTACTTCTTCTAATTTAGACACTTTTGCAATATCCTTAAAGTTTTCTTTTTCTGGTATTTGTTTTAGAATATATTGACTTCCAACTAATTTATAACCATGTTTCTTAAACTTAGCAAGTACGCTGCTCTTTGCAATTAACAGTTCTTTACAAGTGGAGGTAAGACTTTTCCCCTCTACCAACTGATTGTTAATGAAAGTAACTTGTTGCTGCAAATTGAATTTAAAATATTCTTTCTTATTCATAAAGATTCTCCTTTTTAATATATTTTTTAATTAAAACTTGTTTTTATTATAGCATGTTTTATTATTTATAGGCTACTTATTATATAGATTTCTTTTATAAATAAATCTATTCTATTTTTATTTATTATTTCATATCATATAAAGTGCCTCATTTTGCCTGTATAAAATACGCTTCAAAAGGAGTTACACATGAACGAACACAAGAAATACTCTACTAAGCAACTATTACAGGTAGCTATGTTTGGTTGTATATCATTTATACTAATGTTTATATGTACTAGTTTACCTATGTTCCCTCCATTTTTAAAAGTGGACATTAGTGAAATACCCGCGGTTATTATGTTAGCTTCAGGAGGTCCATTTGAGGCAGTATTTGTTAGTCTAATAAAAAACCTCTTACATTTATCTGTAACTCAGTCAGCTGGGATTGGAGAATTAATTAATTTTGTACTATCAGCATCTTTTATTGTTCTTATCCATTTCTTGTATACTAAAACAAAGAAACTTAAAATCAGTTTCTTGCTTTCCACAGTTATAATCAGCATTATATCCGCTGTTGTAAATTACTTTATTATGTTTCCATTGTATACCATTATATTAGGCGTAAATAAAGAAATGATTCTTAAGTCAGTGGCTTCTTTCAATCCATTTGTTATTAACGTAGGATACTATTTTATATTAATTATCATTCCATTTAATTTGCTTAAATTTACCATAGTCAGTGTATTATCTTATAATATACAGGCAAAAATTAAAGGGGAATTTAAAAAATGAAAGATTTTTCAATTTATGAAGAACTATTTAATAATGTTGATGGTGATGTTATTAAAATGTCAAGTAAAGAGCCAGACAAAACCCTTTCTTTATCAAACATTAAATATGAGACTAAAATTCCAAATTTAGAAAAGATGTGTCTCTTAATGGAAACCGTAGTTCTCAATAATAAAAAACAAGGAACAATATATGCAGGTTTTCAAAAAATGTCCAGAGCCAGAGCTATATGGGATAGATACCTTAAGATGGCTGATAATGTAGATAAAATATATTTATTCGGCGAAAAAGATGTTACCCTTAAGTCCCATCCTAATATTGAGTTCATTTATTTACCAGATAACCACAAATTAATGAGGGAATGGTTTTTAGTAATGGATTTAAAATTCGGTAAAAATATGATGGTAGCTTATGACCTAGATGGTTTTGGAGAACTAGAGGTATCTAAGGTCAGGAACTTCAAAGGAGTTAAAACTGTAAACATTGTTAGTATTGATAGTACCGTAAACCTACTTAAAAGTATAATATAATAAGCATAACTCATTGACCTTTTAGTCATTTAATCACTTCATCTTTAGGCATTTATAGAAGAAGACCACCTAATTTTTATTAATTAGGTGGTCTTTTCAATATGATTTTTTACATTAATTTATCTATTTCAGATCGGACATTTGTTACTACAGGTCCAATAATTATCTGAACATGACTTCCATTTACCATGACTCCTTTTGCTCCTGTTTGTTTGATTTTTTGTTTGTCAATTTTACTAATATCATAAATATCAACACGTAGTCTTGTAATACAATTTTCTATATTCTCAATATTCTCTTTACCACCTAAATTCTCTAATATTTTCTTTGCCATATAAGCATGGTTATTATGAGACAATTTGAATGATTTTTCTTCGCTAGAAACTTCTTCACCAAAGTCATCTGGTTCAACTTGTCCAATTACAGGTACTTTCTTATACTTAATTACATAATAGAACGTAAAGTAATATAAAATGAAGAATACAATCCCAATGGGGATTATTAACAATGGTTTACTAGCTAATCCAAAGTTTGAAAGGAAATCAATAAAACTTGCTCCCCATGAAAACCCTAATCGTATATGAAGTATATACAAAACGGCGCCAGCAAGACCTGTATATGCAGCGTGAATGAAATACAATAATGGTGAAGAAAATAAAAACGTAAACTCAATAGGTTCTGTTATCCCTGTTAAAAATGATGTTGCTGCACCTGAGCTCATAAGTGTTTTTGTTTCTTTACGCTCATACCTAGCTGCTTTGTATATTGCTAAAGAGATTGCTGGAACACCAAACATCATGACAAGATAAAACCCTCCAATAAAGTAACCAGCAGTTGGGTCTCCATTTAGGAATCGAGTTATTTCTCCATGTACAACCTCTCCCGATGTTGTTGTATACGATCCCATTCCAAAGTAAATATATGTATTCAATACATGGTGCAAACCAATTGGAATTAGTGCACGATTGAAAAATCCAAATAAGAAAATACCAACAGCTCCAAGTCCCACTAATGTTTGAGCAAAACCATCTATACCACTTTGTGCATAAGGCCAAACTAAAGTACATATGCCAGCGACAGGTACCATGACAGCTATTATCATTGTTATTGGAAATTTCTCTCCAGAAAAGAAAGCTAACATATCCGGCAACTTAGTATCTTTAAATTTATTAAATATAGCTGCAGAAATTACTCCTGCTAAAACACCGCCGAACACGCTCATACTTTGCTCTGGAGCCACAATAACAAATGCCTGTTTTAAAATTATAATCGCAATAAATCCAACAAGCGCTGGAATCCCCTTATCTTTCCCTTTTGATAACCCAATAGCAATTCCAATCGCTATTAATTCATCCATTCTAGTTAAAATTACACCCGCTGATTGAAATAATGGTATATTGAGTAAATCTGGAGCAGTCAGTCTAAATAGAATACCTGCAACCGGCATTGCTACAATAGGAAGCAATAATGAATGGCCTAATTTTTGTAAAAATCTTCTCATAATTGTTACTCCTCTCTAAATATTATTGAATGTTGTTAATTTAATTTCTGAATGTTTTTTAAATAACTCAATAGTTTTAGGGTTTGTTAATAATTCTAATTCATCTGTCCTTGGGTAAGTATAGGATGTGTTAGATAAAAGAAATTTATCTAAAAATGCTGGATGACACATAATTTCTACAGAATCATTTGAGTGGAAAATACTATCCAAATCTTCTGTGTTTTTTATAATTTTTTCCATAGTATAAATAAATGCATCTGTAGTTCTTCTATTTTTATCTTTATTATCAAAGTTGTTTCTCACAGGCAAATTATATTCATCTGCTAATTTTAAAAATATTGAATTAAAATTACCAAACAAATTAGCATGATGATGTGTATCTAAATGAGTTGGAATTATACCAGCTTGCATAATTTTATCAATTTGAGCCTTCCATTCATTATAAACTTCCTGTTCGTCTACAATAAATGCTCCCTTGTAGTAATCTTGCTTACGAAATTTTCCTTCAACATCCGTAATGGTTTTCAATTTATTTAATACAGGTCTCCCTGTTGTTAACACAAGATGTATTCCAATTCCAAGACCAGGGTTTTGATCATGCAAACCTATTGCATGATCAAACCCTGGCATATTTGCCATCATTGTAGTGGATGTAAGAACTCCTTCTTTGCAAGCTTCAACTATTCCATAATTAACACCCTTGCAATAACCAAAGTCATCTGCATTTATAATTAATTTTTTCATAATATAAAATTACCTCCTTCTCTTATTCCTTATTTATTACCTATTTAAGGATTGGCCAATAATCCTTATTAGCTTCTACCAAATCATTTAAAATTTTATTAGCTAGATCTGCATTTACAACAGTTCTATTAAGTGTTAATGCTTGTAGAAGTTTCAAACGACTACCCTCAAAATAGGCATCTACCGTCAATTTCTCATAGGCGTATTGGTTTTCAATAAGGCCTTTATAGAAAGTTCCTATTTTCCCGACTTGAATCGGTTTTATCCCATTACTTGTAACAATAGCAGAAACTTCTATAATCGCTTCCTCAGGTATGTTTGAAATTGTCCCATTATTCTGAGTCATAACAATGTACTTCTCATTTTTGTTATATGCTAATGATTCTGCAATTTTAACCATATAAACACCATGGACATCTCCTCCCAGTTCTTCCCCCTCTAATGATTGATTACGAGTTATACGATCACACATTTCAAATAATTTTTTAGCTCGTCCATCAATAACCTGACTTGCCCTAGTATATTTGGGATTTTCCTTCTCTGCCATTTTCTTAGGATAAAGATAGTATTGTAAATATGTATTGGGAATGAACTCTGGAAAATCATGTAGTGTTTGCTCTACTTGTTTAAATGTTGCTATCCAAGAAGGATCCTGTGCTATTTCAGATTCTGGTTGCAGACCCTCTGATAATATTTTTCCTTTAATTTCATCTGTTAAATTAGTTCCACTGGTGTCATATATATTTTTAAACCACCCAAAATGATTCAAACCAAAATATTCTGGATCCAAATCCCATACATCTCGTTTAATTAAAGATGCCAAACCGTTCATTATGGATATAGGCATGTCACAGATATTTAATAGTCTAACGTCATTTGGATAAATTCTATTTAGAGCCTCTGATACAATAGCTCCTGGATTCGTATAATTTAAAATCCAAGCTTTTTTAGAGTAGCGCCTAATATCTCCTACTAATTCAATCATGTCTTTTAAAGACCTTAACCCATAAGCCATTCCGCCAGGTCCACATGTTTCTTGACCCACAATTCCATAAGAAAGAGGAATTTCTTCATCTTTTTTACGCATTTCAAGACCACCTGTCCTAATTTGCACAAACACAAAATCCTTATTTTCATAAGCTACTTTTTTATCACTTGTTGCAACAAACTCTTCTAATTCTGGATATAACTCTTTTATTACCACTCTACTTGCTTTTGCCACTTTGTCTTGGCGCTCTTCATCTATATCATAATAAGTTATTGAAGCAAGTGGGAAATTCTCTTTTTCTGATATGAGACTCATTAACATTCCAAGAGTATAAGTACTTCCTCCACCGGCTATAGTTAAATGCTGTTTCTTCATATAAACACTCCTTCTTTCTAAATATTCATTTTGTAATACTAATCTAATACAAATATAATACAAATTTAGATAATTTGCAAGTATTATTTTAATTTGTATTATATTTTTTCCAATTTGTATGATATTATGGTTGAGGAGGTTTAACATTATGAAATCTAATTCGCCATTATATAAGCAAATTGCAAGTGACATAAAAGATAAGATTAAGCAAGGTATATATGAACCTGATGAAGCAATTCCAACTGAAAATCAACTAGCACAAGATTACTTAGCTAGTAGAGTTACTATTAGGAAAGCAGTTAATACTCTTGTAGAAATGGGATTACTTGAAAAAAAACATGGAAGTGGAACATACGTTAAAAATAAGTATTATGAACACAAGCTCTACGAATTGAAGGGTTTTACTGAGGATCTCGGACGTTTTGGGGCAGAGATTAAAAATGAAATTTTAAAATATGAAATTATTAAAGCTCCTGTAAAAGTTGCGAAACAGCTAAAAATAAAAGAAAATACAGATATCTATTTTATCCGAAGAAAGCGATATGCAGATAATAAAGTTTTAATAGTAGAAGATACTTTTTTGCCTATAACATTATTTCCAGATTTAACTTATGAAACAATGTTACATTCAAAATACGATTTTATAGAAAATTATAAGCATTATAAGATTAAAGAAAGCAATCAAATTTTCTTACCAATTTTACCAGATTCCTATATTAGATCAATTCTAAATATTAAGGAAAATACGCCTATTTTAAAACTAGAATCAACCGGTATTCTAACCGATGGTACTTGTTTTGAATACTCTGAAGTATATTTCAAAAGTGAAGAATATACCTTTACTATTACTGCTCAAAGAAATTTAAAATAACGAAGTGGGAAAAATATACTTCTGCTGCACTAAGAAAAGCCTCTTTTGCCAAGAACTAATACCTATAGACCGACACTAAAAAAGTGTTTGAGCTATAGGTACTTTTTATTAACTATTTTATATTAAACTATTTTTAAACTCTTTTTTTATTCTAGAAAGCAGATCAGCATCTGTTATAACATCGTACCCAGTGCAGGCAAGCGCGGCTGCACCTATAAGTAGAGCATCATGTGCCTCACTTGTTATTGTTGCTTTTGCCATTTCTACTGTATGCAGGTTTAATTTTGGATTTCCTATACCAAGCAGCGGGTGAATTGAGGGTACAACGTAACTTACATTTCCCATATCTAGTGATCCAATATTTTCTGATGGATTGATATCGGATATACCACACATTCTAAGGTTTTCATTAAATGCTCGAGACAAATTATTATTAGTATTCATATCATCAAAAGATGGTTCATACAAGCTTATTTCCACACTGGCACCAGTCATAAGCGCGGCACCTTGCGCAATATTTTTCACCTTTTGAATTACTTCCTTTAAATAAGATTTTTTCTGCGCTCTTACATAAAATTTTGCAACGGCTTTTTCTGGTACTATATTTGCAGCGGTGCCGCCTTCACATATAATCCCATGTATTCTTACATCTGACGTAACATGTTGTCTCAATGCATTTATCCCATTAAACATTAATATTACTGCATCCAGTGCATTGATTCCATTTTCAGGACTGTTCGCCGCATGGCTCGCCTTACCAGTAAAATTAAATTCAAGGGCTTCCAACGCTAACGATTGCCCACTTTTACAAGTTTTCCCATAAGGATGCATCATCATAGCAACATCAACATTGTCAAATACCCCTTGTGACGCCATTCCAACCTTTGCACCACATGTTTCCTCTGCCGGAGTTCCATATACTTCTATTTTACCACCAACTTGCCCTATTACTTTACTTAAGGCAACTGCCGCTCCAGCACTAATTGTTCCTATCATATCGTGCCCACAACCATGTCCTATTCCGGGTAATGAATCATATTCACATAAAAATGCAATAGTTGGACCTTTTATGTTAGTATCATAAACAGCTTTGAATGCAGTTTCGATATTGGCTATGTTTATATCTACTTTAAAAGAATGTTTTGCAAGAAAAGATGTTAATTTTCGGGCAGCCTTAAATTCCGCACAACCTAGTTCAGGGTTATAGTATATGTAATCATTAATTTCCCATAGTTTTTCTTTTATGTTTTCAATTTCATCTATTATTTTATTCTTCATCTTGTTAAACCCCCTTTTTACTTATTAATCAATATTAATAGAATATAATAATTAGAATATCCTAGTGTTTATAATATTTCTTTTATCCAACGTTAAATATGCATAATTATACATCCTTTAATACTTTTTATCAAATATTAATGGATTAAAGTAAATGTGGCAGACAAAACATCTCTGCTTCATCTGCCACATTCAATTTATTTTATAAGATATACTCTTGCTTCATAAGCCCTTAACATTATGCTTTTAGAATTATGATTTGTAACCTGGTAATTACTTATTAGAAGCTCAACTTCTTTATACTTAATATTTTCCGGAAAATTAAATTCCACCTCTTTCTCAAAAAAATTAAGAATGACTATTAATTTTTCACTGCCAAGATTTCTTGTATATGCAAATATGTTCTCATCATCTCTACATAACAGATTTATATCTCCATACACTACTATGTCATGCTCTTTTCTTAACTTAATTAGCTTTTGATAATAGTAAAATATTGAATTCTTATCCTCTAAAGCATTTTCTACATTTATCTCTTTGTAGTTTGGATTTATTTTTATCCATGGCTCTCCATTTGTAAAGCCTGCATTTTCTGATGAATCCCAATGCATTGGAGTCCTTGCATTATCTCTGCCTTTAGCATATATGGACTTCATCAAAGATTTTTTAGACACTCCTTCTGCCGACTTCTCATTAAACATATTAATAATTTCTATATCCTTATACTCAGATATATCTTCGAATTGTACATTGGTCATACCTATTTCTTCACCTTGATATATATAAGGGGTTCCCTGCC
>Ga0209123_1002726_pt1 | contig 14376 bp, 13 predicted proteins | sample BarGraIncu00431A_FD_184500 | JGI IMG/M metagenome (GOLD analysis project Ga0209123, IMG submission 184500) | Arctic peat soil microbial communities from Barrow, Alaska, USA - Barrow Graham LP Incubations 004-31A (SPAdes) (version 2) | ecosystem: Environmental > Terrestrial > Soil > Wetlands >...
ATATTTGCTAAAAACTGAGTTTTTATATCATTTGCAGTTTCAGCTTCCTTAACCGCAATTCTAAGTTTTCTTTCAGTACTTTGAATTTTTAGCATTGACTTTACTATAGCAACTAGTACTTGGGGATTGATAGGTTTTGTAAGATAATTATCTGCTCCGCATTCTAATCCATGAACCATATCTTCATCTCTTGTAAAATATGAGGAAACGTTAAGTACTGGTACAAATTCAGTATCGGGATTTAACTTGATTTGCTTACATACCTCATATCCAGTCATATCAGGAAGATCAATATCAAGTATAACTAAATTCGGCTTTTCTAATACTACTTTTTCTAAGCAATCTTTCCCACAATCAGACAGTATAATTTCATAACCGACTTTACTGAGAATTTTTTTTAGGATACTGCGACTAGTAGGATCGTCATCCACTATTAATATTTTTATCTTACTCGTATATTCCATTACTTATCATCCTTTTTTTTATATTTAAACTTATAAACATTTATTATATATTTTTTCCATTACTTTCAATGTTAACCACTTAATTGGTTTTTCCTAACTATAATAACAAATATATATAGAATTAATGTAAATTAATTGATTTTTATGTACTTATTACTTATTCGACACAATACATTATTCCCCTTTATTTTAATAACTATTATGTGTTAATTAAAAAATTTAAATATTAAGTAGACTATATTTAATTATCTACATTTAATTATATATAGACAAACTATAAATATTGATTTATCATTAAAATTAGATAACAATATTTAGATTATAAGTATAAAATTTATAATTATTTAGAATAAAATGCTAAATTATTTTAATACTAAAAATATATAAAATAAGGATATGGAGGCGTCTATTATGATCGAAACACTTAAGTCAAAAGTTGACCTTTTAAGACCAAATCTTCCATTTATTATTAAAGAAATAAATGATAGGCAATACCTTATTCAACCTGAATTTAATAGATATGGTGTAAAGGGTATGTTGCATGCATTAGACGATGCAAGAATTAATATAGACTATTTATTTTCATCTATTGAGGCAGACAGTAAGTTGCTTTTTCAGCATTATAACCGCTGGGTTAATGGCCTGTTTACTAATCTTAAACTTCCTGTAGATTCGATGAAAATCTTTTATGTTTGCACAAAACAAGTGTTTAAAGAAATGCTTGAGAAAGGATTAGTAGATACAGAATTATTTTCTAAGATTGAAGAATATATTGAGATTGGAATAGAAGCACTAAAAAATGAAGAATATGAATCTATTTCATATTTTCAAAATGATAATCCATTTAAAGAACTTTTACATAAATATAGCGAGTTTATTTTTGCGGGTGATAAAATTTCTGCAATTAAACTTTTTAAAGATATCTCTAGAAGCGATATTGAAATTAAAGATATTTACAAATATATTTTACAACCATTTCAGCTAGAACTAGGAAACCTATGGCATGAAAATAAAATAAATGTAGCACAGGAGCATTTTGCCACTGCCATATCTCAAGTTGCAATGTCCCTGCTTTATGAACGCATATTTAGTACACCTAAAAACAAAAAGGTTTTTTTGGGTACCTGTGTTCAGGGAGAACTTCATGAATTTGGTATAAGAATGATTTGTGACTATATGGAGTATCGAGGCTGGAATACTTACTACCTTGGAGCCAATATGTCTCACAATGGGATAATTCAAATGATAAACGAAAAAAAACCAGATATAATTACAATCTCTTGTGCAATGACATTTAATATCTCAAAAGTACAGGATTTAATTGAGGCAATAAAAAATTCAGGAATAGCTACTCCTATAACTGTGGGGGGGTATCCATTCAATATGGACAAGGGTCTATGGAAAAAGATTGGTGCTGATGCTTCTTCTAGTGATTTTGAAGAGGTATATTCAATGTCTGAAAAACTTTGCAATGCCGGTGCCGATGAAGTCATCTAATGAAAAATGGATTGTAATTGCCTGCGATTCAGATTTCATAATAACAGATATTATTGCAATTAAAAATATTGAGATTAGTATAAATGTAAATGATAAAGTCTCTAAAATAGTATCATTTAATAATATACATAAATTTTTAGATTTTACTCTAGCCTTAAGAAATGAAAAGGTATCATTTGGAGATGAACTAGGTGTCGTTGATGATACTAATTCAGTAGCTTTTATGGATTTTGGAGGAGTTGAATACGAAAATAATTATATTATTATATTTTTTACAAACTATCTTGGTCTATATGAGGAGCTAATAAAGATCGACAATGACCCAATAAATTTTTTACGTGAAAAAATGAAGTTTTTCAGTGTATCTCCTGGTAATTACAAGGAACTTGCTGTACTTAACAATGATGTAATCAATATACAGAGAGAACTCTATAAGAAAAATTCAATTATTTTAGATTTAATGAATAAAAAAGAAGAAATTAATAAAGAACTAAAAGTGCTTAATTCAACCAAGGATAGAATTTTCTCAATAATTGGCCATGATTTGCGTACCCCTTTAGCCAATATAATTCAAAGTATGAACCTGATAGCCTATGATAAGATAATGTATGAAGAGTGGAAACAAGAGAATTTTTTTAGTACTCTTAGTGATTCTGCAGCAAATAGCATGCATTTACTTGAAAATCTATTAGAATGGTCTAAGAGTCAACTAGGCGAATTGTCTTTTTTTGCTAGAAATTTTAATTTGCTAGAATCAATACGTACTGTTATAGATCTTTTAAAAGGTGTTGCTACCCAAAAGCGGATCACTATTGTTGAAGAATTAAATTATAACCCTGACGTATATGCAGACAAACGCATGATTGAAGTAATTCTGAGAAACCTTATTTCAAACGCAATAAAATTCACAAATGAAGATGGTCATTTAACTATTAGGGTTAGCACTGAGGATAAGTTTGCAAAAGTAGTGATAATTGATAACGGTCTAGGTATGTCTATTGAAAAGATGAACTCCCTTTTTGACTTAACTAAGAACAATGTTATTCGCGGTACTAAAGGTGAAAAAGGAACTGGTTTTGGTTTAGTACTCTGTAAAACTCTCACTCAGCAGAATGGTGGGACAATATCTATATCGAGTCAAATAGGTATTGGCTCAGAGTTTGCTTTTACAATTCCTTTGTCATTGGCAAAAGTTAAATAAAAGACTAAGGAATCTAATTGAGTTTTTACTAGATTTTTATTAAAAATTGAAAATAAAATGAGAAAAGAGATGATTACAATAAAATTAAATATGATTACACGTGGTGCAATGACTATGGCACTTATTTTTATTTCATTCCTGTTATTTAAAGGTGTCACAAATATACTTAATGCATTTATAGTACCTCTGGTTTTATATCTTTGCTGCATAAATCAGAAGGAAAAACAAATATTCACACTTTACTTAGCAGTGATTATATTCGTTGTATTATTTTTCAAAATACAATTGTTTTTTATAATATTTTATTGTTGCATCGCATTTATACTTACTCAGCTACGCAAAAAAAATATCAATACGCTTTTATCTACATTAACATTAACACTTGCTATAAGTTTCAGCTTCTGGATTGGCATAATGCTTACTGACTACTTTTTTTTAACCCGTATGAACGAGATTATAATTAACGTAATGAAAGGAAATATTTTCAAATATAGTATTATGCTTATTATCGAAGGAGCTTTGGTTGGAGTAAGCCAGTTATTTGTGTCTAGAATGTTCTACAAAAGACTTTCAAGTATTGACAATATTCAATAAAAGCTTTATCATAACTTTTAATCCCGAATTTACTAAAGAATTAATGAAAGAAGGCTTTTTTATGAGCGTTGAAAGTGTAAAAAGATTTTTTATTGACAATGGACTTAATGATCCAGTTTTTAAACTTGAAGAATGTGGTGCTACTGTTGCCCTCGCAGCTATTACCCTAGGGGTTGATCCGTCACTTATCGCAAAAACATTATCCTTTCGTCTTAAAGACAAAGATATTCTAATAGTTACTAAAGGTGACGCACGAATAGATAACAGAAAATATAAAGACTTCTTCAAAACAAAAGCCAAGATGCTTAATCATGATGAAGTTGCAGTCATAACTGGTCATCCAGTAGGTGGAGTATGCCCATTTGGATTACTAAATCCACTAGAAGTATACATAGATGTATCACTTGAAAACTATGAATATGTTTACCCAGCAGCCGGGTCAGCATTTACTGCATTAAAAATTGAGCCATTAAAAATGCAAGAACTGACTCATGCTATATTTATTGATGTTTGCAAATAAATTGATTTCATCAAATATTCACAAATGCTTGACAATTGCATTTTTCAGTAATATACTTATCACTAATAACTAAATACAACTTATCCAGAGCGGCAGAGGGACTGGCCCGATGATGCCCGACAACCAGCATTTTTAAAAGAATGCAATGGTGTCAATTCCATCAGATTGTAAAATCTGAAAGATAAGGATGTTAGCAAATTTTATTATACAATTTTATTGTTTATTAAAGTTAATCATGCTGCTATCCTTATCGGATAGCAGCTTTTGTTTTAGAAAAAATATTTACAAAAAAAGGAGAATTTATTATGAGTGAGCGTAAATTAAGTTTTGAAACATTACAGGTACATGCAGGACAGGTTCCTGATCCCACTACAGGTTCAAGAGCAGTTCCAATTTATCAAACATCATCTTTTGTATTCAAAAATGCAGATCATGCTGCGAATTTATTCCAATTAAAAGAACCAGGAAATGTTTATGCAAGAATAATGAACCCAACAACAGATGTTTTTGAGAAAAGAGTTGCTGCCCTTGAAGGTGGAGTTGCAGGACTTGCTACAGCTTCTGGAATGTCTGCAATATTATATTCAATACTTAATGTAGCTAGCTGCGGCGATGAAATTGTAGCTGCAAGTACTTTATATGGTGGTACTTATGAATTATTTAATGTAACACTTAGAAAACTTGGAATTAACGTAACATTCGTTGACCCAGATGATCCTGAAAACTTTAGAAAAGCTATTACAAGCAAAACAAAAGCACTTTATGGTGAAACAATAGGAAATCCAAAAATAAATGTATTAGATATCCAGGCAGTAGCTGATATTGCACACGCGAATAAAATACCACTTATAATCGACAGTACCTTTGCAACTCCTTTCCTTTGCCGTCCGATTGAGTTTGGTGCTGATGTTGTTGTCCACTCTGCAACAAAGTTCATAGGAGGACACGGAACTACTATTGGTGGAATTATAGTTGATGGAGGAAAATTCGACTGGAAAGCAAGCGGTAAATTCCCTGATTTTACAACTCCAGATAAAAGTTACAATGGACTTGTATACGCTGATTTAGGTGCTCCAGCATTTGCTTTAAAGGCTAGAGTACAACTTTTAAGAAACACAGGCGCAACACTTAGTCCTCAAAGCGCATTCTTATTCCTTCAGGGGCTCGAATCATTGTCACTCAGAGTTGAGAGACATGTTGCAAACGCTAGAAAAGTAGTTGAATTTTTGAGTAAACATCCAAGTGTTTCATGGATAAATTATCCTGAACTTGAAGACAGTAAATATAAAGAATTATCTAAAAAATATCTTCCAAATGGTGCAGGATCAATATTCACTTTTGGAATAAAGGGTGGACTTGAGGCTGGGAAGAAATTTATTAACAGTGTAGAATTATTCTCACTACTTGCAAATGTTGCAGATGCAAAATCACTTGTAATTCACCCATCAAGCACAACTCATGCAGAACTTAACGCAGAGGAGCAGAAAGCTGCCGGTGTAACTCCAGATTTAATAAGACTTTCAATTGGAGTCGAAGGTATTGATGATATTATATATGATTTGGAGCAAGCTCTAGAAAAATCAGTTCAATAGTTTTTAACTAACTTAGGCACCCGATATGTTGTTAATAGAAGGTGCCTAATTACAAGGAGGAACTAAATGCCAATTAAAATACCAGACAATCTCCCAGCGTCTAAGACCTTAAGTAAAGAAAACATTTTTACAATTACTGAAGACAGAGCATTCCATCAGGATATTAGGCCTTTAAAAATAATAATCCTAAACCTAATGCCCACAAAAATTGAAACCGAAACCCAAATTTTAAGACTTCTTGGTAACTCTCCACTTCAAATTGATATAGTACTACTTCACCCAAAAAGCCATGCAAGTAAGAATATATCTGAGGAACATCTTATCAGGTTTTATAATACTTTTGATGAGATAAAAGATTCTAAGTTTGATGGAATGATAATAACTGGGGCCCCAATTGAATCAGTTCCTTTTGAAGAGGTAGATTATTGGGAAGAACTTAAACAAATCATGGAATGGAGCGTATGCAATGTATTCTCTACCTTACATATTTGTTGGGGTGCACAAGCAGGACTTCATTATCATTACGGACTTCAAAAACATAAACTAGACAAAAAAATGTTTGGAGTGTTCAAACATAAAATAATTCGAAAAAATGTTAAACTTTTGAGTGGATTCGACGATGAGTTTTATGTTCCCCATTCAAGACATACTGAAATAAGAAAATCTGATATTGATAAAATAGATGAGCTTGAGATATTATCCGAATCTGATGAATCTGGAATCTATATTGTATCAGCAAAAGGAGGGCGTCAAATTTTTATAACTGGACACTCAGAGTATGATCCATTAACACTTAAATATGAGTATGATAGAGACATAGCAAATGGATTAGATATAAACGTTCCAGATAATTATTATCCAAATGATGATCCATCAAAGACGCCTGTTGTAAAATGGAGAGGCCATTCAAACCTTCTTTTTGTTAACTGGTTAAATTATTATGTTTATCAGGAGACACCTTACAATTTAATAGCATTTGACTACTGTATATAAAAGCTGCTGATATTAATATATCAGCAGCTTTTACATTTATTGGTATAATAAAACTTATGTCTCAAACATCTACTATAATTATTTTATTTAATAACTTCCTCTAAAATATACACTGCGAATGTTACTTTTGTTTTCGGATTATAATATACAGACAATACTATTCCATTATACTCAAAATTACTATATGCAGAAGTGGTATTTTCCTGTACTACTTTGCCAAATACCTTTTTGAACTTACTTATTTTATCTCCAATTTTTACGCCCTTAAAATCAACATCTTTTTTATCACTATAAACCTGCTCTACGGGTCCGCTTCCATACCCTTTAAACCATACTCTAATACCATAGTTTGAAAATTCAACTCCTCCTTCATCAATAGTAATTGGTTTTTCTCCAATAGTTTTTATTATCTCTTTTTTACTAAGGCCTATTAATTTAATGTATTCTTCAAAATTTTTGTTTAATACCTCATTACCCTTACCATTTTCATTATTAGGTATAACAATTTCAAAAGTCTCCTGTTTGAAAACGTCTTTTTCTTTAGTCATCCCTTTAACACTGTAATTTATTGTTGATAATGATAATAATAGAACTACGACTAGTAGAAATTTCTTTTTCATGAATTTCACTCCTTATATTACTACACAAATTTTGTTTTCTTCTTATAAAACCATAAATAGCACCTAATTTTCAGTGAATTTAAATGTTACACTACTGAAGTCACGTGATTTTTCTTCATCAATATTATTACTATTGTTTCCTGTTGCTCTAATGAATATAACATATTTTTTAAAAAAACATGTTGACAATATAACACAATATATATAATATACATATAGACCAGTCGTTATATTATTACTAAAGAAAGGATACTATTATTATGAAAAATAAAACTGATTCAAGGGAAAAAATTCTTAATGTCGCTGCTAACCTTTTTCAAATTAAAGGTTACAATGCCACAGGACTTAACGAAATACTAAAAGAAAGTGGCTCGCCTAAAGGTTCACTGTATTACTATTTTCCAAAGGGAAAAGAAGAATTAGCTTTAGAAGCCATAAACCTTGCAAGTAAATCTATTATAGCAAATCTACAAATTATATTAAATAAATATTCGAATCCAATTGAGGCTATCCAATGTATTATTAAAAATATAATGGAAGATTTAAAAACCGAAAAAAAGTTAACTAACCTTTCTGTAGGTCTAATAGCTTTAGAAACATATTTATCCAGTGAACCTCTAAGGGAGGCCTGCACTGAAGCTTTTGCAGCTCTACAAAATCTCTATACGCAAAAGCTTATTCAAAGCGGATTAAAAGAAGACATCGCCAAAGAATTAGGGATATTTATTCAAGTAATTATTGAGGGTGCTATAACTGTGTCCGTTACTCAAAAAAATGATATTGTTCTCCTAAGCGTTAGTAATCAAATAGCGATCCTATTAAATCCTTATTTAAATAAATGATATTATCATAATTTTGAAGAAAAATTAAAATAAACTATATTAACAGCATTTTGAAAAATATTTAATAAATTATAGATGTTAAAAATATTTTTTAAAATGTATAATTTATTTTATTTTTATATAGACTGGTCTAATTTTGTTCCAAAGGAGATTATATTTTATGAAATCTAAAAAAAACTATGCTAAAGTCGCAGAGTCATATAATGCAAAAGCCATTATGATTGTGTTATTAATAGGAAGTTTTATATCACTATTTAACGAAACCATACTAAATGTAGCATTTCCTACATTAATGGTAGAAATGCATATTACAGCTACAACAGTCCAATGGCTTACCACAGGTTATGTATTAGTAGTTGGAATTCTTGTACCAATTACAGCTTTTCTTATTCATACTTTTACTACAAAACAATTATTTTTAAGCGCAATGACATTATTTTTAGTAGGAACTATACTGGCTATATTTTCTACGTCCTTTACTGCCTTATTAATTTCAAGATTAATCCAAGCATCTGGTACAGGGATGTTAATACCCATTATGATGAATACAGCTTTAGTAGTGAATCCACCCGAAAAACGTGGCTCAGCAGTAGCAATATGCATTTCTGTAATTACATTAGGGCCTGCACTTGCTCCAGTAGTCGCTGGTTTATTACTACAACTTTTTAGTTGGCACGCATTGTTCATAATATTAATTCCACTATTAATTGTTTGTATGGTTTTTGGCTATATATTTTTAGAGAATACATCGGTAATAACAAAACCAAAGATTGATTATTTATCTATCTTGTTATCAACTATAGGTTTTGCAGGAGTTATATATGCAATAAGTGCATTTGGCACTATAAGTACGTTTAATATGCTTATTGTTTTTGTAATTGGACTAATAGCATTAATTTTGTTTGGCACACGCCAATTATTATTAAAGGAGCCAATGTTGGAATTAAGATCATTCAAATATCCTGTATTTACAATAGGTATGATATTAATTGTACTAATGCAGATGTTACTATTTCCTTTGGGTATGATAATACCTCTACTGTTACAAAACGGTTTAAAAACATCAACTTTCATATCAGCACTTACTTTATTGCCAGGAATTCTTTGTATTACTATAGTAACTCCCTTTGTTGGTAAAATTTATGATAAAATAGGCGGTAAAACATTGATTCCATCTGGTTTAGCAATAATATGCATTTTTACTTTAATATTATCTCGTATTACGCCTCTAACTTCTATAACAACAATTGCTGTTTTATATTGTTTTATATGCATAGGGATATCTATGTCAATGTCACCTAGTCAGACAAATGCACTTAATGAATTATCATATAAAAATCAAGCAGATGGTGTTGCAATAGAAAATACTGTAAGGCAGATAGCTGGTGCTTTTGGTTCGGCTTTATTCTTAGGGATTATGACAGTATATCAAAACAACTATTTAAAAAATGTAAGTAATTTTAATAATTCCCAAAATCAAATAAACGCATTATATAATGGTTTCAGTCATTCTATGATGGTTGCAGCAATAATAATTGCAGCTGGTTTTGTAGTATCATTATATCCAAGACGTGATAACATCACTTCTGACGAGAAAATTCAAGCTAAATTTTAATATCCTATTCATCAAGATAAAAACGTAATAAAATACCCCTGCATAGCAGACTTTTTTAGGTCTACTATACAGGGGTATTTATAATTAAATACAAAAATGTGGTTTAGAAATTTCACTATACTTTACAATGTTAAAAACGGAAATCTCGTTTTCCATCGTTAAGTTCTTTCAAATACTCTTTTGCAATTTCTCGAACTTTTTCACTTTTTATATTTGGAATCTCATTTTGAATTAGTATTTCACCCTTTTTCTTAGTATCCTCAGATGCGTAATCCTCCAAGTATTCTTTGAGTGTCATTAGTGCATTGGGCTGACAGCAGTTTCCGATTTGACCTGACTTTACAAGTTTCATAAATCGATCCCCTGTACGTCCTTCCCTATAACATGCGGTGCAAAAGCTTGGAATATAACCAAGTTCTAAAAGCCAATTTACTATTTCATCAAGTTTACGGGTGTCAGTTACTTCAAATTGCTTTGAGTTATCCTCCTCTGATTCTTGTTTAGCATATCCACCAACACTTGTACATGAACCTCCGCTTACCTGAGATATACCTAGTTCTAACACACATTCCCGAGTTGCTTGTGATTCACGAGTTGAAACAATCATGCCAGTGTATGGAACTGCGATTCGTATAACAGCCACAATTTTTTCGAACATCTCATCTGAGATTGCATCTGAAAATGAATTTGGATCAATATCATCAGCAGGGCAAATACGTGGAACACTAATCGTATGTGGACCCACGCCTTTAGCTGCTTCTAAATGCTCTGCATGCATAAGTAGTCCAACAAAGTCATAACGGTACATATTTAAACCGAATAAAACTCCAATTCCAACATCATCAATTCCGCCTTCCATTGCACGGTCCATAGCCTCAGTATGATATGCGTAGTTGTGTTTTGGGCCTGTTGGGTGTAACTCCTCATAACTCTTTTTGTTATAAGTTTCTTGGAAAAGTATATAGGTACCAATACCTGCTTCCTTTAGCAGCTTGTACTCTTCTACTGTTGTTGCAGCAATATTGACATTAACGCGGCGGATATCCCCATTTTTATGTTTAATACTGTATATTGTCTTTATACTTTCTAAAATATATTCAATCGGATTGTTCATAGGATCTTCCCCTGATTCTAGAGCTAGCCTCTTGTGTCCCATATCCTGAAGTGCTATAACCTCTTGAACTATTTCCTCCTGAGTTAGCTTTTTACGAGATATTGTCTTGTTTTTAGCGTGATATGGACAATATACGCAACCATTTACGCAATAGTTTGAAAGATATAGAGGAGCAAAAATAACAATACGATTACCATAAAGTTTCTTCTTAAGTTCTTTTGCAAGCTTAAACATTTTTTCTTTTTCATCTTCCAAATCACATTCCAAAAGTACAGCAGCTTCTCTATGAGTTAACCCCTTACAATCTTTAGCACGTTCTATAAGACTATCAATTAACTCACGATTATTTTTGTTTTCTTTAGCATAAGCAAGCGTCTCCATAATTTCATTGTCATCAATAAAGTCTGTTGCATTTTTTGACTTATTATCATACATAATATAAACTCCTTTTTAATCATAATTTTTTCATTTCCATTAACTTAATCATTTTTAGTTATATAAGCCTGTTATCATTGTTCTACTTCTGGTGGCACTTTAGAATAAAGAGTTTTAATACTTACTCGAGGCAACATTCCAAGCTTGCCTGATAGAGCGCTAATAACATCATTGGGTGCATCCACAACTATGCTTATTACTGAAATTTGACGCTTTTGATATGGAATACCCATTCTACCTACAATGTATTGTCTGTACTCATGTAGAATAGAGTTTAGCCTCTCAGCCGCATCTGTGTCTTCAACTATAATTCCTATTAAAGCAATTCTTGTATCCATTAGCAAAATCCTTCCCTCATAAAAATAAAAAAATCCCCACGCCCTAAAGGCACAAGGATAGTATGTTATAACCAAAGGTGCATACCTAAATGTATGCTCTTCGATAACACTATAACTATTCTCTCGCCTTCTCACTTGGGACGAACCCTCATGCATTCAGAACGATAACTTTGTTAATCCATTTGTTAATTTAATATCAACTTAAAAGTTACCACTACTTGTTGTAAAAAGCAAGTCAATAATGAGATATATACTTTTTTGTTAGTTGCAAAATGTAATATACTGCTATATAATAAAAAGAAATAATAATATATGTGCTAGGGGTGCCTTGTGGCTGAGATATGAATATTTAATTCATTGACCCTTATACCTGATCTGGATAATGCCAGCGGAGGGAAGCGGTTAATAATGTATAAATACATTAACTATATTCCACGAGGAATATAGTTTTTTTGTTTTTACCATAATACTTTGCTAGCACAATATCTGGAGGCTATTAAAATGATTTTTGGCGGAATAATTACTGAAATTACAAAAAGTCCCATTACTATCTTTGCACTACTGGGGGTACTCCTATTAATCTTCGCAGTGCTTAAAATCAGGAAAATTAAGTTCACTACTCAGAAGATAACGGTAATTGGTATATCTATTGCCTTGTCTACTGTATTACAATTCATTACTATACTAAAACTACCACAAGGTGGCAGCGTTACCGCCGCAAGTATGGTTCCAATAGTGCTTGTAGCTTTATTTTACGGACCGGAAGTTGGTTTTTTAACAGGTTTTTTATTTGGAATTATTAATTTTATAATAAGCCCTTATGCACTTCACCCAGTACAAGTATTATTCGACTATCCACTTCCATTTATGGCTATTGGAATAGTCGGTTACTTTAGAAATAGAAATATCCAAGGTATACTTATTGGAGTGGTTCTTGCAATGCTAGCAAGATTTACATGCCATTTTATATCCGGGGTAGTATTTTTTGCAAGCTCTGCTCCAGAAGGAACTTCTGTTTATTTGTACTCCCTTTTATATAACGGTTCATATATGAGTCTTGAAACAATTATTACTTGCGTAGTTATTGCAATTTTGCCACTAAAACGTTTATCAAAGATAGTTATAAAAAATAACACAGTTAGTCCTCTTTAACTAGATATAACAAATTGTCATCAACATTATAATAAAGTGGGGCTATTAAAATATTAGGATATTTATTTCTTAACCTCTTAGCCTCTTCAAGCACAAATTCTATTTCATTACCTATCTCAAACATTGGAGCGAAGTTCATAAAATGTTCTTCCGCTCTTTGTTTTTCCCATCCCACTATATCAACAAGCCCCTCAATAAACTTTTCTCTTTTCGACATTAAATTAACCATTCCACAGTGATTATGAGCAATGAGAGCAATAGTTTTAATTCCGCCTATGGCTATTGAATAAGAAACCTTAAATTCACTATAGCGCAAGGTGCCTCCACCAGAACGAATGATAAATGCAAAGTTGTTTGGTATATGAAGATATTTTCTATTATCCATACACATTCCTATTAACATCTGTGGACTAGTTACCGCTTCATAAGGTGTTCCTAAGTTATGGTATTCTAATAAAACACTTATTGGTGTGTTTTTATAAATATCAAATATATCCTCTTTACTATTAATCTTAATTAATCTATCCATATTAGTATCGCCCCTCCTAAACGTTATTTTTCTCCATAAACTTTATTACATTCTGATCTTCTAATTTTCTAATCAGGTTTATTTCAGCCTTAACTGGTGACTCTAAAGTGCTACTTCCTCGCTGGCTTACTTTATCCTCGCTAATATTTAATTCCCTTGCTATTATCGTTCTAACTCTGGGCTTACAGAAGTTTCCTTGGCAAGTTCCCATTCCCGCTCTTGTACGTCTTTTAATTGCATCTATTGAATTAACTTTTATATTTCTATGAATAGCATCCACAATCTCAGCCTCTGTAACCTTCTCACATCTGCATATTATATTTTTCTCTGGATCCTCATCATCAATTTTCCCATCAAAACTATCATCTTTTTTTATTATTATCCCTTTTCTATAAGGTATAAAATTATTTTTAAGCGTTAGATTCTTTTCTAAATTCTTTAGTATATCTACAACCATTTCAGCAATTGCAGGCGATGATGTAAGTCCTGGCGAATCAATCCCACATACATTTATGAATCTTTTGACTTTACTTTCCTCAATGATAAAATCCCCTGTACTACTGATGGCTCTTATACCTGAAAAAGATGTTAATGCTCCTCTTAGTTTAAAATCAGGTACGGATTTTCTGGCATCTTTAATGACATCTTTTAAAGTCTCAGTAGTCGTTGATACATCATCTAAGCTGCTCACCTCTTCTGCATTAGGTCCTATCATAAAATTGCCATGATATGTAGTAGTAACTAATATTCCTTTCCCTTTATCTGTAGGTACTTGAAAAATAACGCTGCGTGCAAGGTGTCCTTGATCCTTTCCCATTAGAATATATTGTCCACGCTTTGGAATTATTTTAAAATAGTTAAGTCCTACCA
>Ga0209123_1002730_pt1 | contig 14365 bp, 8 predicted proteins | sample BarGraIncu00431A_FD_184500 | JGI IMG/M metagenome (GOLD analysis project Ga0209123, IMG submission 184500) | Arctic peat soil microbial communities from Barrow, Alaska, USA - Barrow Graham LP Incubations 004-31A (SPAdes) (version 2) | ecosystem: Environmental > Terrestrial > Soil > Wetlands >...
CTATCGATTCATCGTTGTAAGCATTCAACTTCACATATTTAGCCAGTTCAGGACAAGTGGCTATCAATTGTTTGAAATCGTAACGTTCCCGATGTTTATTTCGTGGATGCAAAACGGTTTTTTCTATTGGATGTACTTTTTTTTGTTCGGGCATAGGAGTTGAATGGTTTGTTTGATGGCAAAGGTAAGGAATATTAGGTGTAATGGAACATGTTTTAAAAATGAATATTAAATGGAGATTTTTACAACTTTGTAATAAGTAAAACAGACCAACCTAATTTTCATTAAGTTGGTCTGTTTTTATTTTCGTTTACTCGTTTACTAAAAACTCGTTTACTTCTTTGTTACTTTACTTCTTCTAAAACAAAAAACCTTTATTAATGGGTATTTTATGTGATATGGTACAAATGTGGTACAAGTGTAAAAGTATTGAAATTATTATATTTCAATTGATTAGCAAAGATAATCAAAATAAATAAAAGCCGCCTCAAATGAGACGGCTTTTGCAAGAAAACAGTTATTGCCTACGCTTAGACAACTTCCACAGAACCCAAATAAACACTGTTAGCAACGTCTTTTCCATCTTCAGTAATGAAGCCCAGGAATACTTCAACACTTTCTCCCAACCATTCAGCTGGAACTGCAATTTCGTGAGCACCTGTTGATCTTTGGCTACCGGCTGTTTCGTAAACTGCTTCAGCTCTAACAGGATTCAACACCATTACCAACGCTTTGTCTGTTGCCAATGCAGTCCCTGAACCTGAGTTATCAGTCCAAGTCAAGCCAATTGAGCCACCAATGGCAAGGGCTTGCGCTCCGGAAGCAACGGTAAGGTTACCGCGAGAAACCAACACTTTCGACAGGTCAACACTGAAATCAGGGAAAGTTCCTGTGATTGCGTTGTTCAAAATGTACGACATTGCAGCATTGAACGCTGTTTGTTTGGTCGTGAAGCGTTTGTAGCCTACACGGATAAAGCCAGTCATTGGCTTTAAGATACCCAACACTAAAGCGAATTTGCTACGCTGACCTACTTGTCCGTCAGTGCGGGGATTGCTTACAGAAGAAGCCTTTGCACGCATATAGCTAATGCCTTTCCAACTTCCACCAACTACGTTTCCCACTTTACCCGAGAAACTACCTAAAATACCTAAATTAATCTTTCCCATGACCTTAAAAATTATGGAGTTTATAAATATGATAACTTGGACTTGGTACGGCTCAAATACGGCTTTTCCCTTATCCGAATGTAAAGGTAATAAATAATTATATATCTGATATACAAATGGTTTTGTGTGCGTTCGATTGCTTTATATTGCTTTTTTAAGAGGTGAGTTAACACGCATTTGTTAATAATTAAATCAGGAAATACTGACTATATATGGCAAAGCCGTAAACACTTTCTTTCTCTTTCTTCACACGAAGTGTAAACCATCTTTTTCTTATAGGATAAAACCCAAAGACGAAAGTAATTCACATTATATTGCACGAAGTGCCAAATACTATTACAAATAATGAAAAGCGATAAATGCCCCTCACAAAAGGGGCTGGGGTTTTCATTGTTTGTATCCGCTGTCCCCTATTGGTCAAAAGCGGTTCGGCAAAAACTACCATTGTTTACACGAGATTTTTGCTGAACTGCTTTTGCGGGGCATTAAAAGTCAACTCGTCACATTTCTTATTTTTTATTTTTAAAACTATTTATCGCTTGCGGTTTTGGAAAATAAAAATAAGATATGTGTTCCGCTCTGCCTATTTGAGAAATGGTTATGATAAGCTATTCGGTTATCAATATCATTTATCGGCGATATTGCCGGAACGGCTTTAAGCGCAAGCTATGCTTGTTTAATTCTTGCCTTACTGCCTATTTGGCGATTATTGGGGTGGACTCGTCGCAGTATGAAAAATATACCATTGGAAATGCGTTGGAAAAGGGCATGGGTGGTGACTGAATGTAACTGAACAATGGGTTGGGGAATGAAATGTAGCTTTACTGGCTGTTTGAGTGTGGATATTTGTGGGAGGATTACAGCCGATTAGCGAAATGGAATGACTGCGTGGATTTGTGGAGTGGAATGAAGAAACCACTTATGCCGTGCGGTGCTGAGGTGGGTGAAATGAACTGAACGCAATGTAGTGAAGGGTGGACGCGAAGTGAGGTACGAACAGCGTCCCCCGAAAACGTAATGAGAGAAGAGAATGAACCGACCGCAAGCACATGTAAATAAAACTCGACATATTTTTTCCGACTGCAACTGCTGAAAGGGAGGAGGGGAATTTTGTTGGTTTCTGGTTGGCGGTACGCCTAAACAACTCACCGATTAGGTGTATATACTTTCCCCTCTCCCGTTAGGGGCTTAGTCTTCGGGCAGCGCAGCGGGGCAAAGCGTTGATTTTGTGCGGCTATTATACATAATGACAGCTTATGTGACTTTTATTCAGGGGTTTATCCCCCGAACGAAGTGAGCCTATTTGGTGATAAAAGCTCACATAACTAAGCATTATGTATATATAGCTTTGAGTTGTTTTTTTTCTGGCACAAGTGCAGCACGGTGGTGGCGGTTGGAGTGCAAACGTCTTTTTTGCCTTTTGCAAAAAGTGTGACAGAAAAAAACAACAGAAGGGTTGATTGTGCGGAAGCCGACAAAAAGACCGTGCAAGCCCAGAGGAACGAGGGGCGGGGATTTTTGGCGGCTGGGGATTGCCCTGCGGAGCTACCCGTAATTATTTTACAGGCTTGCCTGACCTCTTTCTATTGAGTATCAATATGTAAACTAAAAAATTGGTCATATCTTGAATTGTCAATGTTTATTATTATTAGATTTTGACTACATCTCGTAATGGCTGTATAGATTAATTCATCCGACGTAAATTCATGACCATTATTATCTTCTTTTTCAATAATAAGGAATAAGGTAGGTATTTCCCAACCTTTGAAACTGTGGATTGTAGAAAGTTTAGTTGTACCGGAATTCATCCAAAAATTGAATTTCTTATGCCGTCTTACATTTTCAATTTCTTGTTTAAAATGCTTTTCATCAATAACTTCATCTTTTGTGTTTATTTGTTTAATACTCTCATAAGTCTCAAATGATTCAAACATTGTATTAGTTTTTTTATGAAGATTATCTCTGATAGCCTTATCAATATTTCTTAGTATTTCAACATGGGAAGACTGAAAACACACATCGTTGTCATGTATTTCAAGTTCATTGATTATTGTTTTGTAAATGTCAATAATTTTCTGAATATCAATGTCTTCAATTTTAAAATATTTAATCATTGAGTGATCAAATAATTCTTTTTGAACAATTATTTCGTCAAATTCATATTTGTTACTGAAGAATGTTTTTTGATAGTTTGTAGCCAAATTAGCAATGTCAGTTGGAATACGAAAAGATTTCTTCAAGATATTCCATTGCCCGGCAATACTGGTATAAGGTTTTTTTTCTTCAAGGGATCTTTGGTAAATGTTTTGTTTCTCATCGCCGAAAACAACAAATTCACCGTCTGGGGTTAAAAAACACTTCACAATTGATATCCAATCCTTTTGATAGTCTTGTATTTCATCAATAATGATAGTTTTATATTTTTTGCCATCTACGAGTAATGTCGTAATATCAGAATCAGAATCAGAGTCATCAAAATTGATATTATTAAAGTGAGATTTGATAAATTGGTGATAATGCAGTATTGTAAAATATTTCCAATTAAAACTTTGTCTAACTTCATTTATTCTATCATGAATATAATTTCTCAATGAAATATTGAAAGTTAGTATTAAAACATCTTCATTATGTCTGAGGTGAGCATTAACAGCTCTTTTTGCGAGTGCTAATGTTTTGCCACTACCAGCAACGCCTTTAATTTTCTGCTGTCTGTCGGAATAGCTTTCAATAATCCTTTCTTGCTCATCAGTATATAAGATTGATTTTCCTTCTTCTACTAAATGGAATGGTGGTTTTAGGTATCGTTTGAAACTTTTGTACAATAAATCATCAAAATAATAAGACTTTCTATCAAGCCATCTTTTAGAAATAATTTTTTTAAAATTATCATTTGATAGACTGTCCCTACCTAAGATTTCAAAATGAGAAAGGAAACTTAAATAGCCTTTGTTATCGAGATAATCTTTTGTAAGAAAACTGTCAATTTGATTTTTTGTAGTATTATGAAAATAAACAGCACATGTAACTATTGATAGAAGTTTATAATTGTTGATTCGCTTCTCTAAAAGTGTATCAATGTGAAGATTGTAGATATTTTCTTTGTATTCAAATACTTGTTGGATAGGAGATTTTACAATTTGTTTTTCCCCTGACTTGTTATGTATGTTTTTGAGTGTCCAGTTTCTTCGTTCATTTAATTCATAAGAATCTAAATACCAGTCTTTAACTTCGATAATTAATACACCAGAATTTTCTCTAAGTATAATGACATCAGGATTATCTCCATTCAGATATGGCTGAAAAAATACTTCATAGGTATCATCTAAAGTATCCGATAGAAAGTTAAGCAGAAAACGTTCGCCCTCAGTAGGACTTACAGTCAACGTATCTATCTCTTCGATTGTTGGTGAAAATCTTGCCATCCTTAAGTATTATGATTTAGGTTAATAATTTATTGCATATTTACCAACGCCTCTGATTTATAAATGTCAGTGTATCTTTGTCAACATCACCTAATAATTCATCTTGTGCTTCTATAAATGGATCATACCAATCTGCTTTTTTGCGAGCCCATTCAATCCAGTTTTGTTTTTCCTCTGTAATTGAATTGTTTTTGATAGCGTTTTCCTCAAAGATATTAATGTAGTTCCGTAAATCATTAGCTTTTTGATAACGTTTAGCAAGTTGAAACGTGTTTTTGAAATTCTTCAATTCATCTTCTTTTCTTGCTTGTAACTCTTTTCTGATTATCTCAAGTCGTATATTTTCTACCCTACGTCTTTCATAATCCTCCCGATCATTTTTCTTACCAAGTGCGATTATTTCAAGCTCACTTACAATGTCTAATAATCGGTCTTCAATCAAAATACTATTGTCTGCCCACTCTCTACCAAAGTAACCTTTTCTGTATTTAAAAACGAGCTTGCCAGTTGGTATAAGTTCGGAACGATTATAAGGAGTAGCAATTATTGTTTTTCTTGTTGATCTTTCACGTAAAGATATCTCCAATTCTTCATTATTAATGACAGCATAAGTTTGATAATTCTTTTCTATTACTGAATAACCACATTCTTTCATCATGTGAATGAATCTATTCATAACTACCAGGGCTCTCGGTAATATGTTTTTAGAAACAGAAATGTTAAGCGTGTTCTTTTTTAGTTCATAATTCCAGGTTAAATAGTTCCAATCCTGACTAAGATATTCTCTTGTCCTAGCAATTAATGGATCTGTTGAAAGTTTAGCTATTTTTGATTCAAGTGGTTTAATCTTTTTAGCTATTTTTGATTTATTCTTCTTCAATTGAGAAACATTTCCGGAAAAGTACTCTTCACCATCTTCATCACTTCTCAACCATAAAGAGATTTCATGCTTTCCCTTTGTTGTCTCCTGTAGCTTAGAAATTTCTACAGGTTTACCAAACTTAAGTTTTGACCAATAACCATTTTCTGGCATGGGTATATTCATTTCCTTACAAACTTTCCGAAGGCTTGTATATGAAATAAAGTACATTCTGGATATGGCTGCCAATGATTCAGACCAAACAAGATCATAGAATTGTTTTCTGGTGAATGTGGTTTTTGGCATATGAGACTTTTTTAATAGTTACAAGTTCTTCAACTTCTCAAAATTCAAATATCTGTCATAAAACCAATTCAACCACTTTAAATAATCAACCGGATAATTTGATATTAAAGTACTTACAAAATCTTCTAATTTATAATCTGTCAGTTTATAACTATATTCATTTATCAGGTATTGTTTTAATGACCTTATTTCTCCAACTGTACTTGGGTGGTCTTTTGGTGCAAGTATAATGGAATATGAATCCTTGAGCCCCTACACTTGTCTGTACTTTTCTGTAAGCAAGAAGTTACGATAAATCTGGCTAATAGGAATTTCTTTTTGTGCTATCTTATCTCTAGTTTCAGGAGTAAATGAATTCAAATTCTTCAGAATATCTAATTGTTTACCAAATACTTTTTTAGAAGAAGTATTCGTACCAAAACTATCAGTGTATTTGGTTTCAATTGATCTTATAAGTCTATCACCTTCTTAAATATGCTTGATAATTCTTCGATGTCTTCAAAATATAGCTTCGTCCTTCAACCACAAAGCCATCCAAATTATGCTTTATGACATATGATGAAAGATCGTCTATCTTGTTTATAAACCCCCTGCCATTAAAATTCAGAGAAGTATTACATAAAACACCGTAACCTGTAAGCTCCTTAAAGGCTATTAATAAGTTGTACAAATTTTTGTTGGTTTTACACGACACTGTTTGTAGGCGGGCAGTCTTATTCACATGAGTAACCGCAGCCAATGCATCAGTCTTTGCAATGTAAGTGTATAGCATATGTGGACTAGATTGGTCGCAGCCAAACCACTTAGCAGCATCTTCCTCCAAGCAAACTGGAGCAATTGGACGGAATTGCTCTCGCTGTTTAATCTCATTCAACCGTATTCTTGTGCTGTCTTTGAATGGAGCGGCAAGAATTGATCTGTTACCCAGCGCTCGCGGACCAATTTCGTATTTCCCATTTACCCATGCTAAAATAAGGTCATTAGCCAACATGTCGGCAATTATTTCATTGTTATCATAAATATCATACTGTGCTACATCAAAAGAACAACTTGAATTAAAACCAAGACCTGAATATACATCCCACTCGATTTTTGGATTTCCTGTATAGTGAAACTGTGCGTCAATGGCAGTTCCGATTGCAGAACCAGAATCGTTAGCTACAGGTGCTACAAAGATCTCTGAAAAAAGGCCGGATTCTTTCCATTTGGTATTCCAATCACAATTTAGACCGCACCCACCTCCGATGATTAGCGGCATTCCTTTCTTCATGTTCGCTTTCGCGAATTGATAAAATATATCAAATAACTTGTTACTAAAGATGCCCGCGAAATTGCGAAATTCTGGATCATCCAATCCCACGTTGTAGTATCGAGAATACTCAAGGTCTTCGTACGCGCTAAGTTCTTGATAAGGACCGTCTAGAAGAAAGGCGAGCAATTTCCTTTCTTCAGCTGAAGGCGTGCTGCGATTAGAAAATGAGGCCAAGGCCATAAGCTTTCCTGCATCTTGGAAGCGAAAATAAGGCCTATCTTTAGGAAAGGTTGGGTCAGCTAAGCCGTAGAGTAGTGCATAACGGTTCCCCACCTGATTCATAACATCAGCAAGCAGTGTGATGTTCATCTCGGAATCGATCTCATAGAAAGCGCCTATCGCGCCTTCCCATATCAACGCATAGCATGGGGTACCTTTCGGTAGACTTGACATCCCAAAAGCGCAAAGCAGATGTGATCGCTCGTGAGAAGATGAGAAATAGTGGACCTGACTACCCAATAGACGCCGTCGCTCTACGATAACGTCGCTCTTCGACTCTCCGCGGTACCCCACATGAACATCCGAACCGTGGAAGTATTCGTAGTCGTCGCGTGGCCACCAACCGCCTGTACAAATGACGTCGGGTATTTCGTTGAGCTCACCAAGAATGCGGAAGACGTCATGATTAGATATTGGGGAATACCGGTAGTTTGAATTCTTTTCTGCCTCAATAGAAAACATCACATGACCATCTTTCAAGTATGCGATTGCCCCGTCATGGCCAGGATTATAAGAAAGTATTTTCATAATGCTAATTAGTTAGTTATGGTGTCGATTCGCTTCCAGCACTATCGACTTTATAAAAGTGCTTGTAGGGAGTCTGTGACTAGCCAATCGACCAGCAAGTTCTTTAGAACGAGATGGCCAAGTGTTTACATGGAAGGCCATTGGAAGATGGGGAATCGGCGTTGGATCCCAGTTAACGCGCTTATGAACTAGACGATTGTCAACAAACCAACTTATCTCGCTTGGTCCCCATTCAATTGCGAACCGATGGTAGGATTCTGATGCATCAAAGCCAAGGTCAATAAAACTTGCTGCACCTCTATATCCATAATCAAACTTCGCACCTTCGTTACCTGGATTGTAAAAGACATTAACCAATAGACGATCTGTTCGATTTCCTGTAATTTCGATATCAATTTCCTGTCTAGGTGAATCGCGATGGAGAAAAATACCGGTAACCACACCAGGTATGTTTGATGCCTTAATGATAGCCTCAAATCTTCCGTATAAGTATCGGTCGTGACTGGTTAATGCTGCAGCACTATATTTCCGAACACCCAAAGATTCCCTTTTAATACTGAGAGCAGCTCCAAGTCCAGAAAGAAATTCAATGTTTGAGGGACGAAACAACGCCATGTTGCCTGTAAAGGTATCCTCTCGCATATACCAGTGTTTTGTGTATAGAAATTTCAAATTGTCATTAATTTTAACTGGGTTTGATTCAATCGTTGATTCCCCTTCTATCTCGATAGCATGAATTCCTTGCCACCAATGACGTGGTTCAACAACCCATGGTGACTTATCTTGTTTAGGAGTGTCAGAGCTTAAAACTGAGTACACTTCAACAGTTTCACTAGAGAGCTGTCTTTGTCCTATATCAGCTAGCTCAGGAAAGGAACAAGCAGGCGGTGCGCATCTGAGATGTTCGCAAACAACTTGCCATTTATTGGATGCCTCTAAGTTAAGAACGGCGATATCAAGCCCGTTGAGATCATCTATGATTTTTAAATCGCTGTTATCTAAAATTCCAGACTCGCACTTGGTTATAATAAACTTAGCATGTGGATAACACTCTTTAAGAGCAAGTGCTTCCACCGCCAAAGACCTGATGTTCACATATGCGTCAAAAACTTGGTCACCACTTCCAGAGAGGAGCATTTTAAGTTCAGTATCCGGTAGTGCTTGGAGATCACTGCAGCATCTGTATCCGAGCATGGAAAGAGCCATTGCAAGTGATGAAAGTCCAGAATTTCTTGGTCCAAATGCAAACACGGGCCGCTCACTTGGGCGAATGTGAAACAATGATGCACTCTCACTGTTGATTGCACCAATTTTAGTAAGTGTTGGAAGTATTGAATATGAGTTAGTGGAGCTAACATCGCGTCGTTGAAGGATGACAGGTCGTCTTATTGCACGTACATCCAGAAATTCGAACTTGTGATTTATCCATAAATCTATTGGACCTCGACAAGGAAGGAGTCCAAGGAGCTTCTCAGCACCTTCGCGTGAAACAACGTACCCAGAGAGATACCAAAGACCACGTACTGGGCTGAATACATTGCTTGAAAGGAAGGTCTTCGGTGCGCCATGCTTCACCTCTTCATAGGATAGATAAAGAATATCGAAATTGCTTTTCCTATTAACTTCGGCTTTGATTTCTGCCCATGCTTGGTCCAGATTTTGGGCAAACCCGGATCGAAACCTTACATCGTCTTCAAGAATGAGTACGTATTCATGATTACTCGCTTTCACTTGTCGCCAAACGTCAATGTGTGAGCGAGCAATTGCAATCTCAGGTCGACTCATACGGATCGGAGAATTGAGTTCTATCTTTGTGGGTAGAGTTAACGGTTGTGGCTCTACGAAGAGTTGATCTCCAAGTGTATAAATTGGATCAATGTCGTCATCTTTTAGCGGTTCTTGTAAAAAGTGAGTAGCGTCGACTGCGGCATACCGCTCAGTAATATTCCAAAGCTCAACCCCAGAACAATCCAGTACGCTCCTTAGTTCCTGTTCCATCATAGACCAACGATCTGTTTGGCGGTTCAGATTGATGACATAAATATGCTCTATTTTCGGCAGAACCTTAGTATTTAAAGATCCAAATGCTGTGGATTTTTTTTTCGGCTGCAACCTCCGAAATTTCATCGCTATGCGAAACAAAAATTTCGATGGTGCAGACCAAGGAGAGGTTAAGTTCATAAATATCAATTATTTTTTATTGGATTATTATTCTCGATAGCTACGGCAGTTCGAATGCCTCCAGTTTCTGGCGTCGTTCCTATAACTAAGCTCCCATCTACTTTTGGCAACATCTTCCCAATTGCATAGCACAAGAAACGAATGTTCCAGCTCGGCATTCTCAGTTACGGCATCGAATATCGATTTGGTAAGATTCCCGGGGCCAGTTGTCGATTGTATTTCAGGCAAACCATTCGTTACGTCTCTCTCAAGGGATAATGTTGCTTGAGTAAGTGCGTGCTCAATCACAGGGTGTCCACTGCAAGCAATTAGCGGATTGTTGTTAAAGTAAAAAATCCAACTCGCAGCATCCGCTCCTGATTGAGTAAAAAGCGATGGTGGCACCATTATATTCGTCGCCGTGTCATAGCATAGAGGTTGAATTTTTAACCGACCATCGCTAAAGAGGAATTGAATTTGAGACCCACTGTACACATCATCAGCGTCTATGTAGCAACCACCCTCCACGAAGATATAGCAGAGTCGAAAGTAGTCTGACTGCATTGCCGGATGATAACACTTGTCGTAGGCTCGTAAGTGTCTTAAACCCAGTTTTCTAAAAATAAAATCTCTTGCCTGTCGCTTATCGAAAAGTAGTCTCTCAACACCCAGTTTCTCTATCTGCCTCCAAGTTTCTAAACATTCTCCCACATCTTCAGGCAGTCGATCCAAATTGTCCCAAAACTGCACAATCCTCATTGGAGGTTTTCTAGCAAATACTGAGGATGCAGCAGCAGGATCAGCGGTACTCTGCACCAGCCTCCGAACGAAGCATGAACGCGCATGGTGATTTTCCTCTATCAGATCATCTGTATTCATAAGAAATATGTAACGATGTTAGGCGATCCGGAGCTGAGATAAAACTCCCATGGTACTTCGAATCTATTAATCTTTAGTATGCATCGGTTCTTGTCCATAAAGTATAAGTTTAATATAATCGTTTAATTTGCAAATAAGAGCGCCCAGCAGTGACTTTTGATTGATAGTGCCGTAAAATACCTTCTTTATTGAATTTTTGCTGCCCATAACGCCAGTCTGCGCAAAAACCAAATCATCCTTTAAATCCTTGGACCCCTTCTGAGAAAAGATTCAAATACTCAATTCTCATAACCTCTTTTTTAGTTTTTGGCAGTCTGACGACCGAGGCTATGGGCATCATGTTTGCGGAAGCGTTCTCTGTTTCACAGCGACAAAGTAAATAAGGAAGCAAAACATGCGAAATGCACTTTTATCAGATGACTCAAAGAAATGTGTATTGGGGGTAGTTTTTTATTCATTTTTTTTTAATACAGCTTTCTTATGTTTCTCAACATATTTGTCATACAACTCTTTTTTTGCTGTTTCAGAGATTATTCCTTTTTTGCTCTCTCTTTTCGCTCCTTCCCATTCTAATTTAAGTAGGTACTGAGTAACTGTTATAAGTTCACTTATTGGTTCTGAGGGATCTTTATCACTTTTTAGCATTATTTGGTCTATAAGGCTAATTATTTTAGCGTCCCAATACTCATCTTCCGGATTTAGATAAAGTCTAATTTTGAATTTCAGACTATCTGCTTCTTTGTGAAGATCCCAAACCTGAGAAACTTCTAATTTGTAAACTCTTGTATTGTAACTGTGCGCCAAAGCACAAAACCTTGAAATGCTTTCTCGAAGGTCTTGAATGTATTTTATTCGTGAAGCAGTTACCGAATTGATAAATACCGTTTTCCGTACATTTTTAAATGTAATAAATAAGTTAAAAACACCCACAATGAAAGTCAGTCCGATACTTATTAATGTTACAATTTCTATTATTGTCATTTTGTTTTGATATTATTAAACATTATATTTGATATAATCAAAAGCACAAATAATTTTTCTATAATCTGTTTCAGACTTATTACGTTGATTGCGTAAATATTCTTCAGTCATATCTAATGAAATATTTTTGTTCATAACGCTCCATAATATTGCTTTATTTTTAAAAGAAGAAGCTATTTCATCATCCTCCATTATAGCTTCTATACTAGTATGCGTGTTTTTGCAAACAGGCAACATATCATCTATTGTTTTTTTTAAATTAGCTGACTGATGGTTTCTTATTATATGTTTACTATCAATATCAGGATTAATTTTAATAAAACCATAAATTGGGAAGTATTGACTATTTGGAATTGAGAATTTGTCAATTAATGCTGCAATCTGAGCATTTGAATCATCAATTATTTTAAAATAATTTGCTATCATTTCTTTTGGAGACTGGTATACATAACTAATTGTTTTAGAAGAACCTATTACAAGTATTTTGTCTTCGTTTTTTAGTGAGTCTAAATTGTCTGCTAAACTAACTTTTATGTCTCCGCTTGAATATAAATCTTTTACAATGCTCTGAACCCTTCTAACATCGATTGCTGAAATTGGCAAATGAATATCAGATAATGCTTGATATAAACCAATGAAATTGTCCGTTTTAATTTTGTTGATTTGAATAGTTGAAGAGCCTTCTAATAATATATCATGTTCAACTACTTCTAAGTTTAAAGAATCTTTCTCATATTCGACTAATAAAAAATTGCTTTTTATTTTTACACCTAAATCGGTATTAGGATCAACATAAGTAAAAATTGTTTTAAGTATCATTTTTATATTCTCATCTCCAATGTTATATCCAAGAAATATTATTGGGTTATGTATAAATAAAGATAGTAATTGAGCTCTGATTAGTTCGTATTTTTCAACAAACAATTTATAGTCTGATTCGTTAATAATAATTTTTTCCGGATCAGAAACACAACCATGTATTTTATAAACTGAACCATATGGTTCACTCAATAATATGTTATTGCCAATTAAGGGATTAAATTCAAAAACATCTTCAATTAAACAATCATAATTAGTTGTAATGACAGAACCTATGTTTTTTCTTACTTTCTTTAATTCTGAAATCTCATTTGCTTTTTCTGTATTGTATGTCAATTCTGAAAATAGTTTTGAAATGTATATCTTAAAACGACTGAGATTAATCTCTTTATCCATATTCTCATAGAATATATCATTAATCTCCTTGAATTTTCCGTTTCTGTCATTTTTTAGTTCTTTCGTAAATTCTTCTTCCAACAAACTTGCAATTTTCTCATATTTATAACGACCATCACTTTGACAACCAGATTTTAAATCTAAATAATACTCTGTTGTTCCTTTTAAATCATTTGAAATCTTACTTAACAAACCATCCCATGTATAAGAGTTTTGATAATAGCGTAAACTGATTCCCGTTCCAATAAATAGTACTGGATGATTTTTGTAATTTGAAATAAAATCTGTAATATGCATAACAACAATTTTTAAATCGGTTATAATTTAAAACAACATTTATCAACTCAATCCATGTTCACAAAACTCTCCTGATATTCTTTTGCACTTAACACTGTGTTATACAATCCTATATCTTCCCCTTCGTGTTTGTTTATTCCAATGTATTCTAAACTTGCATCTTCGTAACGCTTGAATTTATATACTGCATCGTTCATTAACGCACTATTGAAAACTCCCAGACTTACCAATAATTCGAAATCTTTTACCGACAAGGCTGTTACTTTTTTGAAAAGACCCGGTTCTAATTGAGTAATAACATCTTTCAGGCTTCTTTCTCTGTAGTCTGTCAGATACATAAATACAGGGACACGAGTTGCAAATTTGATAAGTTTTTCCTGGATTTGCTTACGAATGCTTTTGTATTCTTTTTCCTCATCGGATAATTCTTTCTTTTCAGCTTTTGTCAAGTCTCTTTCGTTAGCTTCTTTTTTTGTTTTTTTGACTGCTTCGGATTTATTGATAATGGTTTCAATATCTTGATTCAGATTTCTAAAACCTTCAATACTCATAAGAGCCTTCATGGCATCCTCGTTGTTCATTAAGCGTTGAAGTGTGTTGTTATCAACATTAACAAGCAATGCACTTTCCCATCGCCTTGCCAAAAGGGTTGCTGTTGTACCGCTCATTGCCATATCGAGAATACCTGCGGCATCCACCTGTTTCATTGAGCTTCCGTCGTAAGCCAAAACGGGCAAGAAATGAATGAATTCCTCTACTTTCTTTTCTGGATTTGTTTCGTTTACGTTCAACCGGCAACTATAATCAGCAATTTGACGTAATGCTCTGTCGGGTGCAAAGTCAAAAACATAACATTCTTCTTTGATTATTTCCTCCTTATTGGGTGAGGTGCTATCCGGATTTTTAATTGTCCAAGGTGTTTGAACCCTGAATGCCGCTTGAAAGTAGGTTTCTGGACTGGATGAATTTCGCAACATAAAAATCCCTGTCCATGGTTTTACCGAAACGCCGGTTGTAA
>Ga0209123_1002732_pt1 | contig 14355 bp, 7 predicted proteins | sample BarGraIncu00431A_FD_184500 | JGI IMG/M metagenome (GOLD analysis project Ga0209123, IMG submission 184500) | Arctic peat soil microbial communities from Barrow, Alaska, USA - Barrow Graham LP Incubations 004-31A (SPAdes) (version 2) | ecosystem: Environmental > Terrestrial > Soil > Wetlands >...
AATTCTGAAAAGTCTTACTTTTCAAATCAAAAATATCAATTCCACGGGAAAAAGTTCCAATCCAAAGCTTGTTATCATCCAGTAACAACGAGTGAATATTGTGGTAGCTGATGTTATTTTTAGAGGCCGTTGGTTTATAGCTCTCTGTTTTTTGGGTTTTGGTATTAAAATAATTCAGACCACCATCTTCAGTTGCAATCCAGATATTACCTATTTTATCTTCACAAAACTGGCTGATGGCTTTTCCGGAAATGGAGCCGGCTTGATAGAGCGGGAAATAATTCTCAAATGGCTTTGAATTCTTTGGTAAATAGTTTATACCGCCAAAATAGGTTGAAACCCAAATTCCTCCTTCCCGATCCCAGGCAATATCGTAAATGGATTGGTCACTTAAGCTTTTGGGATTGGATGGGTTATCAATCCGACTAATTATACCGTTTTTCAGGTTAAAAATATACAATCCATTATCACCACCAACCCACAGTTCATCTTTGGAGTAAGGAAAAATCTTGCGGATATTGGAAACTGATGTGGAAATATTGGCAATGGATTGCATTTGTCCGGTTTTCAAGTCCAGTTTGTAAAAACCATCTGCCCCTACACTAAACCATAGCATATTGTTGTGATAGCAAAGTGCATTGATTTCAATATTACTTAAATCAATATTTCTTTCAGAAGGGATATAGGAACGTAGATACTTACCATTTTTATTGAAAGAAATCAGACCATCTTCACGGGATGTTGCAATAATAGTACCACCCGGTACTTTAAGAAGATTCCATACAAAAGAAGTGTATTGAGTATTTTGAACCAGTTGATGAGAAACCGGATTGTAGATAAAAATGCCTTGCCCCAGAGTAGCAATCCAGATATCACCAGTGTTGCTTTCAATTATTTTATTGACGTTACTACTAATTAGAACTCCGTCTTCTGTTTTTTGACCAAATAAGGAAAAAGATTCAGTATGCCGGTTGAAAATATAAACACCCCTATTGGTACCAACCCAAATGTCTTGATTTTTGCCTTCGAACAAAGACCTGACGAAATTATTACCCAGAGAGTTCTTATTTTCTGATTTGTTGCGGAATATTCTGAAATTCTTTCCATCAAAACAGTTTAGCCCATCACTGGTACCAAACCACATGAAATCGAAACTATCCTGAAGGATACACCATACCGTATTGTGTGACAATCCATTTTCAACCTGATATTTCATAAAGGACAATGGTCTGGTGGCCTTTGCACAGAACATACAGGTAAGAAAAAGTAATGTCAGGAATATATTTCTCATTAAAATTTTTTTAAAATTATTAAGGAAATTGTAAAAACCAAAAATCTTCACTTCCATAATTCTGACGGAAGAAAATCAATTCACGATTGTTGCTGGCTGATACTTCACCATTGAATATCTGACGATAAGACTCATATGAATCAATTCCACCACAACCATTCGGATACGCTGCCTGAGGATTGGTTGCAGGAATGGTATCTGTTTTAGTAGAATCAAAGGGTACCGGACCATATTGTTTCAACAATTCCATATAAAAATATACTCTTAAAAAAACGTGCTTGTGCACGATAATCTTCGCGTAAATTCATAGACATTTTCTTACAATTATCAATGTTATTGATAAAAATAGACGCTTTACGGATACCTTGATACCAATAGGCCCAACGGTCGTCATTAATCTGACTGCTGGCTGTATATTCACAGTTCTGATATCTTTGGCAGAGACCATCTCTATCTCCGCAGATAGCATCATCAGATGCAAAGTTGAATCCCTGATATCCTTTGTTGGATATATCTGCCCCAGTTTCCTTCAAAACCGAGTATGTACTCCACAACCATTGTTCGGAGTAGTTCTGATTGGTGAATACAGAATCGACGGTAAGCATATCATTAAAGTGATGGATCATAAATTGATTTTGTTGTTACATCATCCTTACAGCTGGAAAGTAACACCGCAACAATTAAAAGTGGAACAGCAATAAAGCCATTTCTGATCTTCATTTTGAGATGTGTTCTTTTCATTTTTTCATAATTTAGATTTTGAGAATATAATAGTTTGAATTTAGTTTTCAATTTTCGCTCGTATAAATCATGGACTATTGTCAAATTAACACCTTTGAACAATTGATCTATGAATCGTTACAAATTTATCTATTTATAGCCTTATGTTTTAGCTAATAGTTAGTCAATAAATGTTAAAATTAGCCCGTATTTAGAACAAAAAATATTAACTTATGATGCTAACAAACTGTATTTTAGCACAATAACTATTTTTTTACTATTTTGAGGTTCGTTATAGTTTTTTACTCAGCCGGTGTAAATGAATAGGGTAAATCTTCCAATTTTAGACCTCGTTCTACATTGGGTATTGAGTCCATTTTGAATTGAATAGAAGCGCCTTTCAACAAATCGGAATACTTGATAAAATTGTGAAAATACGTTTTTCCATTCAAGGACATGGACTGAATGTAACGCGTTTTTTGACAATTATTGGTAGCATCAATAACGACTTTTTGCCCATTTTCCAATTGAATGGTTGCTTTCTGAACCAGTGGAGATCCCAAGATATATTGATCAGAACCCGGACAAACCGGATAGAAACCCAAACTGGAGAAAATATACCAGGCAGATGTTTGTCCATTATCTTCATCACCACAATATCCGTCGGGAGTAGGAAGATAAAGTTTGTCCATCACCTCACGAAGCCAGAATTGTGATTTCCATGGTTGACGTGCATAATTGTACAAATAGATCATGTGTTGGATAGGCTGATTTCCATGAGCGTAATTACCCATATTCATGATTTGCATTTCACGGATCTCATGAATCACACCTCCATAGTAACTATCGTCAAAAATCGGTGGCAAGTTGAAAACGGAATCCAGCATGCTGGTGAAAATCTTTTCACCGCCCATCAGATCGATCAGTTTATTTACATCGTGAAAAACAGACCAAGTATAGTGCCAGCCATTTCCTTCAGTGAATGCATCGCCCCATTTTAGTGGATTGTATGGTGATTGAAACGTACCGTCTTCATTTTTACCCCTCATCAGGTTGTGACTTGGGTCAAATACATTCTGAAAGTTTCTGCTCCTCGTTTTATAGATTTCCAGTTCTTTGGCATCAATTTTCAGCGATAATCCAACTTGATAAATACACCAGTCATCGTACGCATATTCCAGCGTACGGGCAACGCTTTCGTTAATACCTACATTGTAGGGTACATAGCCCAGTTTGTTGTAGTACTCAAATCCTTGCCTGCCTGTCGATCTTATTTGCGGATGCCTGCTATTGGCAGAAGCTTCCATGGCCCTAAAGAGTGGTAAACGATATTCTTCAGGGGTGATGCCTTTTAAGATAGCATCTGAAACAACGGATGCCGAATTATTTCCAACCATGCAATCGCGATGGCCCGGAGACGCCCATTCGGGTAAAAAACCACTTTCTTCAAAGGTATTGAGCAATCCTTCCTGAATTTTTTTATTCATGGACGGATAGAACAGATTCAGCAGTGGAAATTGAGCACGAAAAGTATCCCAAAAACCATTATCGGTAAACATATAACCGGGCAATACCTGACCATTATAAGGACTGTAATGATAGGGTTTGCCTGCTGCGTCAAATTCGTAGAACATTCTGGGAAATAAGGTAGAGCGATAAAGACAGGAATAAAAAGTCCGCTTTTGGTCCAATCCGGCATCAATGTCAACGACTCCTAGTGTTTCATTCCATTTATCACGTCCTTCTTTTTTAATTTGATCGAAGCTTTTTCCCGAAAGTTCGTTCAGATTGAGGTCTGCTTGTTCAAAACTGATAAAGGATGAAGCTACTTTTGCCTGAATGATCTCTCCACGGTGGGTTGAAAATCCAACAACTGCTCCAACATGATTGTCAGCAAGTTCTTTACCTGAGCACAAAGCTCCATCTTTCCAAATGGATTGAAATTTGATTTTCTTATCGAACTGAACCACAAAATAATTTTTAAAATTGGAAGGTACACCCCCACTGTTACGAGTGGTATAACCAATAATCTTATTTTCTTCAGGAATTATTTTAATATAGGAACCTTTATCAAATGCATCAATAACAACAGTTGATGAGTCGGACTCAGAAAAAGTGAAACGAAAATAGGCTGCTCTGTCAGTTGGCGTAATTTCTGTTGTAATATCGTGATCGGCCAGATAAACGCTGTAATAATAAGGCTTCACAATTTCTGCCTTATGAGAAAACCAGCTGGATCGTTTGTTTTCATCAATTTTCAAACCTTTGGAGGGCATCAGGGAAAATTGACCATAATCGTTGATCCATGGACTTGGTTGGTGTGTTTGTTTAAATCCGCGTATGTGGGTGTGATTGTAGCTGTAAACCCAGCCATCCCCCATGACATTGGTCTGTGGAACCCAAAAATTCATACCCCAGGGTCTTGCTATGGCAGGATAGGTATTTCCATTCGACAATTCATGGTCAGATTGTGAACCGATCAGAGGATTCACATAATCAACATAGTTTTTTTCGACATCCTTTGCATGGATACAAGTTGCAAATATGGACAGTACTACTGTAAGAAATAAAATTTTCATACGTTGTGTTTTTATTGACTATAATAAAATTCAGTTTATTAGATAAGTATTGATTATTACTTGTATATGATCTTTGAAGTATAAACTTCATGATCTGTTTTTATCTTTATTATATAAATGCTTTTAGGAAATCCATTCATTTTGTAGACAGATTGGGAATTAAATGTTTTTACCACATTCCCCGTCATGTCAAAAACTTCTACTTTCTCAATTTTTGACTGATCAGCCTGGATGAAAAATTCACCGTTTGTGATTGGGTTGGGATAGATTGAAATCCCGGCATTTGATGAATGTTCAACTATAGCTGAATGAACCAGATTATCAGGAACCAATGAACTCATTGGGACTTCTGTCATCAGACCAACATCAATATATTGACCTCCTGAGGTTTGAGAACATTTAACAGCAATTAGATTTTCTCCGTTTATTTTGATTGCTGCCCTTGCAGCAGCAGTCATTGCCAATGTCTTGTATTTAGATATAAAACCAGTTGTATTTGCAGCCAATATCCCATTAATATAAATGCTACAACCTTCATCGTAATAAATCAGAAATTTAAGTGAATTAATTTCTTCATTGGAAAGGTTTCCAACCGAAAACGTTTTTCGTAAATAGATGTTTGAGGTTGACCATGGTGTACGAATTGAGGATTCAGGTGGATTTTCTGCGCCAAACCCTGCGATACCTATAGACCAGGATGAATCGTCGTAGCTTTCTTTATACCAATTTGTTAAAGCACTCAGGGTATATTTCCACTCACATGCAACTTCGTTCAATGCTGTTGGGATGATAGGAATTAGCATTTTGGTGGTGGAATTTCTCACAACAGCCTTGATGCGTTGAATCTGTGACTTGTTCAACTTTTCGATTTTCCTGTCGTAGGAAATCAAACCATTCAGCTCTTCTTCCACGTCGGTGATTTCAGTATAAACAGCACCCCAAAGACCATTTCCCTGAAGGGACTTTACATCGTTAGCATATTCGATAAAGCGCGTAGTTAATTCTTCCCCATCACTCACCGAAGTATACTCAATACCGCTTCCTTTCCAGATATGACCGTCTTCAACCAATGTTATGCCGCCATATTCACCGCAAACTGCTGCTCTGTGCTTTGGCAAATTTTGCCAGATTCCCGGATTTGGATAATAGTGCCTGTCAACGATGTCACCAAGTTCAAAATTGGTAAAGCCGCTTGCAGGATTAATCAATCGGGTCGTGTCAGCATTTAATGCTTCATCCACTCCTTTAATGGTATGAGAGTCGGTATAACTATCCTGACCCCAGGCTTCATTAAATGGAATCCACGAAATGATGCTGGGGTGATTTTCCAGGCTATTGATTATGTTTTTCATTTCTCGATAGAAATTATTTTTCTGCCAAGTGATGTCTCCCAATGTTCCACCCGATTCTGCACAAGGAATGTCTTGCCAAACCAACAGGCCCATTGTGTCACAATGGTAATACCAGCGATCAGGTTCCACTTTAATGTGCTTACGGGTCATGTTCATGCCCAACTCTTTGGTTTTAACAAGGTCAAACAACAAAGCTTCATCGCTAGGTGCCGTATAAAGTCCGTCAGGCCACCATCCCTGATCCAAAAGTCCAAATTGGAAATAAGGTTTGTCGTTAAGCATTATACAAGGCGTACCGTTTATTTTACCAAGTTCTATTTTTCGCATACCAAAATAACTGGTCGCATGATCCATCAATTCTTCTCCATTATTCAGGTCAAATTCAAGATGATACAGAAAAGGTGATTCAGGACTCCATAATTTGGCATTCGAAATTGGAATAGAAACCTCGGTTCCTGCAGTGGCTAATTGTGTCGCAATTAGATTTCCACTATCATAGACCCTTATAACGGCTTGAGTATTGGTTTTAATACCTTTTGCACTAATCTTTACCCGAACAAGACCTTTATCTACATCCGGAGTAACTTTATAATCATAAATATAGGACGTTGTTACAGGTTCCAGCCAGACAGTTTGCCAAATACCGCTTGAAGTAGTATACCAGATGCCACCGGGTCTGTTTTGTTGCTTACCATGGGGCTGTCCGCCAAAGGAGCCCGGATCAAAAACCTGAACCTGAATTTCCTGCGGTCCGGATGCTGTGAGGGATGAGGTTATGTCAAAATAGAAAGGGTCATAACCTCCCTTGTGTGAACCTATATACTTTCCATTAATGTAAACCTCTGCTTGCCAGTCTACTGCACCAAACCGAAGCAGAATATTTTTACCCGCCATTGTTTCGGGAACGGTAAAAAATCGGCGGTAAAGAAGCGCTTTGGTATGATCTTCAAAGGTGGAATCCATAATACCTGAAAGTGCAGATTCAATGGGAAAAGGCACCAGAATTCTTTGAGTGAATTTTTGCCCGGTACGATAAAGCCCCATACCTTCGCTCCGTTTATAATCCCATACTCCATTCAAATTCATCCAGTCTTCCCTAACAAACTGAGGACGTGGATATTCACCCAAAACATTTAACGTGTCTATGGTTTCTGACCAGGGAGTCATGATTGGCGCTATTTTTTTCTGCCAGCCCTGTGCAGAAATACTGGTGCTAAAAATTAAAAATAGTAGAAAATTAAGTATAAATAGGGCTTTAAAGTGAGTCAGATTTTTTATTTTCATAGATACAATATTAACATTTTTTCTGAATATTTAAGTGGAATAACCAATTTATTTTCAAATTGGTGAAATAGAGTATGGCTTATCCATAGCTTCTATGCCTCGCAAGACATTTGGTTTGTCACTCATTTTATAATGAATAATGCCACCATTCATCAATTCCTGGTAAGTAAGCCAGTTTTTTGTGAACGATTTTCCATTAAGAGTTGCAGATTTGATGTACGGATTAGCTTGCGAATTATTTTCAGCATTAATTATTAGTTCTTTACCATTTTCCAGATGAAGGGCCATTTTTTTAAAAACCGGACTTCCAATGACATATTGGTCAGTCCCAGGACAAACAGCATATAATCCCATTGCGCTGATTACATACCAGGCTGAAGTCTGTCCCTGATCTTCATCTCCACAAAATCCATCCGGACCTGAATTGTACAATTTAGTCATGATTTCCCGGACCTTTTTCTGAGTTTTCCAAGGTTCACCGGCATAGGTATACAGATAAGATGCATGTTGAATGGGTTGATTTCCATGAGCGTACTGCCCCATATTGATCATTGCCATTTCAGTCATTTCGTGAATAACATGACCGTAAGTCCCAACTTTAAATGTATTCGGAACGGTAAAAACGGAGTCCAATCTGGAGGTGAAATTTTTATCGCCTCCCATCAGATTGATCAATCCCTGAATATCGTGGAATACGGACCAATGATAATGCCAGGCGCAACCTTCGATAAATGCCCCACCCCATTCGTCGGGTTCAAAATTGGGTAACCAGCTTCCATCTTTTTGGCGTCCGCGCATAAATCCGGTGGAAGGATCGTAAACATTCTTATAATTGAAAATCGTTTTTCCAAAAAATGCTGCATCCTCAGGGGAATTGCTTTGCTTAGCCAATTGCATGGCACAGAAATCATCGTAGGCATATTCCAGCGTTTTAGCCGTTGCTTCCCCTGAATTCGGAGAAGCCACATAACCAATTGTCTGATAATCATTTACCGCATCACGACCAATGGAAGGTCCTCTCGGGCCTTTGTGAGTGGCATCGTGACGCATGGCATCCAACGCATGTCGGGGATCAAACGTACAAATACCTTTTACCCAAGCATCTGCCAAAAGAGAAAAAGCATGATTTCCAATCATTCCGCCACTGTGGCCAGGAAAAGACCAGGAAGGTAACCATCCGCTCTGATCGTAGGCATCCAACAATGTTTGCATGTAACGACCATGCATTTTAGGAAATAAAATAATATTCAAAGGAAACTGAGCACGAAAAGTATCCCAGAAACCATCGTCGGTATACATATAACCCTCATGCACTTTATAGTCGTAGGGACTGTAATATATAGGCTTGTTTTGTGCGTCGTATTCAAAAAACTGACGTGGAAAAAGCATGGATCGGAAAAAACAGGAATAGAAAGTAGCCGTTTCCTCTGCCGTACCACCCTCCACTTCCACTTTACCAAGTTGTTCATTCCAGGCAGCTTCCGCCTTTTGCTTAGCTTCCTCCAGATTTTTTATGTTTGCCAATTCATGTTTAAAATTGGTCTCAGCCTGTTCTATGCTGATAAAAGAAGAAATAACTTTGGCATTAACCACTGCACCTTTCTCAAAACCAATATAGGCACCGACATAATCGCCGGAGTCTTCCAACTTGTCTGACGACAAATCTCCTGAATTATTTTTCCAGGTACCTTTTGTCACAAAAGGTTTATCAAAAACAATGACAAAATAATTGGCAAAATCTTTGTTGACTGAGTTATTGGCATTTTTACAATACCCGACAATTTTTCGTTCCTCCGGATATATTTTTACATAGCTTCCACCACTATTGGCATCTAAAACTACGTATGAATTTTCATTTTCCGGAAAGGTAAAACGCATAAAGACGCCTCTTTCTGTTGGCGCCATTTCTGCGGTCAATTTGTTGTCAAATTGTACCTTATAATAATGTGGTTTTGCAAGTTCGTTCTGATGGCTAAAAGTCAATGCGCGTTTACGCTGATTGACTTCCAGTTTCCCGGATACGGGCATAAGAGAAAATGCAGCATAGTCGTTGGTCCAGGGGCTGCACTGGTGAGTCTGTCTGAATCCGCGAATGTATTTTGCGGAATATTGGTATATCCAGCCATTTCGGTTTTCACCTGTTTGGGGTGTCCAAAAATTCATACCCCAAGGCATTGCAAGAGTCGGATAGGTATTTCCCCTACTTAACTCAAAAGTGGAATTGGTACCTTGAAGTGTGTTAACATAATTTACCCACCCCGTAGCGCTGAAAACATTCAGCGCCAGGGTGAGTAGAATCAATGTAAAAAGACTCTTTATTGTTCTTGAAAAAATCATTTATCGTTTTATTTTGTCTGTGCGTTTTTCATTTTAACTTCCAGCATTTTCATAAAATAACCACCAACAACAGAACGGGCCTTGAAACCAACTTGTTTGCCATCTGTCGTTTCGTGCCAGTCGCTCAATGGAACACGCGAAGGGGTTGTATTTACATAATCAAAGACAGGATCAATAATCTTCAAAAAATCCTTTTGAGAATCGGCCAAACATGCAGTCCATACAATCCAGTCGGATTTTGTATAGGTCTTGCGGCTATCCAATGGCAAACCAAATGGATTTTGTTTCGTCAGGTAAAAGGCTATTTCTTTCTTTCCTACTTCCTGTGGGAAAATACCCATATCGAAAACTTTGTCCCAAACCATGTTGTATTTCTGACTCCAGGTACCTGCTTTGTCAAATGTTAAACGGTAATGATCTCCATCGTTGGCCATTTCCATCCATTTGGCAGCCATTTCTTTAGCAGCAGAAATGTATTTTTTGGAAACATCGTCTTTGCCCAACATGGCTGCCATTTTTCCATAACCTGCGATAGCCATGATTGCTTTGATAGACAAGTTGGTATTGTGTGCCAAGTGACCTGCGAAGTCGTCGGTACAAAGTTGGTTTTGAGGATCCAAACCGTCTTTCAACAAATAGTCAACCCATACGGTCATTACATCCCAATGTTTTTTAGCATAATCAGCATTGCCTTCTACATAAGAAATGGCTGTGGCAAGCAACAACATGTTTCCACCTTCTTCGACAGGCATGTCTTCGCCGTAGTTTTGTCCGTTGGCAATAGGATACGTACCAAGATCATGTGCAGGGAAAGGTTTTATCCAACGACCACTTTCACTGTAATTGAAAATAGGATTCAACATACCTTTCAGTAAGTCAGGGTTGTAAACTAAAAATAATGGAGCAGAAGGATAGGTAACATCTACTGTATTGATACAACCGTTGCTGTTATTTTCTTTAGAAAGGAAAAGCAAATTTCCTTTTTTATCCTGTACCAGTTTATGAGCGACAATAGCTTGACGGTAGGCCAGTGCACATAGTTCTGCATATTTCTTGCCACCTGCATTTTCAGCATCCTTCATCATTTGATTGTCAAATGATGCACAACGTGTTATCAATGATTCGTAAGATTTTTCGGCTTTTTCAAAAGCCTGGAAAATATCGACCGTGCCGTTGTGTTTCCAATAGGCCATCAGATCTTCGTAGAAATAACGAATGGAGTAAATATCGTCGTATCCAATCATCAAATGACCTTTGACGGGTTCATAAGAAACAGATCCCAGGTTGTTACTGTATGCCAAAACCGTCATTTTATCATACATGTTGGTTGACAACGTTTTAGGATCTGCACTGACACTCAATTTTCCTTTCGTGATAAAAGAATTTTTCATGTCGTAATATTCTCCCAGTGCCAAATCTTCCTGACCGGTCAGTTTTCCGCCCAAATATAGATAACCCCAGTCAATACGCATATCATCACCTGTTTGTCCAAGTACGGGTTGGGCGATGGTTCCTGTTTTTAAATAAGTAAGACCATTTTTAGTAATCTTTTCAGATTGAACAAGTTCTGAATCTTTATAAACTGCCAATTGAGGCGTTGTTTCAAAATAAATCTGAACATCGTGTTTTTTCTTGTCTAAAGAAAAAACCTGATAACTTATATAGTTAATAGGTGTACTTACTAAATCCAAATCCTCCATCAATAAAGGAGCTGTAAAAGTCAGATTAAGTTCTACAGCACCACAATTGAACACGTAATTGGTTTGTGTAGCTGAAACGGTCACTGATTTTTGAACAGCTTTATTGGATAAAGAAGAACCAATTTCATTTTTCTTCATCAGACCAAAATCCACAAATGCACCACCTTGACGATTGTGGCAATGAGCAGCAATTACATTTTTCCCAATTTTAAGCGCTTTTTTTGTTTTTACACTTAGTTCCTCCTGAACATTATCCTGCCATTTGTACCCTGTATCAACAACTTTGACTCCGTTTATATAAAGTTCAAAAATATCATCGTGTGAATATTCCAGAAAAAGAGTTTGATTGCTTAAATCCTCTTTTAAATCGAAAGATCTTCTAATCCAGATATCATCACTATTCCATTGTGTGGCAGCTTCTTTTCGGTCTACATTTCCAAAAGAGCCTTGTCCTTTTTTCCATGATTCATCCTTGAAATTTATAGCAGTCCAATCAGCGGCCGGATTTGTTTCGGTAAATGAAGCATTCCACTTAGCCATAGATCCTGTAGGTAAAATCGGAGATAGAGAAAGCTCATCCACTCCCATAAAACGATAAGTTACTCCATCAACACGAATAGCACCAATTAATGGATGTGTTTTACCTGTCCAATGCATGGTACTACTTTCATTCAGTTTATCCGATGGAGACCAAACTCCGAAATAAGGATCTGATGTAATTAACGGTACTGCCGGTGCACGAAGTTTCAAGTCCTGAACAGGAGCTTTAGGTTTGCTGGCTGCATTGGCCAACATTGCCATCGATAACATCAACAGCATCATAGGTTTTCTCATAATAAACTATTTTATTTATATTATAGATATATTTAATTAACATCTTTTTGATTTTCAAAAGCATATCATTCCACCGAATGACCTTGGCTAATAAAAAAACTAGTACAAACCTGAGGGTTTAACCATTGGAACAGAGTCTGGTACAGGTTCCCCAAACGAAGGAGAGCCATCCTTGTTCCATGAAATTTTCTGTAGGCGGGGTGAACGGGAATCCAATGCTCCGGCAGCTTCGTTCTCGACTTTACGGGCATGATATAGTAAATAATATTCTTTGCCATCCGGGGAAGGGATAAAACTACAATTACCTGTAGCGTAAATTTTATCTTTCGGTGATTGTTTAAAAATTGGACGAAGTGATTTTTTCCAGGACTTAGGATTCAGTAAATTACTGTTGGCGTCTGCTGAAAGGCGGCCTACAGCATAAAATGGTGTCCAGTTACCGCTGGCTGAATAATATATATATACTTTATCGTGGTTTTTACTCCAGAAAAATTGAGGAGCTTCATTTACATAAATGGTATGTGACGTTTTACTACCGTCCGGATTAATCCACTGCCTTTCCCATTCCAGTTCAGGTTTTGAAAGCAGAACTCTGTCTGAAGCAAGAGTCCACGGATTTTTCATTTTAGCAATATAAATGCATTGGTTTTCTTCACTGACACGCCGAGATTGCCAACCGGACCAAGTCATATACAGGCTACCATTAAGTATAATTATGTTGGGATGTATGGCCCAATTATTCCCTTTATCCGTACTGATGCGTCCTTTGAAAATAAAACGACCTTCGAAAGGATCCTTGGATGAATTTTCCAGGACATATATTTGATGGTTGTCCATATTGCCATCATCGGCTACATAATACACATACCATTTTCCATTAATGAAATGAATTTCAGGTCCCCATAAATGTTGAGCATTTTTTGGGTCATTTGGTATCCAGATCGTTTTTTTAGGAGCATGAAATAAATCTGTAATGTCTTTTGTTTTCCATAAAACCAAAATATCGCCCATACCATGCATATAATAGTAGTAGCCATTGTGAAACATTGCCCATGGTTCAGCACCGACAGGTAATATGGGATTCGTGTACGTTTTTTCTTGCTGTACTTCTTTTTTCTTTGTGCCATAACAACCACAAAGAATAAATACCAAACAAAGACAGGCAAGAGTCCAATTTTTCATGAAAGTAATGATAAAATATTTTTTCTTTTTCAAACTGACGTAAATCAAAATAATCAGAATACCAGTTAAACAGTTTAAGACATTACAAAGGAAAAGAATATTACACTAAAACAAGAAAAAAAACTATTCAAATTAGAAGACAATTTGGCCAAAACTGGTTTTCACTGCACAATAATGGATATTTAGACAAACAAAGTCCTATTAACTTGACAAATCGTTCTTTATAATTAAACTCTGTTTTAAATTAAAAAGAACGACTTTGTAATTTTTTTTCAAAAGCTCGTTATAAATATATATTTTTGCAAAGGCTAAGCTAAATCGTTTTTATATATAATTCAACTAACTAAAGACTTATGAAATTTCACAATCTCCGGAAGTACAAAACTCAAAAGATGTTCATCCTCTCCCTGGCAATGTTCACCACTTCGCTGACTTTATTTGCCGAGATATCTCTTCCAGCCATGTTTTCTGACAACATGGTCTTGCAACAACAAACTGATGCTCCAATTTGGGGTACTGCCAAGGCTAAAAAAAATGTAAAGGTTACCACTTCCTGGGATAAAAAAACCTATATAGTTCAGGCTGGTGTAGACGGAAGCTGGACTATTAAAGTCAAAACTCCTGCCGCAAGTCTTACACCTTACAGTATAACCATTTCTGACGGTAAAGCTTTTGTACTCAATAACATTCTGATTGGTGAAGTATGGATATGTTCCGGACAATCCAATATGGAAATGCCTGTTGTCGGTTGGGGAAAAGTAAAAAACAATCAACAAGAAGTCGCCAACAGTAATTATCCGAATATCAGACTTCTGCATGTTTCAAAACGTACTGCAAACGTTCCACTGAACGATTTGAAACTTGAAAATGGTGGCTGGAAAGAATGTTCACCTGCCACTATTCCTGAATTTTCATCGGTGGCCTACTTTTTTGGACGTAACTTATTTCAAAATCTGAATATTCCGATTGGTCTGATTAACACTTCATGGGGTGGCACCATTGCTGAAACATGGATGAGTGCTGAAACAGCTGAAACTATGCCCGATTTCACGGAAAGAGTTAAAAACATGAAAGGC
>Ga0209123_1002733_pt1 | contig 14352 bp, 16 predicted proteins | sample BarGraIncu00431A_FD_184500 | JGI IMG/M metagenome (GOLD analysis project Ga0209123, IMG submission 184500) | Arctic peat soil microbial communities from Barrow, Alaska, USA - Barrow Graham LP Incubations 004-31A (SPAdes) (version 2) | ecosystem: Environmental > Terrestrial > Soil > Wetlands >...
TTGGTGTCGAAAACGACGATCGATTTGAATGCGGTTTTCCTGTTTGCAAAAGCCTGGAGAAAAATTCTGGTGATCCGTCCACCGCCGATAAAACCTAAAGATTTTGTTTTCATAACAGTAACGATTATTGATTTATAAATGATTTCTGCCACCCGATATCTCAAATTTAAAGATTTGCGATTGAAATTATTTGACCCCTTTTGACTGCAGCACTTTTATCAATTCTTCTTCCGGGAAAAATCCCACATGCCTTGAGAATTCTTTCCCGTTTTCATCCAAAAAAACCTGGGTTGGAATTGCCTCGACACCATACTGTTTCCCAAATGGTTTCCCTTCAGGCGTCCATACATCATGAAAAACCACTTTTACCTGATTGGCATATTTTTTCTCAATAGATTTCATGACCAATTTCATTTGCTGGCAGGGAATGCAACGGACAGAACCCAATTCGATAAAAGTTACTTTGTATTTGATCGTGCTCTTTTCCTGAGAAGGTAACTGAGCATAGTTAGTTAATGTGAGACTCATAAGTATCATCAATACCATTGAAATTCGTCGCAAATATTTTGTCAACATTTTATATTCTTTTTAAATTCTTAAAATCAATATTATTCATGCTGTTTTTTTATGGGTGCCGCAGCACTAGTTTGTTTGCCTGGATTATAACCAATTCCTCCTTGGGAATTAATTTCATATGGCAATCCTTTGGCTTTCCATGTTTTTAAACCTCCATCGAGACTTGCTACATTTTCATAACCATTCTGAATAAGCAAACTGGCAACTCTTGAGCTTCGAACTCCGCCCGGACATGCGACGATAATATTCTGATCTTTTGTTATGTATGGCAGACGGTCCAAAATCACCGACATCGGATGATTTAATACCCTGTCGAGTGGAACGCTCTCAAGTTTAACTTCAGCTATTTCGCGTACATCAATCATTACCGCTTCGCCGTTTCGTAATGCCTCAAGTGCATCCAATGGATTGATATGTTTTACACCATCAATATGAAAGTCCTGTAATGTTGGTTTGTCTGTTGTTTTCATGCAATTAAAAAATATAATTAAACAAATATCCGACTATCATTATCCCGAAACCAACAATTCCAATGAAGGTGAATATTAACGGGAGTTTCAATACTTTTCGCAGGATCACCATTTCCGGAAGCGACAATCCAATCACCGACATCATAAATGCCAGCGCTGTTCCAAGTGAAGCTCCTTTTTCAATCAGCACCGCTACAATCGGAACGATTCCGGCAGCATTGGAATACAATGGAATGCCAATCAGAATGGAAAGAGGAATTGAATACCAGGCCGATTTGCCCATTAAGGCTGCCATGTATTCTTCAGGAACATACCCGTGAGCACCGGCACCGACAAGGATACCCAATGCGACATATATCCAGACTTTGCCGACAATTTCTTTCACTGCCTCATACCCGAGCTTGATCCTGTTTGCAAAGGTAAGTTTCTCTTCTTCCATTCCACTTTCTCCCATATGGGTTTGATAAACCCAAGGTTCAACCCATTTTTCGAGTTTCAGCAACCCAATGATCCATCCGGCAATGATGGCAATTACCAATCCGGTGCCGACATAAATAGCGGCAACCTGCCAGCCGAACATGCCATATAATAGAATGATTGCAACTTCGTTAATCATTGGAGCGGCAATCAGGAAGGAAAAGGTAACACCAAGTGGAACACCCGATTCCACAAATCCTAAAAACAACGGTATTGCAGAACAAGAACAAAACGGGGTAACAATACCAAGACATGCGGCCATTACATTACCGGTAAATGTTTTTTTCCCTTCGAGTGCCTTTCGGGTTCGTTCAGGTGTGAAATAGGTGCGGATAATTCCTACAAAGAAGATAATGAGTGTCAGCAGCAGCATCACTTTTGGAAACTCGAAAATGAAGAACCGCAAAGCTTCAGTCAGATGCGCACCTTTTGTAAGACCCAATTCCGAATCAATCAGCCAATCGGTCATAGGTTGCAGGTTATGATAGATCAGGTACCAGACCGGCAAAAGCAGCAATGGAATGAGTATATTCCTATTCAATTTCATAATTAGTAATCGTTTCATTTCGAATAAGCACGAAATGAGTTTTCAAATTTTTTTACTTACAGCAACAACAATGACTATTGGATTTTGAAGTGTTATCGTTTAGTATTGCATTAATATCTTCTGAACAGCATCTTCCCAAAGGATTTAGTTCTTTGCATTTATTGCCAGTACATGCTCCGGTGGTTGCCTGGATTTCGCCAAGTGTTTTAGCCCCGTTCACAACAGCCCTTTCAACTTCATCTATAGTAACATTTTTGCAATAACAAATCATTTTGCTCATCGTATTGGTTTCCATTAAATAAAGGGTCTAACTACATAGTAAATACCAACCAGAATAAAGAGTACTGCAATAATCCGTCGGAACCAGATCTCGAAGGTTTTAACTTTGTTGTAGGCAGTGCCGATCCCCGAAACGGTATAAGCCAATATCCAGGCGAATATGATCACAGGAATACCGGTAGCAATTGCAAAAACAATTGGAAGATATAATCCAGAGGCGCTTGCAACAGTCATTGGAATTAACATTCCAAAATATAGTACGCCACTATATGGACAGAAAGCCAATGCGAAAACCATCCCGAGTAGTATTGCATCGAAGTAGCCCCATTTGGTTTTAGATTCCATCCTGGAGGTTAGACCATTCATACCCGGAAACTTTATTTTGATCACATCGAGCATAAACAGTCCGATAATAATCAGCAATGGACCAAGGAGTTTTTCTCCGTAGATTTGAAAGAAACCCGAAAACTTAAACTGGTCGGCTCCGAAATAAATAATCAGCGCAATGACAGTATAGGAGATTGCACGACCCACAGTATATAGTACCCCGTTTATAAAAACATGGTTACGATCTTTAATATCTTTGCTGATAAAACCTACCGCAGTGATGTTTGTCGCCAAAGGACATGGACTAATGGCAGTCATTAAACCCAGCACAAATGCTGAAAGCCACGGCATCGTACTGTTGTCCAAAAGATTCGTCAGGAATTCCATTGACTACAATTTTAGCAGACCGTCAACTTTCTCCTTGATAATGGATTTAAACTTTACAGGATTATTCACCGCGTACATAAATCCCTCGTTGGTGAGATTTATCTTGTTATCGCCCTTCACGAGTAAAAGCGTCTGGCCTGATATCTTCAGTTTTTCAATAATAGCTTTATTGGCGTCATCTTCAATATTAATAGCCTGAAAGATCACTTTCCCACCATATAGCGATTCCAAATTCTTTTTTGCCTCTGCTTCCACAGCTTTGCAGGTGACACATCGTGTAGACAAGTGAAAATAATAAGCTTCAACTTTTGCAGATACAGAACTTTGGGTTGCCGTTTTTGAACTTTGAGCATTACAGAAAAGGCAGCTCATCAACATGAGGGTAAAACTTAAAAGAATAAATTTTTTCATGGTTTTGATTATTTGATTAGTACTTTCCTGATTTCGTCCAATGAAGGAACCCGGCCTTTAATTTCGACTTTTTCGTCAACGACAAGTGCGGGGGTTGACATGATTCCATATTTCATGATTTCAACAATGTCTTCCACTTTGGTGATAGTGGCAGCAATTCCATTTTGTTCCACCACTTCGCGTGTAAGTTTTTCGAGCGTTTTACACTTGGGGCAACCAGTGCCTAAAATTTTAATATTCATACACTTTGATGATTTAGAATTTCGTCTGTTCCCGAAATAAGTAATTAAATTTTTTATCGTTTGAAGAAAAGATTCAGCATTTGCTGAGCATCCTGCCAATTTTCGCGGTTAATACAGTATTTGATGAATGGCGGGTTTATTTCACCTTGGATCAATCCTGCTTTCTTCAATTCTTTTAAGTGTTCCGAAAGCGTTGAACGCGCAATGGGTAACTCTTCGGCCATATCACCACTGTAACAACACTTATTGATGTTATTCGCAAGATAATCGAGAATAAAAACCCGCACAGGATGAGAAAGGGCCTTGCCATAGCGGGACAGCTTCTCCTGATTGTCCGTGAAATATTTTACTTTGTTGGTCATTTAAAAACGCATTTCGTATTATGACGAAACAAATGTATACAATTATTCATCAGAGCACATCAAAATCCAATTAATTAAATAGGAAGTAAAATAATACATCCGGATTTATGATCCTTTAGAATCAGACTGCAAGACTTCTGAGTTGCAAAATCCATTGTTACATATAACATTCCTGTGAATAATTTCAATTGAATTAGAACTTCATAGGCACTTCCATCAATAGAATTTCCGAATCCTGCGAGCCGGACTTAATTGTAATGCTTGTTGCCTCTGTAATGCCAAGCCCATCACGTGTATTGAGGTTTAGATTTTCTATTGTGAACTGACCATTGATCACAAAAACATAAACGCCATTACCGGCAAGTTTCACATGATACTGTACTTCAATATCTTTATCAAAATTTCCGAGATGGAACCAAGCGTTCTGGTGAATCCAGACTCCCTCGTCATCCTGATAGGGAGAGACAATCTGTTGTAATTTATTGTGAAGTTCTTCCGTGTCGAGTGTAATCTGATCATAGCGTGGTTTTACATTTCGCTGATTAGGAATCACCCAAATCTGAAGAAATTTGCATACACGGTCTGTGTTTTTATTGTATTCGCTATGCGTGATTCCGGTACCGGCACTCATTACCTGGATATCACCGCTTTTGATAACCGCCACATTACCCATACTGTCTTTGTGCTCCAGATCACCGGATAATGGAATCGAGATAATCTCCATATTATCGTGCGGATGGTTGCCAAAGCCCCTACCCGGATCAACGCGGTCGTCGTTTAAAACCCTCAATGTTCCAAAACCCATCCTTTCAGGATTGTAGTAATTTGCAAAACTAAAAGTGTGATGACTATCAAGCCAGCCATGATTTGCATGACCGCGGGTTTCTGCTTTGTGAAGAATAGTATTTGCCATAATTGAAATTTTTAAAGATTATAAAATATACTTTTTGTGTGAAGTTCTTCTGCCTATCCTATTATAATCGAGAACAATCCAGAAAATCCAGAGTGATATACAAATCAGCAAACCTGTTATCGCATAAAAAAAGGAAACGATAAAGGATGTCAGGTAAATGAAAAATCCAAACCAGTAAGCATTTCGAACTTTGATAATCAAGGCATCCGATATTTCATCCTTGACAAGCGCTCTTTTATAAGCAGTTGTAAACCAAAGAGCATTAAAAGCAACGCTTACCAGAACCATCGCCCCACAATAAAAGGCAGAAGCTACATTGCACGCTGGGGAATTGATATATTCAGCCAAAACAGCAGTGGGAAATGGAATAAACGTCACCATCAAAAGCAGAAATCCGTTTGCATAAAGGAATCGGGAGTTAATGGTCTTCAGGTATTTGAAAAACCCGTGATGGTTAATCCACATGATCAGAACAGCGGTGAAACTAAGTAAGAAGGCGAAGTATGAAGGCCATAAATTTATTAGTGAATTAAACAATTGACTGTTCGTCATATGTATATCTACCTTTGGGACTTTAATTTCCAGAATAAGCAAGGTAATTGCAATTGCAAAAACGCCATCACTGAATGCCTCCACGCGTGCTGTCTCTTTTTCGTTGGTCATACTCAACTAATTTAGAAAGACAACAAATAACAATCGTTTCAGGTTCACACTTCTGGAATTCAGAAGAATGAACTTTCGACTATTTATTCCATTGCTTAATGGATTCCACGTTTTTGCTATTTATAATTTCTTTTGCTTCAGGGGTGTAGATATAAACCATTTCCGATTTGAAATATTCAGTAATCTTTCCTCTCACCATTTTTAGGGTACTGTTCAACAAATGGTTTTGCTCGGTAAATGCTTCAGGCAGAACAATAATTGCAGTTGGCAACCATCTTTCAGGAAACTGCCCCTCGAATTTACCGCCTTTTCGGTAAGCATCAATCTCCAGCTTAATGATTTCGAGTGACTTCAGGTTTCCTTCGCTTGTTCCTGGTTCAATTCCATGTTTGGTTAAAGTCCGGTTGATAGCCTGAATATTAGGTACTATAAATCCGACTGTATACGGGTTCTGGTCGTTATAAAGCATTGCCTGATCAATATATGTCGATTGGTCAATAATCGCTTCTTCAATACCTTCCGGACTGAATTTTTCGCCATCGTTTCCGATTAACAAACTTTTGAAACGTCCCAAAACATAGAGATAACCATCAGCAGATAAATAGCCTAAGTCACCAGTATATAACCAGCCGCCTTTCAAAGTCTCTTCTGTGGCTTTGGGATTCTTCCAGTAACCTTTCATCACATTTTCGCCTTTCACAACGATTTCACCCTTTTCACCAACAGGAAGCGTTACTCCATCGACATCGCATATTTTTGTTTCAAGAAATTGGACAGTTTTGCCGGAAGAACCAAATTTTACAGCTTGCGGCGAATTGGCAGAGATGACCGGTGCCGCTTCTGTAAGACCATATCCCTGATAAACAGGCGTACCGATTGCAAAGAAAAAACGTTGAAGTTCAGTATCAAGCAATGCCCCACCACCGATAAAGAATTTCAGGTTGCCCCCAAATGCTTCGCGGATTTTTGTAAACAGAATTTTATCAAAGAATGCATATTCAGGTTTAAGCAACGCACGCCAGCCTTTACCACGGTTCCACCCATCACCGTTATACAGATAGGCCACTTTTAAACCGTGATTAAATAACATTTCGGTAATTTTCCCCTTTGACTGAATTCCTTTTTCAATATTCTTCCTGAAGTTCTTTGACAATGCAGGAACGCTCATCAGAATATCTGGCTTAAACTCCTGAATATTAACAGGAACATTCCGAAGTGTTTCCATAGGAGACCGCCCGGTCTGAACCGACCCGATTGAAGCACCCTTGAGCATAAAAGTGTAAAGACAAGCTGTATGCGCAAAAACATGATCCCAGGGAAGAACAGCCAATGTTTTGTAATTTTCTGAAATTTCCAAAACTGTGTTTGCCTGCACAACATTTGCAGCATAATTAAGTTGGGTAAGCATAATACCTTTAGGATCAGATGTAGTTCCTGAGGTGTAGGAGATGGTGGCCGTATCGTCAGGATGTATATTTTTCCAAACTGATTCAAATTTCATCTTATTTTCTTCCAATTTCAGAAATTCGCGTCCACGTGCCTGAATATCTACGAAAAAGAGATCTTTAAGCCCTGGTTTTTCAATCGGATCGAGATGAATAACGTAATCGATATCAGGGAGATCGTTTATAACTTCATTTATTTTTGCAGCCTGTCCTGCTGAAACAATCACCATTCTTGATCCTGAGTGTGCCAACCTGAACTTAAGTTCCACCGCTTCTAACTTCACAGATAACGGAACATTCACTCCCGCACAATAGAAAATGCCCAGTTCACTCACCAACCAGTTATTTCTCCCTTCAGAAAGGAGTCCCACCCTTTCCTCTTTCTTAAGTCCAAGCGACATTAATCCAGCACCAAAAGCATAAACCTGTTGACGAATCTCAAGGTAAGTTGATGGTATATAATGATCAATGGGTTTTTCCCAAAGCAACGGATTATTGGGAAATTTCTCAGTACTTGATTCAAAAAGTTCGATCAGTGTTCGCATTTTTTTCGTTTTATATCCTTAAGGGATGGTGGGAAAAGAGGGATATCTTTAAAACAATCAACTATCCAGGAAAACAAAATCTGTAACGTTGAGTTACAGATTTTGCGTCAGAAGTTTTATTGGGTTATAACTTTGTGCCAAATTTGTAAACTGTTTTAGATTTAAAGACCTCTCCTGGCTTTAGCGATGTGGATGGAAATTCGGGATGGTTTGGAGAATCAGGGAAATGCTGCGTTTCGAGTGCGAGACCTGCAAATCGTCCAAGCTTTTCGCCATTCTTGCCAGTCATTTCCGGAATATAATATCCCGTATATAATTGTATCCCAGGTTCAGTTGTAGATACCTCCACTGTTCTACCGGATGTTTCTTCCGACAAAATTCCAGCTTTCACGAGCTTACCATTCGGATTATTCAGGATAAAATTACAATCATAACCATCAGCTAACCCTGCAATGCGTGATCCGACAGTTGCGGGGGTTGTAAAATCAAATGGAGTTCCTGCAACATCCGTAATTTCTCCGGTTGGAATCAACCCTTCATCATTTACGGTTTTAGTTTTTGCATTGAGCTGAAGCGTATGTTCAAGGATTTTGGTCTCACTATTTCCTGTAAGATTAAAATAGGTGTGATTTGTCAGATTAATGACTGTTTCGCGGTCGGTAGTCGCTTTATAGTCAATATGAAACTCGTTTTTATGATTCAGGGTATATGTCAGTGTAAGATCAAGGTTTCCCGGGAAACCTTCTTCCATATGTACACTGCGATATTTTAGCTCAACACCAACAAGATCGGGTTTCTCGATCAGATTTGGAACCCAGATAACCTTATCAAATCCGGTGATTCCGCCGTGTAGACAGTTTTCACCATTATTGACGGGCAGGGTGTACTCTTTTCCGTCGATTGAAAACTTTCCTTTGGCAATCCGGTTGGCATATCTGCCTGCAATGCATCCAAAATAGGGACCATTTTCGATATACGCATCGGTGAGATAATCCTCTAGTGACTTAAAACCTAAAGCAATGTTTGCCTTTTTTCCGTTTTTGTCAGGTGTTTCAATCGAGGTTATAATTCCACCGTAATTTGTAATTTTGATGGTGATACCATGTTCATTGCGCAGTGTGTATAAGAAGACCTTTTCGCCTCTGCGGGCGTTTCCGAAAGCATCACGTTTTAGTTCCATAAAATGAAATTTAGTTATCTGTTGACAAACGTAAAGATAAATATAAAAAAAACATATTTTTATTGCCTGAAAAAACCAACCGCTGTGAATATTACAAATATCTTCAATATTGACGAAGCCACCGGAATTCCGAAATACCGACAGATCATTAATTCGGTCTGTATGGCTATCGAACAAGGGATACTTAAAAAAGGTGACAAAATTGCTTCAATCAATCAGATTTGCGGAGAATTATCCCTTTCGCGCGACACAGTAATGCTCGCGTTTAACGAGTTACGGTCGCGTGGAATTGTGATTACAGTTCCCGGGAAAGGCTATTACATTGAAAAGACTGACTTGAATTTTGACAGGCAGGTTTTTCTGCTATTTGATGAGTTAAATGTCTTCAAGGAAGATTTGTACACTTCATTTCTAGAGCGTCTGGATAACAGGATCAATGTAGATATCTATTTCCACCATTTCAACTACCACGTTTACAAAGAATTAATTGAAAGCTCGGTGGGGAAATACAGCGCTTATATTATTATGCCAGCCACTTTCAATAATTCGATCGATGTGTTTCGGCAGCTTCCCTCCGACAAAGTTTATATACTTGACCGACTCAAACCTGATCTTACCGATTATCCGGTGATCTACCAGGATTTTGAGCAGGATGTTTACGATGGGATGATGGCAGGAAAGGAACTTTTCTGCAAGTATCAAAAACTAGTCATGGTCTTCCCGGGAGGAAAAGAGCCCGAAGAGCGCGTGGCAGGTTTCCAAAGATTTTGTGCCAAATGGAATTTAGTGTCCGAAGTTATACGTTCTGTCGAAAAACGGAATGTGCAAAAAGGTGAGGCATACATCGTCGTTTCGGATCGAAACCTGGTAAGAATTGTGAAGAACGCTGCCTCAATGAATCTTGAGCTTGGTAAGGATGTTGGCCTTGTTTCGTTTAACGATACTATGCTCAAAGAGGTTGTGGCAGGAGGGATCACCACAATTTCAACCGATTTCATTCAGATGGGAAAGACGCTGGCCGATATGATATTAAATCATAAAAACATAAAGATCCGGAATCCTTCGAAGCTTATCGTAAGAAGATCGCTGTGAATCTTGAAACTGGCTTCCAGCTGTTAGCAACTGGACGGTTGCTAACCCTGCCAAACACGAGGCACGCTGTAAAATTGATAAACCTACAAGTAGCTAGTCGCTAGTTGCCTGTAGCCGGTTTCCGGCAGCTTATGCCAAATATTTAAAAAGAAAGAACATCATTCTACCATGTCTGACTTTCATAGGATCTAAAATCTGCTCTAAAACATTTTTTATGTCCCTGCATTACCGTCAAATTATAATACTTTTGCCCCTACCAGTACCTACCAGTTAAAACTTTAATTATTTACAAATATGACAATCGAACAATTAAAAGCAAAATTTATTGAAAAATTTGGCGAAGGTGAAGTAAGTGGTTATTTCTCACCGGGTCGCGTAAATCTTATTGGTGAACATACCGACTACAATGGAGGATTTGTATTTCCTTGTGCGCTTAGTTTCGGAATCTATTGTCTGATCCGCAAAACTGACCGTAAAACAGTGAAATTTGCTTCCGTAAATATGCCATTTGTGGCCGAGGTAAAAGTCGAAGATCTAAATAAAGCCATTGGTAAAGAATGGGTTAATTATCCGATCGGCGTTTTTGCACAGTTTATGAAAAAAGGTCTGACCTTCGATAAAGGTGCAGATATGTTATTTTATGGCGATGTTCCTACGGGGGCAGGATTGTCTTCATCGGCCGCGCTTGAAGTGGTTACGGGTGTTGCAATCAACGATATGTATGGTTTCGGCATCGACAAGATCGAACTGGCGCTGATGGGTCAAAAAGCGGAACATGAATATGCACTTGTTAATTGCGGAATCATGGATCAGTTTGTATCTGCGATGGGAAAGAAAGACCATGCTGTCTTTCTCAATTGCGACACATTAGCTTACGATTTAGTACCTGTCAAACTCGACGGTGTAAAAATCGTGATCAGCAATACCAATAGCCCGCACAAACTTGATTCCGGTAAATATAACGAACGGGTAGCAGAATGTCAGGCTGCTGTTAAGGCGATCCAGCCATTCCAAAAAATATCGGCGTTAGGTGAAATCTCATGGGAAGACTTCCTGAAAGTTGAAGATAAAATTGAAAACGTTACTGTCCGGAATCGGGCCCGTCACGTAGTAAGCGAAATCAAAAGGACCGAAGATGCGGTAAAATTTCTAAAAGCAGGTGATCTTGTTGAATTTGGAAAACTGATGAACGCTTCGCACGATTCTTTGCGCGACGATTATGAAGTCACAGGATTTGAACTGGATACGATGGTTAATGAGGGTCGCAAAATCAAAGGCGTTATTGGCACTCGTATGACAGGAGGCGGATTTGGAGGTTGTACGGTAAGTCTTGTGAAGGATGAAGCGGTTGACACATTCATTGATCAGGTTGGTAAAAATTACCAGGAGAAAACTGGTTTGAAACCCGTTTTCTATGTAGCCGAAATTGGTGACGGAGGGAAGAAGTTATTCTAAAAAAATTAGTATTATTGCTAACTGAAAATTCAAACGCTTTCAGTTAGCAATAAATCCAAATCAATTCACATAATTACTAATAATAAATTTATCTAAAATTATGACTCAGAATACTCAGAACAAGAATTACACCGTGCCAATCATCATGATGATCATGCTTTTTGGTATGATTTCGTTCGTAACAAACCTGGCAGCTCCGATGGGAATTGTGCTAAAGAGCCAATTTGCAGTAACTAATTTCTTAGGACTTCTTGGGAATGCTGCCAACTTTATTGCTTATGCAGTAATGGGAATACCAAGCGGTATTTTGCTACAAAGAATAGGTTACAAGAAAACGGCTTTGATTGCTGTTGCAGTTGGCTTTGTTGGAGTAGGTATCCAATATCTTTCAGGTTATGCAGGGCAGGATTCAGCTTTTGCCGTTTATCTTGCAGGCGCATTTGTTGCAGGTTTTTCTATGTGTTTGTTGAATACCGTTGTTAACCCTATGCTTAACACTCTTGGCGGTGGTGGTAATAAAGGTAACCAGCTGATTCAGGTTGGAGGATCTTTCAATTCAGTTATGGCTACTGCTACACCAATGATCGTTGGTATTTTAATTGGAGATGCTTCAAAAGCCAGAATCACTGATATTTTCCCCTTCATGTATGCAGCAATGGCTGTATTCGCGATCGTATTTGTTGTATTGTATTTTGTAAATATTCCGGAACCTCACGCTCAGCAATCTTCTGAACCAATGGCAAACCTGATGGCTGGTGCCTTGAAGTTCCGTCATTTCATTTTAGGGGCTATCGGTATTTTTGTCTATGTTGGCGTTGAAGTGGGTACTCCCGGAGTTTTGAATTATTTCCTTGTTGATCCGAATACCCCTAATCCAATGAATGCTACTACTGCAGGATTCGTTGCAGGTACATATTGGTTCCTGATGTTGATAGGCCGTTTGGTTGGAGCTTCAATAGGTGCAAAGGTGTCAAGTAAAACGATGCTCACTTTTGCATCCGGGCTTGGTCTGGTACTTGTGTTGTTGGCTATGTTTACTCCAGCTGCTATACAGGTTTCAATGCCTGTATTGAAAAGTGTGGCTGGTGTTACCTCATTTGGTTTATTGGAAGTGCCTATCACTGCTGCATTCCTTGTATTAGTAGGACTTTGTACTTCGATTATGTGGGGCGGAATTTTCAACCTTGCTGTTGAAGGTTTGGGAAAATATCTGGCAGCAGCTTCGGGAATTTTCATGGTCATGGTTTGTGGTGGAGGTATTCTTCCTGCACTTCAGGGATGGGTTGCCGATATCGCTGGTTATATGCCTAGTTACTGGGTAATTGTTGCAGGTCTTGCTTATCTGTTATTTTATGCTTTAATTGGCAGTAAAAATGTGAATAAAGATATTCCTGTTGGTGTTCCTGTTATTTAGTTAAAACCATACCAATCAATATCAAATTGTCTTTCAAAAGGCAGGAGAACCCGAAATGGTTATCCTGCCTTTTTTCTTGAACGGTAAATTACCACTGCCAAACTAATTCTGTGCAGTAATTCAGGTGTTGTTTACTAAATATTTATAATTTTGAAGTCTATGAGACCTCAGAAATATGATATAATCGGTGATGTACATGGCTTTGCCTCGCTTTTAAAGAAACTATTAAAGACGATGGGGTACACAAAGAGCAATGGCATCTGGCAAAATCCTGAACGAACAGCCATTTTCATTGGTGATTTTATTAACCGTGGACCCGAAATCAGGGAAACCATACAGATCGTCAGGCAAATGACAGAGTCGGGGTTTGCCCATACTATCCTTGGGAATCATGAGTACAGCGCTATTTTATATCACATTAAGGATTCAGCTGGCATGTACCTTTCGCGTCACATCGCCGGAAACAGAAATCAGATTCAAAGTACACTTACTTCTTTTAAAGGGTTTGAACTTGAGTGGCGCGACCATCTAAAATGGTTTCGCACATTGCCTTTTTTTATCGATCTTGGAGAAATCAGAATTGCGCATGCATACTGGAACGATAACGATATCAATTATCTCAAGAGTTTTATGCCTGAGGGAAGATTGAAAAAAGATTTTCTGAGAAATATTCATGAAATGCAACAACCGGCAGCGGCCATTGTCTATCGGTTACTCAAAGGACTTGAATATCGGTGTCCCCAAGATCTGATTATTAAATGTTCCAAAGGAATGAGTCGTAAGCTTTTTCGGATGAACTGGTGGGAAACTCCGGTAAATAAGACATTCCGCAATCTCTCATTTGGAAATAAATTTATTTTGCCCGAATATACCATTCCAAAGGAAATTGCGCCTTCATTTGAACCCTACGATATCAATAAGCCACCGGTTTTCATGGGGCATTATTGCCTGAGCGAGGGTGCTGCAATAGTACAGTCAAATATCTGCTGCGTAGATAGCTGTGTGGTTGGATCGGAACAATTGTCCGCTTATAGGTGGAGCGGCGAGAAGCAACTGTTAAAGGAGAACATCATCAGTGTATCGCTTTAGTTTACCGATTAAATCAGATATATGGCGGTTACAGGTGGAATTTCGGTTGAAACAGAAAAATGGAATGCCTGATTATACAAACACCCATGGTGAAGGTCGTCTGAAAACTAAATGGTCCCTGCTACTTTACAGCAAGCTCCAATGAAAAGTGATTTGACCTTGCTACATTGCAGCAAGCTCCGCTGAAAAGTGATTTACCCTTGCGCCTGTTTCATTTTCCCTCATTTATCCGGGGCGTCGTTCATTCTATTCACTTAAACAGGACTATCGCTCTATCTGCCTTTCAGGAAATAAGGACAAAGATATTGTCGGATTGGCAAATTGTCTAATTGCCAAATTGACTATTCCCATTCAATTGTTGCTGGTGGTTTCGAACTGATATCGTAAACAACACGGTTGATGCCAGGCACTTTATTAATGATGTCGTTCGACACTTTTGCAAGAAATTCGTAGGGTAGATGGACCCAATCGGCAGTCA
>Ga0209123_1002734_pt1 | contig 14351 bp, 14 predicted proteins | sample BarGraIncu00431A_FD_184500 | JGI IMG/M metagenome (GOLD analysis project Ga0209123, IMG submission 184500) | Arctic peat soil microbial communities from Barrow, Alaska, USA - Barrow Graham LP Incubations 004-31A (SPAdes) (version 2) | ecosystem: Environmental > Terrestrial > Soil > Wetlands >...
AGAAGGGATCTCATCTCCCCCACAGGCTCGAAGCTTCAGGGCTAGAACAGATTCACCTTCCCGACTTACTCCAGCGTCCCGGAGTAACTTGGAGACTTTTACAACAGACACCCTGACAATACAAGGGTTAGGGAGGGGGAAGCCTCAGCCTGCTCCTCATTGACAGCAACTGCGCGCCAACGCCCGCCAAAGTCCCACCGCTCCCATGAGAGCCACCGCAAGTCCTGCGACCCGCAGCATGACAGAGCGCAGCACGCCGGAAATTGCACTTGACGCGGTGCCGAAAAGGAGCAGGATCGGGATGGTCCCCAACCCCAGCGCGGCCATGGTTGCCGCGCCGAGACCTGGGCCGCCACTGGCCGCGGCGGCCACCAGAGGGGCGTAGACCAGGCCGCAGGGGAGTAACCCCAGCAGCAGTCCCAAAGGGAAGGCGGCAAGTGGGGAGTTGCTGGAGAGGGTGCGCTTGAGAGGTGCGGACAGAAAACGGGCCCCGCGTCCTTCCAAGGACGCCAGGTTCAACGCGCTCAGACCGAGGGCCGAAGAGAGGCCGATGACGATGACGAAAAGGTTCGCCCCGATGAAGAACCACGAGGTCACCGATCTCAGCGCCCCGAAATCGAGTGCAGAACCTACCAACCCCGCCACGGCTCCCAAAAGGGTGTAGGTGCAGATACGCCCCAGGTTGTAGCAGATCTGGGACCCGAAGCGCGAGCTGAAGGGCTGGCTCCCACGGGTCATGGCAAGGGCCGCGACGATCCCCCCGCACATGCCGACGCAGTGAAAGCTGCCAGCAAGGCCTGCCAGAAAGGCAAGCCAGATTCCGATCATACGATGCTCCTCTCAAGATAATCCAAAATCATAAGCTTTAACGCAAAGACGCCAAGACGCAAAGTCGCAAGGGGAAAAGCAAAACCTAGGGGAAAGCCAAAACCTAGGGGAAAGCCTAAACCTGGTGCAGGTACCTTGCATGTCTTCTTAGTGCCTTTGCGTCTTCGTGCCTTCACGTTAGGGCTTTTTGGGTTGGTCATCATCGTCATCAAGCATCCTGTGCTTGGGACGCTCGATATCGTCGAACTCTCCCTTTTTCACCGCCCAGATAAAGACCAGCCAGCACCCCGTCCCGAGAAAGAGCGACAGCACTATCAGTAGCATTAGTGAATTATCCACGCCGATACCTCAAAAGTCTCAAAGAGTTTCCTACCACGCAGACTGAGCTAAGTGCCATCGCTCCGGCGGCGTAGATCGGGGTAAGCCTCCCTGTCATGGCGAGCGGAATCCCGACGACGTTATAGAGAAAGGCCCAGATCAGGTTCTGCCGCACAACACTCATGGTGCGTCGTGCCATGCGGTGGGCTTCGGCCAGTCTGGCTAAGTCGGGACGCACCAGGACTAGATCGGAGGTCTCGATCGCTATGTCGGTCCCGCCGGAAACGGCACAGCCGATATCGGCGGCAGAGAGCGCTGGCGCGTCGTTGATGCCGTCTCCCACCATCAGTACGATTGCCCCACCCCGACGCAATTCTTCCAGGTAGCTTGCCTTTTGCTCCGGTAGGAGATCACCAACTCCCTGGTCGATTCCGAGCTTGAGTGCCGCCTGCGCGGCTGCTTCCTGCCGGTCACCGCTCAAGAGCAGGGTTCCGATGCCGGCGTCCCGGAAATGCGCCACCAGTTCCGGCGCGTCGTCGCACATCCGGTCCTTAAGAATCAAGGCGCCCAGGTAGCTGCCGGCGCGGGCCACGAGGACGACCAAGGTGCCGACCGGTATCTCGATGCTGCCGGGCATCCCGAGCGTAGCGAGGTCACTCAGGAAGCGCTCGCTGCCGGCCACTATGCGCTCGCCGGCGACTGTGCCGCTCACCCCGCCACCGGGAACCGCCTGCAACTCGAAACCAGTCGGGAAGGTTATTCCCTGCGCAGTTGCGTGGTCCCGGATAGCTCGTCCGATCGGGTGCAGCGAGCCGCTTTCTACGGAGGCTGCCAGCGCCAGCACTGTTTGCGGGGAGACCCCGGGTGCCGGAAGGATTCCGGTCAGTTCCGGAAAGCCGCAGGTAAGGGTCCCCGTTTTATCGAAGACGGCAAGGCTCACCCGGCTCAAACGCTCCAGTATGTCGCCACCTTTGAAGATCACCCCGTTCGCCGCGGCGGCTCCGGTCCCGGCGAGGATCGCTGTCGGAGTTGCCAGCCCGAGCGCGCAGGGGCAGGCGATCACCACGACGGCGAGCGCGGTCATCAGGGAGGCTGCAAAGGCGCCGCCGCTTGCCCGGTACTGCCAGCAGAAGGTCGCCAGCGCCAGCACCAGGACGGCCGGAACAAAACCTGCCGCTGCCCAGTCGGCCAGGCGCTGGATCGGCGCGCGGCGGCTCTGGGCCTCCTCCACCAGGCGCGCCACCCGGGCTATGAAGCTCTCGGCCGCGATTTTCTCGCAGACCACCCGGAGCGCCCCGGTCAGGTTGCAGCTCCCGGCGATGACCTGATCCCCGGCAACCTTCAGCACCGGAACTGCCTCACCGGTCGCCGGCGACTGGTCCACGTCGCTCGCTCCCTCAAGGACCCGGCCGTCAGTCGGAAAACGCTCCCCGGGACCCACCAGGATCAGGTCGCCCACGCTAAGCTGATCCGCATCGACCGTTTCCAGGGTGTCGCCGCAAAAGCGCTGGGTCTGTCCGGCGCAAAGCCCCAGGAGCTGCTCGATCCCGCCCGCGGAGCGCCTTTTGGCCGCGTTCTCCAGGAGCCTCCCGGCGAGGATCAGGGTGACGATCATGGCGGCGGTCTCGAAATAGACTTCCCCGCCGGCAAGGCTCGCGTAGACGGAGTAGCCGTAGGAGGATAGGGCGCCGATGGCGATCAGCAGTTCCATGTTGGGCGAGCGGTTGACGAGCGAGCGCCAGGCGCCGGCAAGAAAGGGCCAGCCGCAGTAGAAAATCACCGGGGTCGTCACCAGGCAGGAGAAGATCTGCAGGCACCCCTTGATCTGCGGGTCGATCCCCTGGAAATAGCCGGCGTACAGGGCGAAGGAATAGGCCATGAGTTGCATGGTGAGAAAAACCGCGGTGCCAAAGCGCAAAAGGAGGTCGCGCTGCTCGCGTTTGGCCCCCTCCCGCGCGGCGGAACTGGTGTAGGGACGCGCCCGGTAGCCGATCTCGGCGATCCGCGAGAGGATGGCGGCCGGCGTTAGGAGCTCCGGGTTGAAGAGTACGCGGGCCCGGCCGGTGGCGTAATTAACCCGCGCCTCCAGCACTCCGGGAAGCCCCCCGATGATCTTTTCATTGAGCCAGACGCAAGAGGCGCAGCGGATCCCCTCGATGATGAGGTCGATGGCGCTGGCTTCAGCGTCGATTTCCCCCTCCCTAGCCCTACCCCTCCGGGAGAGGGGATTTTTCTGACCGTCTCTGCCGGCCGCAGGCTGCACGAAGCGAGCGAGGTAGGAGTCCGTGAAGCTGTTTTGAAAGGAGTCCTCTGCGACTCCCGGCTCCTGCCAGTCCCGGCGCCGGTAGAAATCGGAGAGACCGGCGCCGCTAATGAGCAGGTAGGCTCCGTGGCAGCCACGGCAGCAAAACTCGAGCGTCGCGTCGGGACCCTTTTCCTCGACCCGCACCCCTTTCGGGATGGCGGCTCCGCAGTGAAAGCATGGAACGGCGCTCTGGCTCAATTAAAGAGCACCAGCTTGCGGCTGGCGACCGCTTCTCCTTTGGTAAAGCGGAGCGTTCCGTGCAACTCGCCGGCTGCCGGGGCAGGGCGCTTGGCCCGAAAGACTCCCGGTGACGCCTCGGCCAGTGCCAGAGAACCGGTAGGGAGGTTTGCCCCGTTTTTCTGCGGCTCGAAGCTGAGCTTTCCCCCTGCGACCGGTGCGCCCGCGGCGTCGCGCACCTGCACCTGCAGGTCGGCACCAGAGAGCGCCGCGGCGATGGTCCAGTCGAGCCCGGCGTTTTTCGCGTGGTCCTGGCTGGCGCCGTAGTGCAGACCGTGGCTATAGTAGTCGCTGTCGACCACGCGGCTTACCCGGTGCGCTGCGGTAAAAAGGCTCGCCGCCATGCCGACCAGAAACACCCCGATGAGGAGCACGATCGCCAGCTTCCAGCGGGTGCCACTTTGTTTTTTTGTTTGCAGCATAGCTAACTTCCTCTTTGCTTTTAATCGGGCCGATCGGTCGGATCGGAGCGATCGCGCTTATCAAGGCTTTTTTACTGGGTGAGCAGCGGCAAACCCGCTTCGGCCACGCTCTTTCCGGCGCTGACGAGCTTTAACTTCAGCTCGCGCCTGTCGGGTGGGGCAGGGGTAACCTTCAGCACCAGGTCGACCCGCCGGTTCGCGTTTGCCGCCACCTGAATCTCCCGCACGGGCCCGATCAGCTCCACGCGGTAACCTGGCAGCTCCCCAGCCTCAAGGGAAAAAACGCCGGGTTGGGTGGCACGGTTTTCCAGATAGATCGTGTAGAAATTGACCAGCGAACCGTCGGGGAGCCTCTTCACCTCGCCGTTCGCCGCTCGCTGCACCTTGAGGGTCGCCTCTTTGCGGGTCGCTACTCCCCAGACCAGCAGGAAGCTCAGCAGGGCTATGACCGCGGCCAACGGCATGGTCCTGCGGTTCAGCGGGCGGCCGCCTCCCTGAGCTAGAGTGCCAAAGGTGTAGTGGATCAACCCGTCCCGGCCACGCCGCTCCATGACGCCGCGGCAGGCGTCCAGGCATCTGCCGCAGTTAATGCACTCGATCTGCAACCCGTCCCTGATGTCGATCCCCATTGGGCAGGCCCTGACGCAGGCGCCGCAACGGAGGCAGACATCCTTTAGCTCCGGGTCGAACTCAAGGGTAAGGGTGCTGCGCTCCATAGTCAAAAGCTGGATGCGCCCGTAGGGGCATACGATCTTGCAGAAGGTCCGGCGTACCAGGGCGAGGTCAAGATATACCAGTAACGCTACGCTGGCAAGGGCGATGCCCGCCACTGCTCCGATCTCCCCGGAGGCAAGCCTGGTGAAAAAAACCCCCGGCGGGATGAAGTACCAGACCAGGTTGGCGGCGACCAGACAGGAAAGGATCAGGTAGCAGAACTGGCGGATGGAGAAGGCCAGGGGCGCCAGCGTAACCCGGGCGCTCTTGCGGTCGATCCAATCAGCCAGGTCGCCCAGTGTGGTCTGAGGGCAGAGCCAGCCGCACCAGACCCGGCCAAACAGCATGGTGACGAAGAGGAAGCCGAAAACGAATATGAGGATTGCGATGAGGAAGAGATAGAACTCCTCGATCCGGATGCTGGCGCCGAAAAAGAGGATGGTGCGGCTCTCCGCATCCAGGCGCAGCAGCGACTCTCCACCCAGCCTCAGAAAGGGAATCCCGAGCAAAAGCAGGGTGGAGAGCCATTGAAACAGCTTGCGCCGGGGCGCGATTCTCGACGGGTTGGGGCCTGCTGCCATCAAAGGGAGAGCAGGTACTGTACCAGCCCTTCAATCTTTTCGTGGGACAGGTCGTTCTTGAAGGACGGCATGCCGCCGGGGCGCCCCTCGCTGATGCTCTGCGCCATCGCGGTGGCGGTCTTACCGTACTTGTAATCCTTGAGGGTGAGGTCGGGACCGATGCCACCCTTTGCCGAGGCGCCGTGGCAGGCGGCGCAGCGCTCGGCAAACTCCTTCTTGCCAAGGGCCAGGTACTCGAGCTTCTTCGCTTCGGGAATCGGGGCGGCGGCCTCCGGGGCTACGCCCTTAAGTTGCACAGCCGCGAGCATCGCCTCTTTGGCGGATTTTTTCTGGGCGTATTCTTTCTGGGAGCTCCACCCGTTGAAAAGGTAGTGACCCATGAAGGAAATTCCCCAAACTATGAGGCCGAAATAAAGGATCCTGAAGACCAGGGGGGATTTCTTTTCTTCCCGGTAGTGGATGCCGTCGTAATCCTTATCTTCTGCAGACATGTAAATCCTCCTCTGATATGTGCTCCCCCTCCCTTGGCGGGAGGGGGTTGGGGGGAGGGTGAGGCTGCCAACGAAGTCATATGGCGCCTTCCCCCCTCACCCCGACCCTCCTTCGCTAAGGCTACGGCGGCCAAGCCCTCCCCCGCCAGGGGGGAGGGAGGTTTTTGGCTTGCCGGGAAACCTAATCGTCGTCCATCATCCGGTACTTGGGCCCTTCGCCCTTATAGCGATCGTGGCTGCGGTAGGTGCGCACCACGATCGCCAGGAAAACGACGAACATGAGGACCGTGACGCCGAGATAGTATACGCTCGCCAGATCCATGTCAGTGCTTCTGGCGCAGCTTCAGGAAGGTGACCAGCTTCCAGGTGCGCTCCTTGCCGAGGCTGCCGCCAAAGGCGGGCATCCCCGCCGCCTCGCTGCCGCTGTAGATGGTGGTGAAAAGCATGGCGTCGGACTTGCCGATGTCGGAGAGCTTGGGCCCCACATCACCCTGCAGATTCTTGCCATGGCACTGGGCGCAGTTCTGTTCGTAAAGCGCCTTTGCCTCGGGCAGCACGGACATGTCGTCCAGGAAGGGGTTCTTCAGCTCGCCCACGACGACCGCCTGGGCCGCTTTTCTCCAGGGGATGTCGTTGCCGAGCTTCTGCAGATAGGCGACCATGGCGTCCAGCTCGCTTTTCCCTTTGAGCTCCAGCAGGTCCTCCTGGGTGTAGGGGAAGCCGAGCGCCTTCATCTTGCGCTCGGAAAGGCTCGTGTCGAGCGGCTTTTTGAGGAACTCGTAGCCCGGCATGTTGGAGCGCGGCACCATGGACTGGGGATCCTTCATGTGTTTCACGTGCCAGGCGTTGGGGTACTTGCCGCCGATGCGCGCCAGGTCGGGACCGGTACGCCGGGAGCCCCAGAGAAAGGGCTGGTCGTAGGCGAACTCGCCGCTCTTGGAGTAATCACCGTAGCGCTCCGTGTCGGAAAGTAGCGGCCGCACCGTCTGGGTGTGACAGTTGTTGCACCCCTCGCGGATGTAGATGTCGCGCCCCTCCAACTGCAGCGGGGTGTACGGTTTCACCGAGGCGATGGCCAGTTTCGGGTCGTTGATCCATTTGAAGGGGATCACCATGGTGATAACGGTGCCGATGAGGATGGTCGCGGTGGCAAGGAGCAGGAATATAATGGGCTTTTTCTCAAGCATGACGTCTCCTCTCTAAGCTTTCTGTGCCACGGCTTGGGGCGCGCCGCCGGTCATGGTCTTTCCTATGTTGTACAGGAAGATCAAGAGACTGACAAAATAGATGATGCCGCCGAAGGCCCGGACGTACCAGTAGGGGTAGAGTTCGACCAGCGTCTCCATGAAGCTGTAGTGCAGGCTCCCGTCGGGGTTGACCGCGTTCAGCATGGTCGCCTGCTGCACCCCGGCAATCCACATGCTGATGGAGAAGATCAGCTGCCCGATGACCGCCAGCCAGAAGTGCAGGTTCGCCAACGGAATGGAATAAATATCCCGGCCGTAGAGTTTGGGGACAGTGTAATAGATCCCCGCGAAGAGCACCAGCGAGACCCAGCCGAGCGTCCCCATGTGCACGTGGCCGGGAACCCAGTCGGTGTAATGGATGAAGGCGGAGAAGGTGCGGATCGCCTGGGAGGGCCCCTGCAGGGTCTGCAGACCATAGAAGGTGATGCCGAAGATCAGGAACTTCGCCAGGTAGTTTTCCCGCATCTGGTGCCACTGGCCGTTCATGGAGAAGTAGCCGTTGAAAACCGCAGCCCAGGAGGGGGCGATCAGCATGACCGAGAAGCCCATGGCGAGCGTCTGGACCCAGTCGGGGACCGGGGTCCAGAGCAGGTGGTGGGCGCCGGTCCATAAATACATAAAGATGAGGCTCCAAAAGGCGATCACCCCCATCTTGTGGCTGTAGATGGGAACTCCCGTCGACTTGGGGAGAAAGTAGTAGAAGATCGCCAGCGGAGGGGTGGTGAGCACCATGGCGACCGCGTTGTGCCCGTACCACCACTGCACGTTGGCGTCATTCGCTCCCGCGTAGATCGAGTAGGATTTGGTGAGCGACACCGGTATCATGGCGTTATTGACCAGGTAGAGCACCGCGACGCCGACCAGGGTGGCGAGAATGTACCAAAGCGAGATGTACATCTGCTCCTCGCGGCGCTTCACGATGGTCATCACGATGTTGACCGAGAAGATGACCCAGAGCACCACGACCAGCAGCGCGACCGGCCACTCCAGTTCCGCGTACTCCTTGGAGCGGTTCATGCCGAGGATCAGGGTCACCGCGGCCAGGGCGATGACCGCGTTGAAGAGCCAGAGCTGGATCCGGGCCAGTCCCGGGCTCCAAAGGCGGGTCTTGGTGAGGCGCTGGGTGATGTAGATGAAAAAGGCCATGAAGCTGCCGATGCCCCAGCCGAAGATCCCGGCGTTGGTGTGGATCGGGCGCAGACGGCCGTAGGAGAGGTAAGGGGGGAGGTTGAGCTGGGGGAAGGCGATCTGGAGCGAGATGATCACCCCGAGCAGCACCGCGACAAATCCCCAGACCATGCTCGAAACCAAAAACCCTTTGACGACGTCGTCTGCATAGCCTTCCTGTTGATTCATGCTGACCTCCTGGTAATGGGATGAATCTTGAAGCTGTATCACCGGTACCGTGTATACATTAAGGGAAATCTGCCTAGCTCAGCTGGCACCGGAGGACTGTGTGCTGACAGGGCCTGATTCAGTCCAAATGCATAAGGTACATTCGGTTGTGCTCTCCAGGGAAAGGTTCCGCTTTGAGCCAACGGAGCTGGCAGTGTGGTAAACTTCAGCTGACCGTCGATGCCAGGCCGGAATAGCTATGACATGGCAATAGAGCTGTGTTTGCGATAACAGTCAGTCAGTTTATGCCGGATTTGTCATTAATCAAGGCGTGAATGAATATTTAATGGCTTTGGGGCGCCAATGGAGGAGAGGCATGTCACCTTTTATGACAGCTGAAAAGGTTCGCGCTGCCCTGGTGCAGATGTTCTCCGATCTCGACGGATGGTTCGCTGGTCCTCCACACGGGTTGGGGGGCCGACCGGGTTACCCCGGCGCCTGGAGCGCGGTCGAGCACCTGGAGCACGTCAGCCTGGTGAATCATTTCCTGCTGCTGACCATTGCCAAGGGGTGCGCTAAGGCGCTCAAGCGGGCAGCAGGGTGCTCGCCGCTGTCCCAAAACGAGAGTGATCTGGTCCCGCTTTTCCCTCTAGCCGACCCGGACGCCTTCCCGTGGTCGCCGCCTGCCCACATGGTACCGGCCGGGGGGAGCGAGCCTGCGGAGCTGCGCGCCCTGCTACGCGCCCAGTGCCGCCAGTGCCTGGAGCTGCTCGCCGCGATGCCGGCGGGCGAGGGGCGCCTATGCACCATCCGGATGTCGGTCCACGACCTGGGGCGGCTGGACATGTACCAGTGGCTCTACTTTCTGGCCCAGCACGGACGCTACCATTTGGTGCTGCTCGGGCGGTTGGAAAATTTTACAGTCGTTGAAAAGACATGAAAGTCTCCATCCCCTTTCAGGGGCACTTCCGTTAAATAAGGGGCGGGGTTGTTTGGTCCCCCCTGTGGAACAGGGGGGAAGGCTCGTGTAGCGAGACAGGGGGGTCATTAGCCCAGGTAAATCACCCCCCTGCCTCTCTGCGTTCGGCTTCCCCCCTATTTCATAGGGGGGACAAAGGCATCCTTTCCAGGTCTTATAATGAGTAAATAACCCTCGTGTGCCTCATTTGAGGTATGGCGTGGAGCATTCAAGGTATCTTTTGCGGATGAGGATTTTCTTCTCATTAACGGAGCGGCGCCGAATCGCGTAGTTACGAAATTTACCGGACTTGGCACGGAGTCTGCTATATAGAGGACAGATTCGCAAAAAAAATAGTCAGGAGATTTACCCATGAAAAAAGTTCTGTCCTCCATCGTTGCTGCTCTCGTTGCTGTTGCTTTTGCTGGTGTTGTTTTCGCTGCTGACGTAGCTGCTCCTGCTGCTGCTCCGGCTGCTGAAGTAAAGAAAGAAGAAAAAGCACCGGCAGCAAAGAAAGCAAAAAAAGCAAAGAAAGCGAAAAAAGCAGCAAAGAAAGCAGAGAAGAAAGAAGCTGCTCCGGCTGCTGAAGCTGCACCGGCTGCAAAGTAATTCACTCTTCACTGAGTTGAAAAAGGCCACATCTTCGGATGTGGCCTTTTTTTTTGCTCCGATATTCAACCGGCCTCCTCACAGCTCCTCAGGTTTGCAGAGATTTTCCTCCTTCCTTGCCGCACGACCGCATTTGCGGCAGACATAGCGCGGCTCTGAGACAATCTTCTTCAGTTCCTTGAAGTTGTCCTTGATCTCGTCCTTGTCCCACTTACAAAGGGGCTTGCTGTCTTTAGCCATGAGTACCCTCCGGGTGTTCCAGCAACTATTACCAACTACCATTTTTTGTCAGTATAACACTGATATCTTACCGCAAAGTAGCTATTTTCCGCGGCCGCTTGAAATCCTGCGCGACTACGTTATAGTTGCGGAATATTTTCAATCAACGGGGATTGATCAAACTTCAGGGGAGAAAATTTATGTCCATGTTTTGTCGTCAGTGTGAACAGGCCGCCAAGGAGACCGGGTGCGAGGTGATGGGTGTCTGCGGCAAGAGTCCCGAGGTCGCTGCACTACTGGACCTGATGATGTTCGGCCTGAAGGGCCTCGCCATCTACGCGGAAAAGGCCAGGGCGCTGGACACCCGTTATGAGGTTGCCGATATGTTCCTCATCGAGGGACTTTTCACTACAGTCACCAACGTCGATTTCGATCCGGTCCAGCTCGCCGGGAAACTGAGAAAATGCTACGACATGAAGGAGAAGGTGAAGGGGCTTTACGAGACCGCCTACCGCGAAAAACAGGGCGGGCACGCGCCGCAGATCGCGGACGGCCCGGCCGCCTGGGTCATCGCCGACGACCTGGAGTCGCTCATCGCGCAGGGTCGCGAGCATGGGGTGAAGACCCAGCACAGCGATCCCGATGTCCTCTCCGCCATTGAAATCGTCATCTACGGCCTGAAGGGGATGGCCGCCTATGCCGAGCACGCCTTCATCCTGGGAAAAACCGACGAGAATGTCTTTGCCTTCTTCCATAGTGCGCTCGCCGCCACCTGCGACCCCGCCAAGGGGCTGATGGACTTTGTCGGCCTCGCCATGGAATGCGGCAAGATGAACATCGTGGTCATGGGGATGCTGAACGAGGGGCACACGGACCGTTACGGCCACCCGGTGCCGACCAAGGTGCAGCTCGGCACCCGGAAGAACAAGGGGATCCTGGTTTCCGGCCACGACCTGCGCATGCTGGAAGAGTTGCTGAAGGAGACCGAGGGGAAAGGGATCGACATCTACACCCACGGCGAAATGCTCCCGGCCCATGGCTATCCGGGGCTTAAGAAGTTCGAGCATCTCTACGCCAACTTCGGGGGAGCCTGGCAGGACCAGCACAAGGAGTTCCCTACCTTCCCCGGCGCCATTATCTTCAACACCAACTGCATCCAGCGCCCGGCCGACAGCTACAAGGACCGCCTCTTCACCTGGGGCGAGGTCGGCTGGCCCGGAATAAAGCACCTAACCGGCTGGCATTTCGACGAGGTCATTAACAAGGCTCTGGAATGCCCGGACCTTCCTGACGCTCCGGATAAGGAAATTCTGGTCGGCTTTGGCCACAACGCCGTGCTGGGTGTGGCGGACAAGGTCATTGAGGCGGTGAAGGGAGGGGCGCTGAAGCACTTCTTCCTGATCGGCGGCTGCGACGGCGCCAAGCCGGGACGTAACTACTTCACTGAGTTTGCTGAAAAGGTCCCCAAGGACTGCGTCATCCTGACCCTCGCCTGCGGCAAGTACCGCTTCAACAAGGAAGAATTTGGCGATATCGGCGGCATCCCGCGGCTTCTCGACGTGGGGCAGTGCAACGACGCCTATTCCGCGGTCCAGATCGCCGTGGCGCTTGCGGGCGCCTTCAACTGCGGGGTGAACGACCTGCCGCTCTCCTTCATCCTTTCCTGGTATGAGCAGAAGGCACACGTCATCCTGCTTTCCCTGCTGCACTTGGGGATCAAGAACATCAAGCTCGGACCGGCTCTGCCGGCGTATCTCTCACCGAACGTGCTCCAGTTCCTGATTGACAACTTCAACGTCAGCCGCATCGGCGATGCCGATGCCGATCTGAAGGCTATACTGGGGCAGTAAACTCAAAAGCCGTATAACCTGTAGCAAAGGGGGTGCTAAAGCATGACTTTAGCGCCCTTTTTTTATTGGTTGACCTGATTGGTACCGAAATCCGGCAGTGTCCCCTGTGGAACAGGGGGGAAGGCTCGCGTGGCGAGACAGGGGGGGCTTTAGCTCGGGCAAATCACCCCCCTGCCTCTCTACGTTCGGCTTCCCCCCTATTTCACAGGGGGGATAAAAGCACTGCCTCTTGCACCGGTTTACTACGAGGTCTACCAGGGACTGACGAATCCCTCCAACACGATATTCTTGACCTGCATCAAGGTGTCCCGAGGCCGCCGTGGTTATAGTCTGAAGCAGAGAAAGAGCGTTTCATGGCTACCGAAAAGGACGCGCCTGTCGGGGCAAAGAATGGCAGGCAAAAAGGAGAGGGACGATGGCAAGATTAATCGATGAGCTGAAAAGAGACCACGTTGCGATTGAAAACATGCTCGCCAAGGTGAAGGACACCAGCATTACCAGCAAGGAAGCCCACAAGATTCTTATTTCTGCACAAGCGACCCTGCTGGCACACCTGAAAAAGGAAGACGCCCAACTTTACCCGGTCCTGAACAAGGCTGCCAGCAGTGACGCCAACCTGCAGCGGACGGTCGATTTTTATGCCAAGGACATGGACGTCATCACTGCGGATGCGATCGGCTTTTTCACCAAATATTCGGCGCCGGATGCGGCTATTGACATAGAGTTTGCCCGGGCGTTCGGAAAGCTTTTTTCCACCATCTCGAGAAGGCTGCGCAACGAAGAAGGGTCTATTTACAAGGAATACGAGAAGCTGCACGCCTAAGGGCACGCGGGGGACCTCCCGTGGGCACCCGCCAGGGGTGCCCCTGCAATTGCATATTGCGGGTATCCTTGCAAACTCACCCTGGCACAGATCAACTCATTCCCGTAGGGGCGAACCTCAGGTTCGTCCCGATTTTATTCTGAGGGCGTACCCCGGTAGCGCCCTTTTTTGTGACAGTTTCAGCCAGGAGGATAGGGATGATAGTCAGGGAGCGCCCCCATGGGTTGCGCTTGTTTTTTATTGCACGAGGATCGATCGTCCCGCGCATCAAATGGCCGCTTTTGGTGACCATGCTGCTCGCCAGCCTCGTTACGCTGAGCCATGGGACCCTTTTCCGGCTGAAGATCACCATGACTCCGATCCCTTTCAGCCTGATCGGACTCGCCCTTGCCATCTTCATCGGATTTCGCAATACCGCAAGTTACGACCGCTACTGGGAAGGGAGAAAACTCTGGGGTGAACTGATCATCATGTGCCGTAGCCTAACGCGGCAGATATTTACCTTTGTGTCCTCCGAAAGCGACCTCGCGCCGAACTGGCCCCCCTACCAAGAGGGCGATCCCCGCACCCGGATGGTGTATCGGCTCATCGCCTTTGCGCATGCCCTGCGGCATCAACTGAGAGACTCGGAACCTTTGACAGGATTACGTGAGTATCTCGATGAGGACGAGGCGGCTCAGCTCGCGCTGGCAGGCAGTAAGCCTCTTTTTTTGCTGCAGTGCATGGCGTTTGATCTGCGACGCTGCCTCCAGAACAAACAGATTTCCGAGTATTTTGCCGCCCGGATTGACGCGAATGTCACCTCGCTCACCACGGTGCTCACCGGTTGCGAACGGATCAAGAACACGCCGATACCCTTCACCTACAACCTGCTGCTGCATCGCACCGCCTATCTCTACTGTTTCCTCCTTACCTTCGGGCTGGTTGATTCCATCGGTTTCATGACTCCATTCGTGGTGGGGATCGTGTCCTTCACCTTTTTCGGTCTGGACGCCCTGGGGGACGAGATCGAGGAGCCTTTCGGCGTGCTCCCCAACGACCTCGCCCTTTCCTCCATGTGCAGGACCATCGCAAGGGACCTCCGTGCCGCTCTGGGTGAGGTTGATTTACCCGCAGCGCTGGTTCCGGTGAATTATCGCATCCTATAAGAGGTTTACTGTGTAGTTGAAGTGTTTTAACAAAGAGTCCCCCTTTGCCGAAAAGGGGGACTCTTTGTTTGTTAGCCTGTTTATCCATGCGCCTTCTAGGCGGAGTTTGTCCCCCCTCTGGAATAGTGGGAAGCCGAACTGGATTTGCCCCGGAATCGTGGACAGTCAGTTAAGCTACAAGTTTGAGTTGATCGACCTCGTATGGGGTCCGATACCCCAGCGAAGAGTGAATCCGTTTCCGGTTGTAGAACCGCTCAATGTAGTCA
>Ga0209123_1002735_pt1 | contig 14338 bp, 9 predicted proteins | sample BarGraIncu00431A_FD_184500 | JGI IMG/M metagenome (GOLD analysis project Ga0209123, IMG submission 184500) | Arctic peat soil microbial communities from Barrow, Alaska, USA - Barrow Graham LP Incubations 004-31A (SPAdes) (version 2) | ecosystem: Environmental > Terrestrial > Soil > Wetlands >...
AAATAATCTGCCAGTAGTCATTTAAGGATTCCAAGAACATCATCACAATGATACAGGTTATCCATAACCACATACTATAAAGGCGGGGAATGGGCCAACCAAAAATATAGGTGATCAGTAGTAGAAAGAAAAACGGCATGGCGTAGCCAAATAAAAGGATGGTCGTTTTTTCACCCTTATTAAACCTGCCGCACATCAGGTAATATAGACCCACTAAGGACATTAACAATAAGAAATGTAAATATACATATCCAGAAAAATTAAGTCCTTCAGTCACCGACCCTAAATAAAAATCCTCCCCTTTACCTGGCTGGCCCAGAAACATAAAATATACGACGCGCAGTAACATCCTCACCGAGCTTGGGGCACTACTCTCCCACAGATGGGGCCCATCCTCCTGAAATACCTCAGCCAAAGCATCCCGTATTTCATTGCCGAGGACAAATCCCAATATCCCTATCGCTACCAGCCCTGCCCAGATGACCAACTTTTCCCATCTCCGGGAGCTAACATAGTAATAAATAGCTGCAGTACCTACCAGGATGGCAAAAGCATAATTTCGAAAATAAAATAGAGTACTGCACAATATCAGAGTGATCATCTTCCCAACCAATGACAACCTGGCATGTGCAGTCCACGCCATCGTAGCCATATATGCCAAAGCGATGATGAGTGCTGCAATGATATTGTCCCGTAGTAGGTTTGTTACTCCAATCAGATATCCAGGGAATAAGTTGTATGCAAGTACCGAATATAGAGCAAAGGCAGGACTAAGGAATCGTCTGGCTATCCCGTACAGCAAATAAATTGCTAAAATGCTAAAATTTATTTTTAGCAGTACCAGCGTTATAAAATCATCCCCAAAGAGTAGCATCAGGATTGTATTGAATACATTGAATGCATTATAAGGCCCATATGTTCCATCATTGGACAGACTACCTGACAGCCAAAATTCTCTTCCCCCATTTGTACTAACAAGATGGGCTAGTTGCTTAGCTTCATAATAATACTCACTGACATCGTAGTACTCGTGTTTGGCGCCTACTGCTCCGTAGAGCATACCATCATAATGACCAAGAGCCATCGCATTGATGTACTGAACATAGGCTAATAGGACAAATAACAATGTCAGTCCAAGACCTGACCCTAAAATAGCTGTATGGCATGCCATTTGGCGATAGAGAAAAAAATTAAACACCACCAGACCAGTTAGGATAAAGAGATGTTGCATGTGCCCAACAGTCAGACCTGCGAACACTAAGGAGACCAACCATCCTAACAGTAAGACCATGCATCGGCTTGGCATGTATACCATCCCCTCTCTGTTCCTTGCCAATATTATAAATTACTGCCTGGAAACAACCTCTTCATAATTGTCTGCCAACGACTTTCCCAGGACATAACACGGGCCAGCTGTATTAACCCTTCTTTTTGCAAAGTCCCTCCCCGGAGGGCCATTACTATTTGCCTAGCGAACTGTTCTCCATTTGTGGCGAGGAGTACTGGATCGCCTAATTGCCGGAACTCAAGGGTATCCGTTGCTACAACGGGTAAGCCAGAGGCTATATACTCGTAATACTTGACTGGATTGATGGCATCACTAAATTGGCTTTGCTCAAATGGTATTAAGCCAACATCAGCATATTGTAAATATGCTGGTACCAAATGTGGTAACCTCTCACCCAAAATATAGATGTTGCTTTTCCCCCTTAATGGGGCAATATCGATGCCAATGCTGCCGATCAGCACAAAACTAATCTCAGGTAACATCCCTGCCACCACCGCTAGTAAGTTCACGTCAAACCAATGATCCATCATACCAACAAAGATGGCGATAGGTCTGGGTATTTCCCCTATATCCAGCGGATCCTGAGAAACGCGGCTCTGAAATTTTTGCAAATCCACCCCATTGGGCACTCTAAGTAACTGCTTGATCCCCTTTGCTCGCCATTCACGTTCCAGAGAATAACTTGTTACCACCACAAGATCGGCATCTTCAGCCAGTTTTTGTTGTTGGTCTAACAAGCGTTGATTAAAACCTTTTAAATCCTGATTCCGATCAGCAATGCGCAAAACATGTTTGGCCCTAGGATACTTGGCAAACAATTCACCGAATTCCGGATTATCGATCCAGACAATGCTTGGCTCTATCTGAATGCTGGCTTTTTTCAGAGCCCTCTCCAAAGTGCCAAAAGATAATTTCAACCACCAACTAGGCACTTTTTTGGAGGGAACCAAACTCCATGGGACATAGTCCCACAACTTACCGTTCTCGGTCCACCTTCCCCCCTCCTGATGAATGGCTAGGCGTTCGCCATAAATCTTGGCATCAGCTGCAAAGAATCGGTGCAAAGTTGTAATGGGACTACTGATAAACAGTACCTGCCAATCATGGTCCGTAAACTGCTTGGCATAACCATGGCTACCCACCGGTGCCGTTGTTCCCCAATGTTTGGGCGAACCCCATATCACTGACTGATTGTGCTCCATCATGATCACCCCTTTATTAAACGCCCATATCCAGGGGAAAAATAGTTCCAGCAATACTGCTGGGGTGTACCGTCTCCGCCAAAGTCAGTAATCACTAGCCTTTCTTGCATAAAACGAATGATCCGATACACCGGTCGACCAAAACCATAATGAACACCCGCAAAACCATCGGTTCCAAACACTAAACAGTGGGCCTTACTGGGAGGAGGTAGGGTAAATAATCCGGCAAGCCCCTCCTCCCAACGGTTCTGCTCCATCCCTCTCAATTGGGGTGTAAAATGTGCCTGAGTGGCCCGAAAAAGATTCCGTTGCTCCGGCAACGGGGTATATAAATAGGTGCCAGGGTCTCGGATGATATCAATTGAATAAATACTTAACTCTATGGCCAATTGATCATTATGAGCGTGACCGCCCCTTCCCCATCTCCTAATGCCTCCACAGCGTATTACCAAATAAATGTCCGCAGATTTATATATATATAAACCAAACTCGGGATAAGCCAAAGTCCTCAACTGCCCGGTTAAACTTACTATTGGTACTTTTACTGTGTAGGTGACACTTGGTGTTACCTCTTGAGAGCAGCTGTACCACAGTTTAGCTAACTCTGTCTTAGTACCTACTGCTATACATCTCTTCGAATCTGGTCTGCTAATTTTGCTATGATAGGAAGCAACTTGCTTACCACCAAGAAAATTCCGCACTAAGGCAACTTCCGGAGTCTCTGCGACAAGAGCACTTTCACTGTTGCAAAACAGCAGTGCGCCCAGTGAAAGCAGATGGTCATGATTTAGGTTGTTCTCATCCCAATAGGTTTGATGAGGTTGCTCAGATACATACCCCTCTAAATTGGCATAAATCTTAACGGCTTCACTTTGTGTACGCTTGAGATAACATGGCCAGAGTTTCAGTAAGCGGCCACTGTCATGATCACCAAATTGAGGAATATCGCCATTTGTCTTACGAATGTCTTGAACAAATTCCAACGCTCGCTCCAGCCTTGCCCAAAACCAGTCAGGAAACAGGGCTGGTTTACGTCCAGCCACAGCAACACTGAAAATGCCGCAATACAATAACATCTCTGTGGATAAACAATGGTAACTTGTTGATGCCTCAAAGTTTGTTCCCTCGGCATTAAACTGATATTCCATTTCATTGATCAACTGGCTACGAGCAAATTCAAACCATTTATTAACCTTTTTACTTGCCGGCAAGTAGGCGGCGGCGATAAAGATACCCGTAATATTGGCTAGATAATGATTGTTGCGGCCCGTCAATGAAAACTCTCGATTTTCAAAACAATGACTGCCGTGCTCATAAACTGATCGCTCAAAGACTGCCAAAAAAGCATCGTCAAACACTGCGTCCAATGATCGGAACAGATCAAATGCCACTAACCAGTTGACCAGCCGTATCGCCACATCCATGGTGCTACACCAGTTAACGCCATACCGGGGAGGATTGGCGGCTATAAAATCAAGAATTTGGTTTTGGAATTCATCTACATAAATCTTTGCTCCAGTGCTATCAGCCCTGACGGTTAGACCAAAAGCCCAGGCTAACATGGGCAGATGTTGCATCCGCCCAAGCTCCCAGGGCACTTTAATATCAGCGCCCAGCCTCTGGCCAAAAACAATATCCTTATGCCAGGCGGCTTGCTGCCACCGGTAACCTGATTTAAAATCCAAATGCCAATCGATGGGTACATATGTTTTAGCCAGTAGGTTACTAATCTGCTGCGCTTCCTGTTGATTACTCTTATTGGTCAAACGGCATGAATGACTAGCTCCTGCTACAGGCTGGCAACCGGCAGGATACTTATTACCGAGTAGTCCCGGGCACTCCATACCATAATGGACATGTACCCAGCCTGACCCCAGCAAATCAAAACGATGGCCAATATATTCTGCAGCGATACTGATAATGAAATCATGATGGTGCGCTAAAAGATCTATTATGTGAGTTGTTGCTGGTGGTAAAATAGGGGTTAGCCCCCTGTGACCCAAAGAGTGACAATAGGTTTTTCGCACCTTATCCACATACCGCAACCATAGCAACCTTATATTGTGCCTCACCTTCCACACCGCGCAGCAGTATATCTCGATGAACGAATATCTACAAAAAATATGTAAGTAATGTCTCATATTCATACTGGCACCTCAGCATTACCCTTTCTCTTTATCAATACTCTTTATGTAGCTACTCCTAAGTAATTTAAGCTTTTGCAGCAGTTTATCCATTCCCCGCGCGGAAGCGCCCGACCGATACCTAATATATGTTTTTTCCCACTTAAATCCGACTTTATAAGCAGTCCGTATGGGGTGCCGATTAAACGTCTGAATGATAATAATGACTTTGCTCTTTTTCTGTTGCTGGCAGTAGTTAATCCGCCTAACCATCATGGCACTGTGTAATCCTCGGGAACGATATTCTAGCAAGGTAAAGTCGTCAAAGAAATACACGGTCTGTTGATTAAATGCTAATCTTTGTTTGATCTCGCTAATGAAAATGGGCTGGAAGGCAATCCAGCACAGATATACAATTTTACCAGTTTCACCCTCGATAAATGCTAAACCTCGATAACATGTAGTATCCTGGAGTCTGGCGATGGCCTTTTCCCCATAACCTGCTGTTCGTTGCCGGGAGAAATCTCGAATAGCTTGGGCATCATCGCTACCCAAAATCTTGAACTGAAAGTCTACACTGGGCTCTACAAGAATTTTATGAGGCGCCAATACGTACATATTATATATGCTAAGAAACCATATTATGAGACCTTTGCCTTGCTGAGTAAGCCATACTGAGCCTTGACTAAATGCAATGACAATCACAAAGAGAATCACGAATAGATTGTCGTAGCCATGACTCTCTCCCTTGATAATCCCAAAGGAAAAAGTACAAAAGCTTAGCCACAGTATTGCCAATTGCCGCCAAGCATACTTGATGGCAAAAATACGTTGAAGATGAACAGCATATAACATAAAGATCAGCAAAAATGATAAAAAAGTTGATATCGCTGCACCAAGCAACTGCCACTTTGGAATGAGCAGCCCGTTCAATATGATGTTAGTAACCCCACCAAGCAAGAAATAGGCTACTAATAACCGCGTCTTCTCCCTGATGTGAAAACCAGGAGCCAAAACGGCTAACAGGCAATAAAACACATAACCCATACTGAGTATCCCAAATACTTGGATTGGAATGTAGAATTTCCCCCGTGACATGAATGCGATGATGTTATAATAATTGGCCAGTAATGTTATTACAACAAACAAGGCCGCCGAATTTAATAGTACAACGACTTTGGTCATGGACTGTTTGATCAAATTCTCATTGCTCAAATTACTAAAAACATAGGGCGTCCACACACAAGTCGATGGCATAAGCAGTAGTACGGATACAGCATTAACTATTTTATAAATAAAGGAAAAATTCCCTAGGGCTTCTTCCCCAATATAATACAAAATAAAAACCCTGCTCGATGACTCGATAATATACATGCCAAAACCTGCTAAAATCAATGGTGCTGAAAAGGACAATAATACCTGCAGAACAGGCCAGTTGATCCTCAGTCGTCGCGACCTTAATCCAACATCATACCGCCTAAAGAGCAGGAGTGCGATCAGTAATGTTATAACCTGAGCCTCGTATATTGCAGCAATATCTCGCTGTAGCCCGTTGACCAGTAGCCCAAAAAACATTAAATAAAGTAAGCTTTTGACCAAACTGAAGGCCAGAAAGGGTTGCACCTCTTTATCTAGTTTCAGTTTTTCCATTGGGAATAGGTATAATTGCAGTAAAACTTGCTGAATGGTAGCCATTATTGCTAAGTAGCGATATTGGGCAAGACTCTCAACACAACTCAGTATGATATATATCATCCCTAATAGCCCTAAACCCGAACTCAGCTGAAAGGTAAAGACGGTATCAAGGACTTCAAGGCGATCATATCGTTCATCAAAATAATACCGGTCTAAGGCTGAGAGTAACATCATACTGGTAAGCCAAGAAAAGATCATCAAATATATATCCAGCAAAGGAATAACCGAATATTCCCCTGGGGAGAAATATCGCCCGATCATCGGCAACACCAAGAAATTGATTCCCTGAATAAAGCTATTTCCAAACAGATAATATAAAAAATGGCTTCTCATGATGAAGTCAGTGCTCCCCTTAGCAGAATTTCCCTTGCACTGTGTTTCCTCTCCTATATTCGTTTAGACATGAGTCTTGCCAATACCGCTGGGGAAAAGAAGGTATTCCCAGCACGCATGCAGTCATAAATTGTTATAACCTGCCTAGTAAAAGCTAGCTTATAATCATCAGTGCCAGTACCTTCGCAATGCACTGCTAACTCCTTGGCAAAGCTATCCTGGATACTTTCATGCACACTTAACATACCTACCCCGTATGGACGAAAGTCACGATCATAAGCAGCATCAATACAAATTTTCCAGTCACGAAAATATACTTGTAGCCGATAAGCAGCAACCCGCCCATTCAGCTTGACGAATAACACATCAGCGGCAAACCGGGACAAAACTCCCAGCATAAATCTACGTTTGTCTTCTTCCAGATAAATTGAGGTCTTGCCATCTAGTAACTTGGATTTTGAGACTCGATAAATATCCTCTATAGTTTCTGACGATACTGTTTCCTGAGTGCACTCATATTTTAATCCATCCCGCCTGATCCGGTTAGCCCTTGTGCGGAGATTATGCTTGTGATGACTGGTACAATTGGCGTCAATGTACTCCTGGAATGTGCTATAATTTGCCACTGGTATGATGGGACAGGCCGACAGCTTAAATACATGTTCCACTTCGGCGATCATCAGTGTCGTCGATCGTTCTGGTAGATATGACAAGTTTATAACATCAAACTTGATATTCTGATACAGCCAAGCAATGATATATATTCGGCTGTCCAGATCGTCACTACTCCCAATAACATCCATAAAAGCAGATCCCCACTGCTGACTCAGGAATTCAATAAAACTGAAATATAATCCAATTTTTTTTCTTACTAACCTAACTAAGGGAGCAATCGCGACAAGTATACCCTCTTTATATAACATAATAATTAACAATTCCTTGTGAAAGCCAAATCGTTGATCCTCGCGTTGCTCAAACATTTCCCACCAAAGCCTCAACCAGTCATAGGATTGGGTCAAATACAAGATTGGCTGGTCAGCTTCAAACGCTCGCCATTCTTGTTCCTTATCAACAAAAACTTGCCCCGTACTATATGTTACAACTTCATAAGCAGCCACCCATATCACATCCCTAGTAACCGTATAGCTCCTGGTAAATACCCTGGGGTATATTATTAAATACCCACAGTCCGTTGCGATAAATACCCTTTTCCAGTTGCCCCGTACTGACATTGCGCAAGGTTTTAGTGGGAGCGCATACTGTAAGGAACATTGTCTCCCATGTTCCTTGATAGGTAATACGATAAGTGCCGTCTCCCAGTTGCAAGATTTCAGTATTGTCATAACTCTCAACGTAATGGGCAATCTGGGTGCACGTTGCAAACCATAGGTCTAAACCTCTGAGTAATCCAAAAAACTTATCAAGGGAGCTTATATCATCATATATGTTAGGCCTTTGCCGCCTGCCATCTGTACGAAGCCCCATATAATGTTCCTGTATGGAAATAATGAATTGCTGCTCATATAGAAAATGGATATAACGCTCCAGATTAAAAGTATCTAATTTATTTTTCAAAAGTCTGAGTAAAGTAGCGCCGCCAAGATCCACGTTGGGATTAAAACAATCACCACTGATATTCGTCGGTAAATCCACAATGTTATTGTTGCTACCGAAGTAACCATGGCAATTGCCCTTGTGCTGGTGATTCATCATAATAGCCGAAGACATCCACCATTTAAAGCCTAATGCTTCAATGATTTGCGGGGCGTGCTTGCTCGCTATATAGCCTGGATACTTTCCTCCGAAAAATCGGGTGCCTAATACCTGTTCCATGTCTGTAATGTCTTGTTTTATCGTCTCAGCAGCCTGTAGTGTTAGGTATTCAAACTCATGCTGAAAGTTGCCTTTGATGACCGGATTCTCTGAATTTATATAACGTCCATGAACAAGTCCATGAAAAGCAAACTCAAATTGTGGACTTACCCGCTGTATAAAAGCTGCTAAATTACTATAATTTCGCGCAAAGCTCACTTGATAGCCAGCCTTCTGATGCTGTACACCATGTTGGTGAAGGGGATAAAAGATAGAACCTTTTATCTCAGGGTACTTTGCCAGCAGATTAGTTGTTAGATACTGATACAATGAATACTGACCATCAAGGCCTATTCCCCAGTCATTACATGGCTGTATTTCTCCATGTATCGTAGTGGCCGTTAAGGAAAAATCATCGAGCATCAGGGTCACTGTTGCTTTATGATGATTGAAATATCGACTTTTTTCCATTGTGTTTCATTGCTCCTCCAGGCTTAAAACTTTCAAAACTGCCGCAAAAAAGGACTGCTCATCCCGGGTGTTAAATAATACCGTTCCAGCTGGTCTATCGCAAACGTCACTGGCAACCGCGGGACAACCGAAGTGAATGGCTTCTCGCAAGCTGATGGCATCTCCATCAGTCATCGTGGGCCGTACCAATAGGTTAACGTTCTTAAACAGTGGCCAGATTTCTTTATTTCCCGTCATAACGTGGATAACATCCTGTAACCCATTCTTTATCACTGCTTTCTGCAAAATTTGATAATAGTTTGGATCACCAATTTCTGCTAAAGCTAAGAGTAATCCGGCCCTTGGAAAGGTCTTGGTAATCTTAGTCATCAATGTAATACACATATCAATGCCATAAAGATCCACGCCCTGGTAAAATACCAAACGGGAGGCGTTTACCATCAGTAAAGGTGAATGCTGCCTCATAAAATCTAGCATCTGCTGACTATAGCACTTCAGTATATTATTCTCCTCCTCTAAGGATGGTGGCAGGAAAGAACTGACCAGCTTTACGCTTGACCGCTCAATACCTAAGGAATGCACCATAAAGGTATGAATTTTCCTATTTAGTACATAGACAAACTCTGCCTGCCTGCCTGCCTTGTGTAGCAGGTATCTTGTCAATCTATTACCGTTTAAGTAGGAATCCATTATTATGCTACCATGACTAAATAACGAATACTTGTTGCCCGTTAATACCTTAATGATAAGCAGGGAAATAATTCTATTAATATTGGGTGAATGATAAATAAGATGTCTTTTTTTCTTCAGACATTGGTACAGCCACTCCACTGTAGACATGCCATTTTCTTTAACAAATTCATATTCCGGATGAACTTTACTAAGGCGATCAAGATATACCCCAATCCCGCCCACGGGTGGCGGCAATGGTCCCATCATCACCGTCTTACAATCGTCCAGCTTCATCTGCCCCACCATCTAACAGCTCATTTTTAAAAAAGTTAACCTTGCCACTAGCACTTTTGGGGATGATTGGCACCTGTTGAAAGCCAATTTCCAAATGTTCCCCCACCTTCCCTCTGATATCCTTCGCAATAGCCTGCTGCTGCCAAGCTGGTATTTCCTCGGAAGAAACATACTTACAGGTGAGTTTTCCGACTGTATCTTGCGTAAATTGGAACTGGTCCATGCCGTGAAACAGCCTGTTATGTATACTGCCAATAGCCATAGAAAAAGGTATCTTATGGTGATGCTTAGTGATAATGAGTTCAGCATTCCTCCCAACAATTTCTTTCAATAACGGATAATGCCGCTTGCAATCCGGACAATAATTTTTGCCTTTCACTGCCCAATCCCCAGTACGATAACGAATAAATAGGGTTGGCTTCATAAAAAAGCTTGTCCCTACCAAATGTCCCATCTCATCTTCAGCAGCCTCACTGCCATCTTCTTTGATGACTTCGGCTAAACCATATTGAGGATATACATGAAATAAATCCCTAGACTGACATGGCCCAGCTAAAATAACCTTCTCTGTCATACCATAAAAATGTATCAGGGGTGCCCGCCAAAATTGCTGTAGATCTTCTTTATCCCTGTCATAGAGTTTTTCAGATGCCAGGATAATGGCTTGTATATCATGCTTTTCTATTGACATACCCGCTTGGAGACATGTGGTCGTGAGTTGGGTTAAGGCTGATGGATAGGCCTGGATATACCCTGGATTAAAATTTTTTATGGCTGCTAGGTATAAATGTGCAGTCTCCCGAGTGATGTGATAGGCTGATAACAATAAATCACCAAATAGGGTTAACTCAGCATAAGGATTACCCAAATAACTTCCCTGTACTCTCGCCCCACGGATAATGACCGACGGTTTAACTGGGCGAAAGCCTTTTTGTTCCCACATATCGTGAAGAAATGCTAATTCTATTGATTCAGTAGCTCGATCAAGATAGAGTCCCAAGGGTATGCCCATCGATCCGCTTGTTGTTATATATTTACAGTTTCCTTTTTGGGGGGAACTAAATTTTTCTAGATTATCTCTAATTTGTTGTTTGGATACCTCCGGAATCCGCCGTATGTCTGAGTACGTCTGTAATTGTTCTGGAGAAAAGCCGTAACCATTCCAATGCTCACGATACCCTGGGCAATGCTCCCAAGCATAATGTACAATGTCCTGATATTTTTTCAACTGCAATGCCCGTATTTCTTCAGCAGTCCCATACTGAGTATTCTTGATAAACGTCCGCACACTATGATATGTGGCTCCAAGATCACGCCGGGCGATTAGGGCTTTAGCGGCTCCCGAAATGAATTGTGCGCCCACTGCTGGCGTCTTTCTCACGATGGTACCCAACATCATTGTGATCCACTCTTTCATCTAGGCACCGCCCTTATTGCTGAATTTTAACGTAGTGCACATCAATCATATTCTTTATCCTGTGTTGGAAAATGGCTGAATTGAAAAATTCATGACGTTTGAGACTCAAAACCTTACTGAGCCGATCTGCTGTATATATTCCCTGCTCGACGACTACTAAGTACACCGGTGGTGCCAGCAAATACTCTCCACCATTCCAAAGTGGCGTAAAATATTTCTGAAACCGGTCAATCTCCCGGATATAATCCCTACTTTCTAAGAGTCTACTATCCATACCCATTCGCTTCTGTTCGCCAAAGGTTAGCTTCATCATGCCCGCATATTGATAGACGGGATAGATACGCTTAATACGATTAACCTCCTGGGTCTTATCCTCAAAAACAAAAGTAGTATGTTTACCGAAGACGGGATTATCACGCATGTGCAACAGTAATGCTTGCTGTTTAAACCAGTCCAGATGTAATCCAACACAATCAGAAATATTGGTGGCGATAAACTGACATAGTAACAGTGACATGATGATCGTTCGGCTTATACCTTGTATGGCTAGCTTGTGCCACAACACTTTAAGGCCATAGACAATCATAAAACCTGCCCCTAAGGGCACCAACAGCTGATGCCTGCTGTGCCAATTATCCACCTTTGGTAATTGCCCAACCAGGTTATAGGGTAATACGGCAAGACAAAAGGCGGCCATTCCGAAACATAACAAATAATAATCTCCTGGGGTATAACTTGCGCCACACGGTTCCCCCGTGTCCTCCCCCCATCCCCACTTATGATGAACAAAGCCCGCTATTATGATTGCAAGAACAAGGAGTAAACTGCTGAAAGAACTAAACGAATCGTCGAGAACCTTAAAAAAGGAAGTCTGAAAAGACATGACTAAAAATAAAGGACTAAGGGATAACCCGCTTGCAGTGAACTGATTATAACCCTCCCATGCACCACGAGGTAAAAATAGCAGCGTCTTGGGTATCCAATAACAAAAGGGCAAGATCACAAAATCTAAACTCCGTAAAATAACTTTTGAAAAATCCAGCCCCTTGGGCATGCTTAAGCAGCCAGCCTTTAAACAGCTATCTTTCAATAAATAGGCGAGGGGCAGCAGATAAAATACTAACAATGAATTGGTGTCAAAAGCCATAAAAAATCCTACCAGCGCCCCTACTCTAAATGGTATTTTCTTTGTTTCCCTATGCTTGACCAGACTCCAGCAGGCTAGCAGAAACAGACAGTTGCTAACGGCATAGGGCGTATTGATCAGTAAAAACCGAACATTATTTACTGGAAATACAGCATAAAACAAGACTAGAAAGATTCGCTCTACAGCACTGATCACAAGCACTCTTTTTACGATATGATTAAGAATAAGGGCTGCTAACAGATAAGCGCTGAAGACAATTAACCGATAAATCACTATCCAATGCTCAAATGACAACAGGAAGTTATGAAAATAAGCTAACCAACGGTGCCCCTGATCATAATAGATCTCAATAATTGTTTCCCTGCTCATGTTGTAGAGAGTCCAGTCGTCTTGATAGATGCCATTATTAATTAACATCAAACTATAGGACAGAGAATAAGCCACTATAATCAATAACCAGTCCTTTATCCATCTCTGACCGATCTTGATCGGAATTTTCCCATTAATTATCATTCTTCCACTTCCCTGATCGGTCGGTTAATAGGCATCACGACCTGTCAATACCACTCTGATTGTTTGAACTAAAATAATCATATCTAGCCATATTGTCTGATTCTGTACATACCAGGTATCCAGCAGTAATCGACCACTAAAGTCAATACTGTTCCGGCCCCTTACCTGCCACAATCCCGTTATCCCAGGTGTCATCTGCAGAATAATATTGGCCGAGTAGCCCATTTGCTCTCGCTCCCGAGGTAGGTAGGGCCGGGGGCCTACGAGACTCATTTCCCCTTTAATCACATTGATAATTTGGGGCAGTTCATCAATGCTATATTTTCTCAATTTGCTGCCTAACCCCGTCAGCCTAGGGTCGAAGCATCTTAACTTAGCAAATTTTCCCCATTCCTCCCCTGCTGTCGGCTCTGTTCGTAAATACTCTGCCAGGGTAGAGTCGCAATTGTGCTTCATCGTACGAAACTTAAAGCAGGGAAAATAGCGGCCGTTTTTTCCTAACCGGTTATCGATATAAAACACTGGCCCTTGGGAGTCAAGTTTAATTAGCAAAGCGACCAATCCCATTAGGGGTACCCCTAAAAGCAAAATGATCATTCCTGCTACCATATCAAATAGTCGCTTCATTCGGTCAGTTAAAAAATCTTTGGCCGTTGTCATACGCACCGAGTCCAGGGACTGATTCATAGGTCACCTCCCCATTAAACTCTCAGACTTTAATAACTATATGAAAATAAACCTGATTTTTGCCTTGCCATTCGCCGTGGAGGAATTCGGCTTGAGAGTTCAGGTAACGTTTCTGATAAACTGATATCTTGTCTACCAAGCCCAGTAGTAGCCTGCTCAGGATGGCACCTGCATTCTAGCAAAGCGGCTAACGTTATACCCGTGAATAAGCCAAAAATAGTAGCTAAGATGAGATTTAGCAAACTCCGTGGTTTTACCGGTTGTTGGGGTAATGAGGCTGGATCAACCATCTGTACTTCCACAATCTGCATGGCCTCATTGATACGAGCTTCCTCATGCCGTTTGGCTAGCATCATATACGTATCCTCACCCACGAGGACATTTCTCGTCAAGCGGGCAATCTCTAGTTCTTTTTCCGGTAATTGAGCTAATCGCTTTTCGTTTTCGGCGATGATTTCCATCAGAGCCCTGTGCTGGGCACTGGCAGCCGCCACCTCGGCTTCCGCTTGAATGCGATTTTGCAGTAGCCCCTGGTGGACAATATTCTGGGATGGTGCCTCAAAGTTTATGACTTTTTTAACCTCACTCTCTAACGTATTGCGTAAAACGCTGGCCGAATCCTGTAGTGCGAGGACTTTAGGATGTTTTTCCGTATACTTTCGCTGCATTTCTGCAAGTTCAACC
>Ga0209123_1002736_pt1 | contig 14333 bp, 10 predicted proteins | sample BarGraIncu00431A_FD_184500 | JGI IMG/M metagenome (GOLD analysis project Ga0209123, IMG submission 184500) | Arctic peat soil microbial communities from Barrow, Alaska, USA - Barrow Graham LP Incubations 004-31A (SPAdes) (version 2) | ecosystem: Environmental > Terrestrial > Soil > Wetlands >...
TCGCCATGCAACTTGACCTACATGCAGCGGCCTACAACCTGGTACGGATGATGAACTTGGGCCTCGGCGTCACTTGAAAGGAGGAAAATGCCTCCAATCGGGGTGTTGAATCAGAATATTGAGTTGAAAAAGAGCAAAAAACGCGAAAAGCCAGGGGTTTCAGCAACAAATAAGGTTTAGAAAAACGTTGTGAATCATTACAGGTCAAAAATAGGCCTTTTTTTCAACGACCTGCTAGGCTCCTTCGATTCTAACTCGGTGTCGCGGAGTTACGCTCCGTGGCGGGGATAATGTAGAAGAAAACAGTGAGTTACTGTCGTTGATCGTGCTTGTTGAACCGAATTTATTGTAAAAAAATAATTCAGCTACTGATTAAACTTCTCAAGTTTGTCTTGTTTGCAACCGAATGTTGTGTAGTGTTAGTGGGAGTTTGCTTGTTTGGGCAGAATTACCAACTCGGCTAAGATATCACTTTGCGCCTGCCGGGTTTTTATTACTGAAACTAGTGGCGTATCAGAGGGCACTATGGTTAAAAATCACCAGCGTTTTTTCAATGTCATGCAAGTCGTTCTTGATGCAACTACCCTTTCACTAGCTTATGTCACGGCCGTTTTGTTGAGTCAGTCTAATGTTGTTGGCATTGTTGCTCAGCAGCGAGGCGCACTTTGGATGATCCCCCTGCTACTTGTTGTTTACCATTTCATGGACGCCTACTCGCCCATGAGGAGCTGCCGGTTCCGCAGGGTTGCTTTTATCGTCACCAAAGCCCATCTAACTGGTGTATTCATCGTTTTTGCTGCTGCCTTTCTCCTCAAGGATCAACATCACTCTCGTAAACTCTTTCTTATGTTCGCCTGCATTGGGCTACTCTCCATGCTGCTGGAGCGCTATGTCGTCCGCAGGACCCTGCGTCACCTGCGTCAAAAAGGATATAACCAAAAGCTCATCCTCATTGTCGGCGCGGGGACTACAGGCTTGGAGTTCGCGCGCAAGGTGCTTTCTCAGAGGGACTTCGGGTACCAGGTTATCGGTTTCCTGGACGACGAGGCGAAGATGGGTGACCTGATTGACGGCAAAGAGGTGTTGGGTAATTGCGACGCACTTTCTTCTCTGCTTGAAGACGATTCTATTGATGACGTGGTGGTTGCTCTGACTGTCAACTCCTACGGCAGGTACGGCAGCATTATCGAAACCTGCGAAAAATACGGTGTGCGCACCCGCATCATCCCCGACTATAGCCAGTTTCTTCCTTCGGGCACGCCCCACATGGAGGCGTTTGACGGGATTCCCATGCTCAGCGTGCGTAGAATAAGGCTCGATGAGCCGTTCAGCAGGTTTCTCAAGCGCGCCTTGGATGTGGTGGTCTCCTTGTCTGCCATTTTGCTAACTGGTCCGCTCATGATAGCTATCGCTATCGGCATCAAGCTGACCTCACCCGGTGCACTTTTGTTCCGGCAAACCAGAATCGGGCTCAACAACCGCCCCTTTGATATCTATAAATTTAGGACCATGCGGATTGATACCGCTAAGACTGCAGCGACAACTTGGACCACTGCGAAAGACGTGCGCACGACAAAATTCGGTCAATTCCTCAGGAAAACCAGCCTGGACGAGTTGCCGCAATTTTTCAACGTGCTTTTTTCCCACATGAGTGTGATTGGTCCCCGTCCGGAGCGCCCCTTCTTCGTGGATCAGTTCAAGGAAGAAATCCCCAAGTACATGGTGAAACACCAGGTGAAGCCCGGGATTACCGGCTGGGCCCAAGTGAACGGCTGGCGCGGGGACACTTCCATCCGGAAACGCATCGAGTGCGACCTCTATTACATCGAGAACTGGGAACTGCTGCTTGACATAAAGATCATGTTTTTGACGGTCTTCAAGGGAATGGTCAATAAAAATGCTTACTAAAAACCGTTTTTGCGCCGTTAACCGGTGTCTGCGTGGGTAGAGCGCTACGATCTTTGATAAAACCCGCCGCAAAGTGCAAATTGAGAGGAACCCCCATGCCGGCAGAGGGTGGGGTTGCGCGCCAAGTCTCAACGATTGGGCCCCTTTTACTTATTTCTTTGTTGCTGCCTCTCACCTGTCAGGGCTTTGAAGTGCCCGCCCCGGAACCCTTTCACAGCGCTTTGTCGCTGCAGGGATTTACCGGCGTCCTCAATACTCCTAGCGCGCACCTGACCGAAGGGGGCTATTTTGATGGGCTTTACACCAACCAGAAAGAAAACAACTGGAGGGGCACCTCGGGGTTTCAGGATAACTTCATGTTTTCCTTGGGGTTCTTCAGCTTTGGTGAGGGAGGGGCGCGGTTGACTTCGCGACCGGGAGACGGAAACAGGGATCTTTCGGCAAACTTCAAGCTCAGCAGCGCACCTCTTACCCGCGAGCATCCGAGCCTGCCCGTTGTCGCGCTCGGCATGCAGGACGTAGCGGGCGGAGCCACGCTTTTAAAAACCAGGTACGCCGTACTCTCCGAAGATATCTGGCGCTTGAGGCTCTCAGGCGGCTACGGGTTCGGGCCCGACCGCATGAAGGGTGGCTTTGCCGGTGCCGAGTTCAAGGCCCACGATTGGGTGTATCTGCTGGGTGAATACGATACCAAAGAGACCAATGTCGGTGCCAGAGTTGTCCTGCCGCAGTTTTGGAAGGTGCCGGTAAGCTTTTCCGCCACTGCCAAGACCTCCTTGAATTACCGGCCAGGCAATTTCGACATCGCCGTCGGCTTCAGCATGCCCCTTGATTTCAGGATGCGCAAGAAGGCGCAGACCTTGTCGGTCGAGCAACCTCCAAGCGCAGAGGTCCCGGGCGCCGGGGCAGGGGGCCCCAGGTCCGCAGAAGCGGGAACCGGGAGTAAGATTGAGAGCGCCGCGCCGTTAGCGGTCTCCAGGCCGGCCGCCAACCAGGGCACGCAGGATCGTAAACTGGTGCAGTTGCGCGACCGACTGCTGGGTGTGGGGTTTCTCAACGTTCGTCTCGGAACCCTGGACCGTACCCTGGTAGTTGAATATGAAAATACCATTTTCAACCACAATGAACTCGATGGACTTGGTCTGGTTGCCGGCCTGGTGTGCCAGGGAGCACCCGATTCCTTCGACACGGTGCGTATCGTCATAAAAAAACGCGACATCGGGGTAGCGACAGTCAGCGCGCCTTTGAACACCTTCCGGAAATTTCTGGAAGGGCCGCAGGGGGCGCAGAACCTGCACGACCAGCTGACTGTCGTTCTCGGCAATCGGGTGGCGCAGGGGACCGAGTTTTTGAGCGGTGAGCAGAACTCCGGGTTCCTTAGCACCTCCCTTATTCTGGCCCCCGGTCTGGAAACGTGGCTCGGCACCGAAAACGGAGTCTTTGATTACTTGCTTTCAGTGAAGCCGGAATTATCGGTGGCGCTCTGGAAGGGTGCACTGGTCGCCGCTCGCTGGGACCTGCCGCTTGACTGGAGCTCTAACCTGGACAACGGCAAGCCTTACCGTAGTAGCCGCTCGCCGGCCCAGATGGAGCGGCTCATGCTGTTTCAGGCCTTGCAGCCACTCCCCTCGCTCATGTTGAACCTGGGGGCCGGCAAGATACTGCCTGACCGAAACGGAATGCTTAACGAGGCGATCTGGAGCCCCGGCAGCGGGGAACACCGGTTTCGGGTAGCTCAGAGCTGGGACGAAAACAGTTCGACCCAGAAGAAGTCAAACATGCTGCTTGGCTCATACCGGTATTACTACAGCCCGCTGGACCTTTCTCTGGAGGCCGCTGCCGGGAGGTTCTGGTCCGAGGACCAGGGGGTCAGCTTGGAGCTGAAACGCTTCTGGCAGGACACGGCGGTTTCTCTGTATTTCAAGGACACCAAGGGAACCGACCATAAGACCTGGAAGGCGGTCGGTCTGCAATTCAGCTTCCCGCTAACCCCGCGCCGGGACATGAAGCCCCTGGCCAAGCTTCAGGTGCGCGGAGCTGACGAGTGGACCTACGCACAGGAATCGACCCTGAAAAACAACAATGTGGGCGACTCACGTGGCAGGCTCAACTATCTGGCACCATATGCGCTGGCCGTGAATGCGCAACCCACCCAGGCTCTTTCCCGCACCTTTTACAATCGGGATCGTCTGAGTGAGGCATATATCCTGCAGCATCTTGATCGTTTGCGTGAAGCATGGCTCAAATACGGCAGTTCGGTATCACTGATTGAACATTAATTGAATTGACTTTCAATTCAATCCTACTGTAGTCTGCGAAGACTATTATTACTCACAAGTTGTCAAACATTCTCTGGAGGTTCAAATGATTACTCGCTCGACACTGTTAACTGGTTTTTGTGTAATTGCCGCTGCAGCGGCACTTAGCGGCTGTGGCAATGATGCTGGTACTGCTGTTAATGGACAGTCAGGCCGCCTGGTGCAGGGTCCTGTCCTTGGTGCCGCTGTCTTTGCCGACAATGTATCCGGTGGCGTTCGTTTCACCGCTGATGCCAACGAAGTTAGCACCGTCACCGATCTGAGCACTGGCGACTTCACCTTGCCGACCGTCCCCGGCTACAATTACATCCTGGTTTCCAAGGGCGGCGTTGACAAGCTTACCAATCTGCCGGCTATCCAGATGCTGGCACCGGCCGGTGCCGCGAACATCACCCCCCTGACTACCCTGGTCGCTCTTGACGTGAACGGCGCCCTCAAGGCCAAGCTGCAGGCTCTTATGCCCGGTTTCTCCTACGATGCCGATATCTCGACGACTGCCAGCCAGGCTGTGCTGCTGGTTTCCAAGTCGGTAGAAACGATGGTACAGATCATGTCCGCATCGGTCACCTCTGCTCCCGGGGCGCCCGCCATCTCGGCAGCTCAGCTGACCATCATCCAGGCTCAGACCATGCAGGCCATTGCGGGGCAGTTGGCTACGGCATCGACGGCTACCCTGTCGACGCCTTCCCTTCTTACTGCCGCACTTAAGACCGCAGCAACCACGGCTGCCAGCAACATTCACACAGCTAACTCGAACATAACCATCCCGAGTGCAACGGCCAACACCATTGCCGCCAGCTCCGTTACTGCCAGCGCCACTGCGGTCGGCATCACGGGTACCAATGCAGCCACCACTGCGGCAATTGCGGGCGGTGAGACTACTGCCCTCGCCACTACTGGTGCTGCTCTGGCAACCGCGACCACCACTGCTACTACCGCTGCAGCTGCAACGGTAACCGCAACCGCTACCCCGGTTAACTTCGTACCTGCGAACATCACGGTCGTGACGCCCATCACCGTTGGCCCCACCGGCGCAACCGGCGGCAACACCGGCGGCACCGGCCAGTCCTTCTAAGGTCTGAAGGTCTGCCACGCAGTCTGATGTTTTAAACAAGAAAGCCCTTCCGGATACCGGAAGGGCTTTCTTGCATTTGAAGTCTTTCCCACAAAGTTAGCTTAGTCGGAATCTGCGATAAGGTCATCCATATTGCAGCGTAAGATGTGCGCCATTTTTTGCAAGAGAGCTACTGACGGCTCGCGCTTGTGGCTCTCTATCTGGGAGATGGCGGGTGCAGTTACGCCGCAGGCCTTAGCAAGGCCGGCACGCGTCAGGCCGCGAAATTCGCGCCAGACTGTCAGAGGGTGCTCACCTGAGAGTAACTTGTCGACGAATTCACAGGGAAAGGTTTCGTCCTCGCCAGACGCTATGCGTGCCGAGCGGACCTGGGCGTCAGAAATGTCTTCGAGGTCTTCCAGTCGGTTCTGTAGTTCCTGCCATTCGTCGAAGGGAATGACGGCATATTGTGGTTTGTTGTCACTGGAGATAATCTGTATGCTCATTTGTAAATGTCTCCTCTTGACCCAACCTTCAAAACAAGCAAGATGAGGTCGCCATCACGAATTTCGCAAATTGCTCGCCACCCACCGACGCGAAGTCGCCAAAAAATCGTGCCTGATAGCGGTTTCCAGTCTCCACCGTACCTTTCCGGATTTTCGGCAATCAACCCGAGTTCGATACGTATTCTGCTGGCTGTGCCGCGCGGCATCTTGGCAAGTGTTTTCACGGCCTGCTTGTGATATATAATTCTGTACATGACTATATGGTAACTTAGAGTTACTATTTAGTCAATTTTCCGTTAACTAATACGGGCCACTTTAGATAATCATCGGTTTTCTTTTTCTTGAGTGAGAAAAGGTATCATGGGGATATCTGGACGGTATGGGCGCGAGTAGGTGGATAGTGGAGGAGGGTGTTAGCTTTTGAAGAGAGTGAGGACACCGTACGGCTAGCCATGCGTAGTGCAGAACTGGCGCGTTGCGGGATGGATTCTGTTTCTTTTGCTGATGCCTTCCCGGAATACAAGGGAAATGAGGCGAGGATGGCACTAAACGGTTATCGTTCTCGCGAAGGTTTGTCACAAGAACAACTGGCTGACCTTACCGGGATTCCCCGTCGTCATATCAGCGAAATGGAAAACGGCTAATGACCTATCGGTAAAGAGAGCGCTAAAAAGTTGTCTGCTGCCCTTCATTGTGATTATCGACGACTGCTTTAGCAGTCACCCCTATCCACGTACTTTTTGCTTCGAAGTCCCATGCGTTTCCCCTCGCTCCGATCCCCATCCCCACCCCGGCCCTCCCCTTGAAGGGGAGGGAGAGTTTGCTCGTGGTTTGGGTAAGCTGTAGTTTCTCCTGCTCCCGGAGTCCCGTCAGAAACTAAACTTGCTGATCTGCTGCTTGAGGCTTTTCGAGAGCCGGTTTAACTGGTCCACTGCGGACATCGATTCGCGGTTGGCTCGGGCGGCTCCCTGCATGATGCCGGTGATCTGGTACACGTTGTTGCTGATCTCGCGGCTGGTGGCGCTCTGCTCTTCAGCGGCGGTGGCGATCTGGCCGATCTGCATGGTGACGGTATTGAACTGGTTCAGGATCTCGCGCAGGCTCTCCCCCGATTTGATCGAGTCCCGGGTCCCTTGGGCGACTCCTGCTTTGCTCTCCTGCATGACCTGCACCGCGCGGCCGGTCTCGTTCTGAATGTAGCGGATGGTCGCCTCGACCTCTTTGGTGGCCTGCGTCGTCCGCTCGGCAAGCCGGCGCACCTCGTCAGCCACGACCGCAAAGCCGCGCCCCTGCTCGCCCGCGCGTGCCGCCTCGATCGCCGCGTTCAGCGCCAGCAGGTTCGTCTGATCGGCAATGTCCTGGATGGTGCCGATGATGGCGCCGATTTCCTCCGACTTCGCCCCGAGGCTACTGACGCTTTCAAAGGTGACGCCGACCTTCTCATTGACGAGCTGCATGCCGCGGATGCTGCTTTCCACGTCGCTCACCCCGGAACTCGCCAGGTCGCAGGCGCGCTGGGCGCTTTCCACGGCGCTCAGGCAGTTCTGCGAGATGTCCGCCGAGGTGGACGCCATCTCCTCGCCGGCGGTGGAGACCGTCATGGTCTGTGCCGCCACCTCTTCGGAGGTGTTGGCCAAGTCCCCGGCGCTCTGGCGCAGTTCCGCGCTGGCGCTGGCGACGGAGGAGCTATTTTCCGCGACGCTGATGACGATGGCGTGTACCCGCTCGATGAACATGTTGAAATACTTGCTGGCAGCGCCGATCTCATCGTTGCTGACCTCGAGGCGGCGGGTGAGGTTCCCCTCGCCCTCGGCGACGTCCTGCAGGGTGGCGATCAGGCGGCGTAGCGGGACCAGCACGAGGTAGGCAACGAGGGAAAGCATTCCCGCCAGGATCACAGAGAGCCCGATGGCCATCAGTTGCAGCTGGTCGAAAACGGCCAGGTACTCCGACTTTTTCTCCCCGACAAAGAGCGCGCCGATCACCGTGCCCCGGTCGTCCTTAAGCGGCAAGTAGGAGGCGAAGTGGGGCGTACCGAGGATGGGCGCCTCACCCAGGTAAGGGACGCCCCGGTTGATGACCGACTCGAAGGCCGGTCCCTGCAGACTGGTTCCGACGGCGCGGCCACCCTCCTTTTTCAGGATGGTCGTCGCGACGCGGGTCTCGCCCTGGAAGATGGTTGCTTCTCCGCCAAAGAGCTCCTTCACCTTGTCGGTCAGATCGTTATTCCCCTGCAGCGGCAGGTCGCCTGCCTGCAGTTTCCCGTCGACGATCCTGATCGGACGCCCTTTGGATTCGATCAATTCGTGAAAAGCCTTGATCCGCGAGGTCAGCGCCCCGTTCACCTGCCGCGTTATCTCTTTTTTGGTGAGGTACAGTGAGATGCTGGAGGTTGTCAGGGTGGCTATCAGGACGATGAGGACATTGGCGGTGAAGATTTTTTTGCTGATATTCATGCGAATGACATCCTTTTCTTTGGTAAGTATTTCAATTCTGTGTGAATAGATTTGATCTTTGGCCCTTTCCCCTGAGCAGGAGTGGCATTACGGCGGCTCCTGCGCTTTCTGGAGCAAACTCTGGCAAGGCTAGACCGGGCACTCAAAGCACACTCTATTGCAGGGGAGGGTGGTCTCTTGCGCTGTTCTAAAGCGTAAGTGGAAGCGCCGGATCAATGGTCAGCGCAAAGTCGCGGTTATGCAGTATATCGGGATGTTGACTGTAATCTTAAGGGAAATATTCTCTAGAACGGCGTTGGTACACAGAATGTTTTGTTGCTTATTAAGTATGATTTATCCATGCGGGGTGGATTTGACTTATGATCTAGTCCAGTGAAGCTGCTGGTGAGTTTTGTCGGGCATTTCGGTCGGGAGGTAGGCTTTTATTGGCGCTGGGCGGGTGGACCTGAGGGAAGGGTGCTTCAATAATTTTTTTTGCGAAGCAATGCGCTCGCCCAGGTTGAGGCTGCGTTACATTGTGCTGTTTACTTAAAAAGAACCTATGTCAGCGCAGGAAGAAGTTGATCGCACTGCACACCATGCCGAAAAGATCGGCATCCTGGCTTTTCAGGACGCTGCCGTATTCCTCGAAACTGCCGGGGCCGACAGGGTTTGTCCACGGGGAGGTCTGTTCGTGTCTGGCACTCTCTTTGGTTCTTTGACTGTCCGCGTCCTTTTTCTGTTGCTCCCGCCTTTCCTGATCCAGTAGTTTGCCGCCGGCTTTCATCCACTCGAAGAGATGCCTCAGTTCGCCACCGTCGAGCCAGGCCCCATGATCTTTGCAGCGGTCGATGATGACGCCGCTCTTGGCCCCGAAGTTGACCCGGTTCATCAACTGGGCGCAGTCCGGGCACTTGACATAGTTGACGCCGTAATCCCCGGACCTGAGGGAGCTGTTGATGCTGTCGATCTCGGCCCGGTTAACGACGAAGACGTTACTGACGGTAGCCTCCAGGAGCGCCTCGAGTTCCCCGGGGTCGAAGAAGAGTCCCAGGCACTGTTCGCAGCGCTCGATCAGGAAGGTGCCGCCGGTTTGGACGTTGATGGTCTTCAGGGGGATGCTGCATCTTGGGCAGGTACGTGGCGATTCGAGCTCGTGGGTGGTGTTGTAATGGATCCCGGCGAGGTCGACATCGTTACGGCTGCCGCAGTAGACGCATTTTATGCTGTTGGACGGCAGGGGTGCCGAGCAGTTGCTGCAGTTAGCCATGTGGCCTCCAATCTTTAAAAACGAAAGGTTTTACCGCAAAGACACAAAGGAATGACAAAATCAAGGAACCAGAAACAAGGGAAAACCAGAAACGCTTTTACCGCAAAGACGCAAAGACGCAAAGAAATGAAAAAAACAAGGGAAACCAGAAACAAGGGGAAGACTGAAACCGGTAAAGAGCCTTTGCCTACAATTGGTGCATCTTTCAAGCCTTTGATTTTCTTTGCGCCCTTTGCGTCTTTGCGGTAAAGAGCCTTTGCCTTATTCCGGAAGCGGCGGCGGCGTGGCCTTGAGCAGCGTCTCAAATTCGCTGAAATGCTCCAGCGTCTCCCAACCGGTCATCCCGGCCTTCCACATCAGGGTCTCTTTGGTGATGGCTCCCTTTTTGATGTAGTCGGAAATCGCATGCTGCTCGAAGGGACCGGCCTTCTTGCCGTTTTTCCCCACATAGTACTGGGCTGCGCCATCCGGCAGCGGGGGAGGTTGCTGCACCGCTTGCTGCCCCTGAGGCTTCTCTGTCACCAGGTTCCCCAGTTGCTGCGCCATGGCGAATCCCATCCCCATGCCGATCCCCGCCGCCGCGCTGCCACCCGGATTGCTGGCCGCGGTCTCCAGGGCGTTGGCGCTTTGAAATTTCAGGAAATTGTCCAGGTTGCCGATGATCCCCATGCTACTTTTTTTGTCGAGTGCCTGTTCCACCTCCAGGGGGAGGGAGATATTCTCCACCAAAAGTTTGCTGACCTCCAGGCCGTACTCCTGGAACTCGGGTGCGATCTTTTCGGTTAGCAATCGGGAAAGTTCGTTGTAGTTGCCGGCCAGGGCGAGGACCGGAATTTTACTCTCGCCCAGGAGGTCGGAGAACCTGGTTACGATCAGGTTTCTCAACTGGTCGGACACTTCGTTCAGGGTGAATAGTCCACTGGTTCCTGCAATCTCTTTGATGAAGCGTACCGGATCGCTGACCCGCATGACATACGTGCCATAAGACCTCAGCCGCACCGGTCCGAATTCCGGATCGCTGACGATTATCGGATTTTTAGTGCCCCATTTGAGATTGGTGAAGTTTCTCGTGCTGGCGAAGTAGACTTCCGACTTAAACGGGCTTTCAAAACCGTACTTCCATCCCAGGAGCGTACTCAGCACCGGGAGGTTTCTGGTGGTAAGCGTATGCGTGCCGGGGCTGAACTGATCGGCTACGGTCCCCTGGTTCACGAAGACGGCCGCCTGAGCCTGGCGCACGATCAACTGGGCACCGTTTTTGATCTCGTTGTCGAGCCTGGGAAACCTCCAGACCAGGGTGTCGCTCGCGGCGTCGCTCCATTCGATGATATCTATCAGTTCGGCTTTTGCCTGATCCCACAAACTCATGATCCCTCCCCTGGTTGCTGTCTCCATGGCCGCAATAATACTGGTACTTTGGATTGGGAGTCAAGTTATCTCTGGGAAGCCCTGCGGGGAGGCTGCCGGCATGGTAGAGACGTATTGCATGCGTCTCAGCGCTGCCGCGCTCCAGTAAACTAAGTGGGAGCAGCTGAAGGAGACGCATGCAATGCGTCTCTACCTGACGTGAAAAGGGGATGAGTTGAAGGGACCGCCGGGGAAGCCTGTCCCAAAAAGCCGTTGCCGTAGTGGGGGAGGGCGTGGTATACACTCAGGTAGTGCCAAACCACAGGGATCAACCCTGTGGTTTTATTTTTGGAGAGACCTTTCCATGCCTGCAACTAAACGGCCTTCAGCAAAACATCAGCCTAAAGGGCTTCCTGTTCTCTATGAGGATGACGCGGTCATCGTGGTTGACAAACCGTGTGGACTCCTGACTATGGGGACGGATCGGGATAAATCGAGAACGGTCCATGCCATTCTTAACGATTACGTCCGCAAGGGAAATCCGCGCTCCCGCAACCGGGTTTACATCGTTCACCGCCTGGACCGGGATACCTCTGGCATCCTGATCCTTGCCAAGAGCGAGCCCGCTAAGATTTTTTTGCAGGGGCATTGGCAAGAGACGGAAAAGCGCTATCTCACGATAGTTTCCGGTTCCCTGGCGCCAAAGACGGGTACTATCAGCAGCTATCTTGCTGAGAACAGCGCCTTTAACGTCTATTCCACCCCGGACCCGGCATTGGGGAAGTTGTCCCATACCGAGTACCGCGTCTTGAAGGAGACCAAAGGGTTGAGTCTCCTGGAAATCCATCTGCTGTCGGGCCGCAAGCACCAGATACGGGTGCACCTCTCGGAAAAGGGTCATCCCGTAATCGGGGACAAGAAATATGGCAAGGGGGATGCCTATGGCACCCTGGCGCTGCATGCCCGATCGCTCTCCTTCACCCACCCGGTCAGCGGCAAGCGGCTTAGCTTTGCCACCGGCATTCCCGATTTTTTCACCCGATTGGTCGGGAAGATCATCCTGCCGGCTGCAGATAGTACGCTGTCTGCTGCAGAAAGTATCTTCCCTGCTGCAGGAGATGTCCCGGCAGTAGGTTAGGCGGCCCCATATCCCCCATGCCCACCCCAACCCTCCCCTTGAAGGCACTGCCATTAAGTTAAGGATGGTGTACGCCTTCAGCTAGGCAGGTGGCAGCAGAAAAGTCCCCCTTTGTGAAGGGGGATTTAGGGGGATTTGGTTTCTGTCATAGACTTAGACGCGCTGGCAACCTGGGCTAAATCCCCCCCGCCCCCCCTTCACAAAGGGGGGAGGCAAACGGGAATCCTTAACTTAACGGCAGTGCCCCTTGAAGGGGAGGGAGAGTTGACTCAGGTAGATTTAAAAGTCGCCTTAACAACTCCCCCCCGAACCCCTCACGCCACCTTGAACTGCCGGATGATCTGCTCGAGGTCCTGGGCGCAGACGGTCAGCTGGGCTGCCTGGTTCGCGCACTGGTGCGATCCTGCCGCGGTATTGTGCACCAGGGCGGTGATCTGCTGGATGTTGCCGCTGATCATCCCGGTCGTGGCGGTCTGCTCCTCGGCGGCACCGGCAATCTGGGTGATCTGGGAGGAGACTGCGTTGACCTGGTCCAGGATTTCCTTGAGTGCGTCGGAGGATCTGGTCGCCTCGTTGGTGCCGCTTTCCACCTCGAGTACCCCCTGTTCCATCGCGGAAACGACCCCTCTGGTCTCGGACTGGATCGCCTTTATCATGTCTCCGATCTCACGGGTGGCGCGGGTGGTCCGCTCGGCGAGCGCACGCACTTCGTCGGCCACGACCGCAAAGCCGCGCCCTTGCTCCCCGGCGCGCGCGGCCTCGATGGCGGCGTTCAACGCCAGGAGGTTGGTCTGGTCCGCGATGTCCTCGATGGTCCCGATAATCTCGCCGATCTGGTCGCTACGCTGTCCCAAAAGTTCGACTGTCGAGGACAATCCCTTGACCCGTTGCGCGATCTGCTGCATGACGCCGATAGTCCGCTCGACCACCTCCACGCCGTTCAGCGCTATGGAACTGGTCGACTGGGAGTTGTCCGCCGCGCTGTGGCAGTTGTGCGAGATTTCAAACGAGGTGGCCGCCATCTGCTCGCCTGCGGTCGCCATGGTCTCCGACTCGATGGCCGCGTTCTCGGCGTTTTTCGCGATCTCTTCGGAGGCACGGGAGAGCTCTGTGGAGGAGTTGACCAACTGGGAGGAGGTGCTTCCCATATGATTCACCACACCCTGGAACTTCTCCACCATCGACTTCAGGCTGATCAGCATGGCCCTGACGCTTCCCTTTCCGGCGATCGGCACCTGGATCGACAGGTCGCCCGAGGCGATGGCATCGGTAATGGCTGTGCAGGTGATAAAGGTGCCGCGAATGCTCTTGATGACGAATCCGCTCAGCGCCAGGGATCCCGCGAGGATCAGGAGGCAAAGTGCCAGCATGAGGGCGGTGTAGCGCCCTAGCATGCTGCCCGCCTGCTTCTCGATCTGGTCGTTCTTGGCGTTGGTGAGGGTCACCAGTCGGTCGACCTGCTTTCGGTGCTCTTCGTACTGTCCGGTGAGTTTGGCGATCGCCTCATTGGTCTTGGCCCGGTCGCCCCCCTGTAGGGAGGGAAAAAACTCGTTCAGTGCGGTAGCGTAGAAGGCGGCCGCCGGCTGATAGGACGACTCCACGATGATCTGCTTGGCCTCTCCGTCCGGAAGCTCCTTTTTCCAATACACGTGGCGCTCGTCGAACTCGCCCTTGAGCTTCTTAAGGCGCTCCAGGTACTGCGGCAGCTTGGTCGCGTCAGCGTCACGATCCGCCTGCAGCACGACCAGGTACGACTCGATCACGTACTCGGGGGGCGGCAGGATGTCCGCAACCAGGTCCTTGCCCTGTACGATTTCCTGGTAGACCGGGCCGGTCACCTTGACCCTGTTAAGCACCGAGAACGCCGCGACCGAAAGTACGGCAAGGCCGGCCACGGAAACAAGCGCGAGGAAGACAATTTGTTGCAGCACACTGTACCTGGAAATACCTGTTTTTGACATAATCCCGCACTCCGTTGAGCAGATAGAAAATTACTAATAAGATAGCTATCGGCAGAGTGACGGGATTCTTTAGAATAGAAATGGTTGGAAGACTATAACTTTTGGTAGAAATGCAACGGGACTCTTAAAGGCGTGGATGGGTATGGCATAGCATAGTCTCAGACTTTGAGACCTTTGCAGGCGTTCCTTGAAAAAGTGTGTTGGTGGTAGCTAACGTAGTGCGATGGAATACTCCTCGGTGCTTTATCCCCCCTATGAAATAGGGGGGATGGATTTGCCCCGGAATCGTGGACAGTCAGTTAAGCTACAAGTTTGAGTTGATCGACCTCGTATGGGGTCCGATACCCCAGCGAAGAGTGAATCCGTTTCCGGTTGTAGAACCGCTCAATGTAGTCA
>Ga0209123_1002737_pt1 | contig 14333 bp, 11 predicted proteins | sample BarGraIncu00431A_FD_184500 | JGI IMG/M metagenome (GOLD analysis project Ga0209123, IMG submission 184500) | Arctic peat soil microbial communities from Barrow, Alaska, USA - Barrow Graham LP Incubations 004-31A (SPAdes) (version 2) | ecosystem: Environmental > Terrestrial > Soil > Wetlands >...
GAACAACCTCTTCTACGGGAGTAACAAAGATCTTGCCGTCGCCGATACGTCCGGTTTTAGCAGCCTGTTCGATGGCCTCTACCACCTTGCCGACCATCTCGTCGGATACGATGATTTCCATCTTGATTTTGGGTATGAAATCGACCACGTATTCAGCGCCACGATACAGCTCCGTGTGCCCTTTTTGACGACCGAACCCCTTTACCTCACCGATCGTGATCCCCTGGATACCGATTTCGTTGAGGGCCTCTTTGACCTCATCAAGCTTGAAAGGTTTTATGATTGCTTCGACTTTTTTCAAGACTGGTAACCTCCGCTCCGTTTTTCAGTGCGCACAAATTATAAAGAGCTTGCTGTCAAATTGCAACCCCAATTAAGCACCCTATAGCACTGTCTCATAACACTAGCAAATTGCACGCCAATAGGGAAGGAGTATAATTAAGGGCGCTTATTCGGGACCTTAGGGAGGAGTTGAAGCGGCGGAATCTAAACGGGGGAAAATTATTGCCATATAATCAGGCATTGCAAGGTAATGAACCACATCTTCTGACAGGGTTTTCCCGGTCCGGCCACATTTTCTCCAGAACCGCTCAGCAAATCTCGCCTTGACTGACACGAAGCGAAAAAAGGGGCCCCGTATGGAGGCCCCTTTTGTTTAAGCAGACAACTGAAGTTCAGGAATTACAGGATGAAAAGCATTTCCCTGTAAGTCGGCAGCGGCCAGTATTTGGCAGCGATGATTTTTTCCAACGCGTCGCCACTGGCACGCAGATCATTCATTTTGGTATACACCTCTGCCCTGAAGGCAGCGGCCTGCTCAGCGACATCGGAAATTCCCTGTGCGCTTTCCAGAGCTTTTTCCAGCGCCTTGGTATTGCTGCTCATAGAGGCCAGCTTGCCGCAAAGTTCTTCCAGCAGATCCTTCTGGGTCGAGACGTCCAGCTTGCCGGATACGGCGGTAACGGCATTGATGGATGCTGCCACCGTTGTGGCATATTCCATAGCGGTAGGAATTATGCTGTGATTGGCCATGTCAAGCATGGTCAGGGCTTCAATATTCAAGGTCTTGATATAGAGTTCGACCTTGACTTCGTAGCGTGCATGAAGTTCGGATTCCGAAAAGACTTTGTGAGCAACAAACAGATCTACGACTTCTTTTTTCATCAGCTCCTTAAGTGCCTCGGGAGCGTTCGGGATATTCAGCAGGCCGCGTTTTTCGGCTTCCTGGACCCACTCGTCGGAGTAGTTGTTGCCGTTAAACACCACGCGCTTGTGTTTCTTGGCAGTTTCCTGAAGCAGTTTTTCGAGGTCGGCGTCGAAGTTTGCAGACTTTTCCAGCTTGTCCGCGAAACCCTTCAGTGCATCAGCAATGATGGTATTGATGATGATGTTGGGGCCTGAGATTGAGAAGGATGAACCGAGCATCCTGAATTCAAACTTGTTGCCGGTGAAGGCGAACGGTGAGGTCCTGTTTCTGTCAGTAGCGTCCTTGGGGAGAGCCGGAAGAGTCGTTACCCCGATCTTCATATCAGCGAGCCTGGAGGAGGTTTTTGCCTCGCCAGCCACGATCTGATCGAGGATGTCGGAAAGCTGGTCGCCCAGGAAGATCGAGATGATTGCCGGAGGCGCCTCATTGGCGCCCAGACGGTGGTCATTGCCGGCGTTGGCGCAGGTACTGCGCAGGAGTCCCGCATAGGTGTCCACAGCTTTGATGGTTGCCATGAGGAAGGTCAGGAACTGGGCGTTTTCATGCGGGGTGTGACCCGGCTCCAGCAGGTTCTGTCCGTCGTTCGAGCTCATGGACCAGTTGTTGTGCTTGCCGGAACCGTTGACGCCGGCAAACGGTTTTTCGTGCAGCAGGCAGACCAGGTCATGCCTGATAGCAACGCGCTTGAGAACATCCATGACCATCTGGTTGTGGTCGGTGGCGATGTTGGTATTCTCGAAAATCGGGGCGAGTTCGAACTGTCCGGGTGCTACTTCGTTGTGCTGGGTTTTTGCGGTAACGCCCAGTTTCCAAAGTTCCTCATTTACTTCCTTCATGTAGGACAGCACTCTTTCTTTGATGCTGCCGAAATAGTGGTCTTCCAGTTCCTGGCCCTTGGAGGACATGGCGCCGAAAAGGGTTCTGCCGGCCAGCATAAGGTCAGGTCTCTTCAGGTAGAAGGACTTGTCCACCAGGAAGTATTCCTGCTCAGCTCCGACAGTCGAGGTAACCCTGGTAGCAGTCTTATTGCCGAACAATCTGAGTACACGCAGCGCCTGGACGGAAAGGGCTTCCATAGAGCGCAGCAAAGGGGTCTTCTTGTCCAAAGCCTCACCGGTGTAGGAGCAGAAGGCGGTGGGGATGCAGAGGGTAATGACGTCAGCTTCTTCCCTCAGGAAGGCAGGTGAGGTGCAATCCCAGGCGGTGTAACCCCTGGCTTCAAAGGTTGCTCTCAAGCCGCCGCTCGGGAAGGAGGAAGCGTCCGGCTCACCCTTGACCAGCTCTTTGCCGGAGAATTCCATCATGACGCCATTTTCTGACGGCGTAATGAATGAGTCATGCTTTTCTGCCGTAATACCGGTCAACGGCTGAAACCAATGGGTAAAATGTGTGGCGCCTCTCTCAACGGCCCACTCTTTCATAGCTGTAGCGACAACATCAGCAATGGAGGGGTCCAGCGGCAGACCTTCGTCTATGGTCTTCTTCAGGTTCTTGTAAACACCTTTCGGCAACCTTTCTCTCATAATCGACTGGTTAAACACGTTTTGCCCAAACATTTCCACGGTACAGCCTCCTTTTTAGACAGCGTTGTGTAAAAAATAAGCATAATGCTTATCCGGTAAATCGAAATTTTCAGGGTTTACGGGACAATCTCATTAATCTCAGAATTCTTAGCAAGATAAATGCCAGTATCTTGATCAGTGCCGTGCGTTAACAGTTCCGACTGGCTCAAACCTTCCCCGCCCACTTAGGAGAGGGGCTGAGAGGGCAACTGTTTAAAATCAACAATTCCGTCAGTCTCAAACTCTCCCTGGCGGGGGAGGGCTCGGCGTAGCCTTGGCAAAGGCGGGTCGGGGTGAGGGGGAAGGTGCCCCATTTTGAGGCGTTGGCAACTTTCTCGCCCCCTGCCCACTGATGCTTGGAATACGCCGCCCCCCATCCCCCCCCCATCCCCCCCCCATCCCCGCCCCAGCCCTCCGCTTGAAGGGGAGGTAGAGATCACTCATGCCGTAAATAGTTGCACAAAGGGAGTACTCAGCTTCGGAATTGGGGCTCTGATCCGCTTCCAGGTGCCGCAGGTTAGCCTGTGCCTCTGTTGGTATGAACCCCATGAGACGGGGCACGGTAACTCAGCGCCAAAATCGATCAAATTTTAGGCAATTCCATAGAAGACTGCCAACTTGCCAAAGGGCTGCCATAAGGTTATAGTCACACGCGAAAAGCCTCTCGCCTGCCGATGCTACGGTTGGCAGTTGCTTTCAGACCTCTAAAGCAGCTAATCCTTCAATCGAGACCGACGTGGAAAAGCACCGAGCATCCTTTCCGGAGTTTTATCGTCCACCGCTAAGCCCCCGAAGCATCCTGGCGCTGACGGCGTCCTGCATCCTGCTGGCCACGACTGCTCATGGTGATTTTTATAAGTACGTTGCCGAGGACGGGGTGGAAACCTTTACCAACACTCCGACTAACTCCGGCGCCGTCAGGGTGCTGCGCGAGGCAAAGGCGAAGCCGGCGCTTAAGTCCCCGGCGAGAAAAGGGCCCAAAATTGCGTTGCTGGACCCTGCTGTTGCGCCGAAGCCGGAGACCCCGTCCTTTTTGGGGCAGGATGCGGTGCTGCCGGTAAACGGAATCGTCACCTCGAACGTGGGTTGGCGGCACGATCCGATCGACGGCACCATCAGGCACCATAACGGCGTCGACATATCGGTTCCAACCGGCACCAAGGTAAAGGCGATTGCTGCCGGCAGGATCGTGGAAAGCGGTCCGCACGGCGGTTACGGCAACCTGGTCGCGATCAAGCACGGCGACGGGACGCTTTCGATGTACGGCCACAACTCGCGACTGGAGGTCAGGGTTGGCGACCAGGTGGAGGCGGGACAGACCGTCGCCCTCTCGGGCTCCACCGGCAGATCCACCGGCCCGCACCTACACTTTGAGCTTTGGAAAAACGGAAGCAACGTGACTGAGGCCTACCTGAAAACCGGCGCGGGGATTGCCGAGGTGGCCGGCGGAATCAGGACCTACCTCCACAACGACGGCTCCATCGTGTTCACCAACCTAAACTAGCAGCGCAAACCCACGCATCGATCCCGCACGACAAAAAACAAGAAATCATTACCGCAAAGACGCAAAGGTCGCAAAGGAAAGACTAAGAAAGACGGCTTTCTAGGTCTTTGAATCTTTACCAGGAGTATCTGATTTTCTTTGCGTGCTTTGCGTCTTTGCGGTTCAAAAGCTTTTGACCTTTTTCAATGCTGCCTTTTCTTGACCTTCCCCGTCGCCTGCGCCTCCCAGGGATCATCGGGCCAGGGGTGCCGGGGGTAGCGCCCACGCAATTCCTTGCACACCTCCCGGTAGGCCCCGTTCCAGAAGCTGCGCAGGTCCGCCGTTACCTGGATGGGCCGGCGCGCCGGCGACAGCAGATGGATCACCACGGGCACCCTGCCAAAGGCGACCCGCGGGGTCTCGGCCAAGCCGAACATCTCCTGAAGCTTCACCGCCAGAAAGGGGACCCCCTCGGCCGGGTAGCTAAGCCGCACCCGGGAGCCGCTAGGGACAGTCAGATGAGTCGGCGCGGCGTCGTCAACAAGCTTTTGCTCGCGCCAGGGGAGCATCCCCTTGAGAGGGCCCAAGAGATCGACCCGCGCCAGGGCGGCGAGCGTCCTTACCCCGGAAAGGTGCGGCACCAGCCAGCGCCCAACCTCGGCCGCCAGATAGCTGTCGGAAAGCTCGGGAAGCCCCTCCTCCGGAAGCGCCCGGGAGAGGAAACTCACCCGGTTACGATACTCCTGCGCCTCTGGGCTCCAGTTGAGCCCACCGATGCCGGGACCGGAAAGTATCCCCTGCACCAGCGCAGCGCTGGCTTCCTCTTCGCTGGGCTTAGCCGGACGTTCCGAAAGAAGCAGCGCCCCGAGCCGCTCCTCATCGCGGGCCACCACCCTCCCCTCACGGTCATCCCAAAACACCCGCTTTTCCCGGGTAATCGCCGCAGCGCAGGCCTCACGCACCGCGTCGAGGGTCACGGCGCTCGCTACATGAATCTCTCCCTCGACGCCTCCCCCTTCCACCTCGATCGCGACAATGAACGGCTGGGCCCTGAGATGACTCCGGGTGGAGAGCCGCGCGCCGGAGCCGTTGGACATCAGGTAGCGCCCGGAGCCGGAAACACGCTCCCGCGCCACCCGGTCCGGATAAGCCCTCATGAGCAATTCACCAACCAGAGGAGCATCCCGGCGCAGCGCCGTTTCCGGGACGCGCAGCGCCTTGCGAAAATAACTGGCAACCCTCTCGACGTTGCGGGCGGCCTGGGGATCGATGCGCTGCTCCAGTGCGTCCACCCGGTCCAGCAGGTCGCTTTCGGAAAGGCTCCCGCCTCCGCGCGGCAGCAGGTCGCGCTCGGACAATAGGGCCGCCAGAGTGCAGGCGAGGGCCCCCGCCCCGAGCGCCTGCCCGGCGATCAGCAGGGCTGCCAGGCGCGGATGCATCGGAAGCGCGGCCATGAGCTTTCCCAGCGCCGTGATGGCGCCGCCCTTCAGGGCGCCGAGCTTTTCCAGCAGCGCTCTCCCCTCGGCAAGGTGCGCAGGGGGCGGCGCGTCGAGAAAGCTGAGCGAGGCGGGATCCCGTACCCCCCAAAGCGCCAGGTCGAGCGCCAGCGGGGTGAGGTCGGAGACCCGGATCTCAGGAGGGGTGAAAGGGAGCAGGGTGCGCTGGGTGTGCTCGGTCCAAAGCCGGTAGCAGATCCCGGGCGCCACCCTGCCGGCTCGCCCCGCGCGCTGCTCGGTCGAGGCTGCCGAAATTCGCAGACACTCCAGGCGGTTGAGCCCCGTCGAAGGGTCGAAGCGGAGCTGCCGGGAATACCCGGTGTCCACCACCACCCGCACCCCTTCGATGGTGAGGCTCGTTTCTGCGATGTTGGTGGCGAGGACAACTTTCCGGCGCCCGGCTGGGTCGGGGAGTATGGCTAGTTCCTGCGCCGCGAAGGGGAGATCCCCGTAAAGAGGCGCCACCAGCAGGCCCGAACCGGCGCTTTCCTTGAGCAGCCGCTCGCAGCGCCGTATTTCGCCCGCACCCGGGAGAAAGACCAGGAGGTCGCCAGTGCTCTCGGCAAGCGCCCGGACCACCGCGGCGGCAGCCTGCTCCGGAAGCCGCCCGACCGGATCCGACTTCAGGTAGCGCAGTTCTACCGGAAAGCGCCTCCCGGCGCTGGAAATAAGCGGCGCCCCCCCCAAAAGGCGAGCGACCGGTTCAGCATCGAGCGTCGCGGACATGACCACGATGCGCAGTTCCTCGCGCAAACCGAGCTGCACGTCGCGGCAAAGGGCAAGGGAGAGGTCGGAGGTCAGACTTCTTTCGTGGAATTCATCGAAGATCACGACGCCGACCCCTTCGAGAAGCGGGTCGCTTTGCAGCCTACGGGCCAGGATCCCTTCGGTCACCACCTCTATCCTGGTGGCCGCGGAGACCTTCCGGTCGAAGCGAATACTGTAGCCGACGGTCTGCCCTACTTCTTCACCAAGGCTTGCAGCCATGAAGCGCGCGGCGTTCACCGCGGCAAGCCGGCGCGGCTCCAGCATGACGATGCGGCCTCCGGCACAAAACGGAGCGTTCAGGAGAGCAATCGGAACGCGGGTAGTCTTGCCGGCGCCGGGAGGCGCCTGCAGCACGGCCACGTTGCGACCCTCCAAAGCCGCGAGGAGTTCGGGGAGGATTGCTTCGATGGGTGTTTTCGGCAGGGCGGAAGTCAAGGGAGCAGGCGAAGCCCCTCCAGGTCGACCCCGGCCAGAGTGGTGACCACTCGGCAGGCGCCGGACAGTCGATCTTCAGGGTAGCTGTTAGTCACGGCGAGCACCCGAAGGCCGGCGCCGGTCGCCGATAGGATTCCCGCGGGGGTGTCCTCGACCGCAAGCGAGCGTGCTGGGTTGATCCGGCCGGGGAAAAGCTCCTGAAGGCGCTGCACCGCAAGGCGGTAACTCTCCGGGTCAGGCTTACTTGCCGCCACCTCATCGGCCGTCACCATTGCATCGAAGGCGCCGACCAGGCCGAGCTGGGCGAGAATGGGGTCGATGTCACTACGGAGCGCGCCAGAGCAAAGGGCGAGCGGCAGCGTGCCAGAGATGGAGCGGATCAGCTCGACCACCCCGGGGTAGGGAGCCACCCCGACAGAGACAATACGCAGAAACGCCTCGGCCTTGCCGTCCATGAGGGTCTTCAACTCGGCGGCGGAAAGCGGGCGGCCGGCGGCGCTAAAGGACTCCCGGAAAGCGTCCCGGTCGTCAAAGCCCATGTAGCGCTCCAGGTACTCCTCCCAGGAGTATCCCATGCCAAGCGGTACCAGGATTTCCTGGAATGCCTTGTAGTGCAGCGGTTCGGTATCCACGATAATGCCGTCAAAATCGAAAATGGCTGCGTCCAGCATGCAAGGCTCCTTGAGTTGTGCCTGGTTCGTTGCTCAGGCTAGGTTCCTGTGGTTCATTGCCATCAATTGGGCAAAAATCTATGGTAACAGTTCCTGCCAGTTTACCCCTGGTGGCGCCATCGTCGGGCGAATGATGATTCGCCCCTACACTTCCTTCGATCTCCGTAACCGGTAAGAGATCATTCGCCAGGTTATCCTGACTCTAGAATTTCCCCAGCAGTGCGAGGGACGGCACCCCGTTGTTCATTGACGGTGCGAGGGTCAGCTTGCCCGGTGGCAGCGCGCGGTACCTGGTAACGGCATTGCCGGCAAGCTCGCCGATGGCGGCTGCCAGGACCACGTCGCTAGTCCAGTGCTTTTCCTGGTAGAGCCGTGAGAAAGCGACAAAGCTGGCGCCCGTGTAGTAGAGGATCTTCAACGGCACGCTCTCCGTCTCGGAGGCCAGCACGTGGGCCATGGCAAAGGAGCTTCCGGTATGCATCGAGGGGAGTGAATCGTAATTATTTTTAAACTGAAAAGGGCGGAAGCTGGAATTACTGTCACCGGTCTGCGGACGACCGCGGCCGACCGCATCCTTCAGCAGCACGGTCGTGACGTCGGAAATGATCAGCGCCTCGCCAAGCTCCTCGCCGATCCGCATAAGCTTGGGGTGATCTACGAGCGCACCGGCACCGTACAGGGCCGCGGCGACACCGATGTGCAGGTAGGGGTCCCCCACGAAGCTCCCGGCATCGGTTGCATGGGTGAGCGTCCTGCTGTGATTGGCGGCCAAGTCGGACCTTACGTCTTTGTCATAGAGATAGCTCAGGGCAAAGGCCCCGGCAACCGCGACGGTTTCGGGCAGATAGGGATCGACAGGCGCCTTTACGAAGAGTTTCGCCTCCCCGCCCAGCCGGGTGAATTCTTCACGCAATACTACCTTGCTATTAAAGACGGTGTCAGCCGCCTCGACGCACAGCGGCAGGAAACCCGTAAGTAGAAGTAACAGCATGAGCGTGGCAAAAACAGTCGTGCGGGTTCTGCATGATATGAAACGGTAGCTTGCGGAAAACTGCGCATGCCTTGGTGTGTCGAGCGTCACGTGGTTCATTGCTGCCTCCTGGGAAAAGCACACAGTGCAAGATGCTGCCAATTTTCCCGCCAATATAAACTAATAAAGCAGGGGTCGAGTGGAATTTAATCTTAAAAGATTTTTATTGCGCGGCAGCGCACTGGACAAAAAAAAACAGCGCCCTGCGGAGGCGCTGTTCTTAATGGTGATCCCAAGGGGACTTGAACCCCTGTTACAGGCGTGAAAGGCCAGTGTCCTAACCACTAGACGATGGGACCGTATTTACTACGGTGTCTGTGCTACTTCGCTTGTGAATCAGCCAGTACCGTTTTCAGGTAATGTGGCAGGGGTGCGAGGATTCGAACCTCGGGATGACGGAATCAGAATCCGTTGCCTTACCGCTTGGCGACACCCCTACATGCGAGAAAAGTTTTATACCAGATTCCGGCAAAATAAGTCAAGCTTTTTCCTGACGGTTTTTTATTGAGCTGCTTTTTTCCAGTGCCAGTTGCGCTCCGGTTTCCATGGCCTTGACGTTTGCCGGTATGAACCGGTGATTTCGCTCGGGAAGCGCCTCTTTGAGGGCATCGGCAAGCGAAGCGAAACTGACCGCTTCCGTCATTGCAACGTAGGCGCCGATGGCAACCATGTTGACCATCCGGGGATCTCCCAGGTCACTGGCGATATCGTTCATGGCAACCGCCACGATTTGGATGTCTTCACGCGTCAGCGTGGCAGGGTCCGCCAAAGAAGAGTTGATGATGCAGATCCCGCCCGGGCGCACCCGCATGCCAAAGCGGTCCAGTGAACCCTGATTCAGGGCGACCAGCACCGAGGGGGATCCCACCACCGGGGAACCGACCTCGCCGTCCGCGATCACGACGGTGCAGGTGGCGGTTCCGCCCCTTTTCTCGACGCCGTAGGCGGGGAAGTAGCTGACGTTCTTCCCCCCTTCTAAGGCCGCATAGGAGAGGAGGTTCCCGGCCAGCAACACCCCCTGCCCGCCGAAACCTGCTATCAGTACATCATATCGCATACGGAACTCCCTAATCCGGACGTGCCGGCAATCTCATGATAATAGGCGCCGCACCTAGCCGCGCCATTGCTGAGCGGATAGTATCCGCCCCTACAGGACCGTGCTGCTAGCACCTTGGTAACGGTAGGGGCGAATCATCATTCGCCCTCATTCTCCTGGAGGCTTTACGCCTCATTATCTCTCTCGTCGTCGCGAACAACCCCGAGCGGAAAGTAGGGGATCAACTCCTCGGCTATCCGCGCGTTCGCTACGAGGGGACTCACTCCCCAGTTGGTCGGGCAGGAGGCCAAGACCTCCACGAAGGAGAACCCCTTCCCCTCGACCTGGTACTGAAAGGCGCGCTTGATGATTTTTTTTGCCTCCAGGACGTGCTTGGGCGAGTCAACCGCAACGCGCGCGGAATAGGCGACCCCTCCCAACTGAGCTAGAAGCTCTGCCATACGAATCGGCGAGCCGTCCTTTTTCTTGTCCCGGCCGTAGGGGGAGGTTGAAGTCTTCTGTCCCACCAGAGTGGTCGGGGCCATCTGGCCGCCGGTCATGCCGTAGGTGGTGTTATTCACGAAGATGACCGTGATGTCCTCGCCCCGGTTCGCGGCATGGATGATCTCGGCGGTCCCGATCGCCGCAAGGTCGCCGTCCCCCTGGTAGGTGAAGACGAAGCTCTCGGGCTTGGCGCGCTTTACTCCGGTGGCGACGGCGGGTGCGCGACCGTGAGGCGCCTCGACGACATCGATGTCGAAGTAGCCGTAGAGAAAGACCGAACAGCCGACGGAAGCGACACCGATGGTGCGGTCTTGCACCCCGAACTGGTCCAGCGCCTCAGCCACCAGGCGGTGCACGGTGCCGTGGTGGCAACCGGGACAAAAGTGGGTCTGGACATCCTTGAGACTCTGCGGCCTGGCGAAAACCTGTTGCATATTGATACCCCTCTTGGGCCTGAGGTGAATTTCTGTCTCCCCTAGGTAAATAGGGGGGAAGCTGAACGTAGTGAAGTCCACCTAAACGTAGTGCTTCTTGATGACCTCGAAGAGTTCCTCGGGCGAAGGGAGCGAGCCGGCACCCGGGGGGCGGCCATAGAAGGCAACAGGAATACCGGCACCGACGGTCAGGCGCACGTCCTCGACCATCTGTCCGGTGTTAAGTTCGATATCGAGGACCCGACCGGCGCGCCCCGCCGCCTGGGCGAGCGCCTGTTCCGGAAAGGGAAAGAGCGTGATGGGACGGAAAAGACCAACCTTGAGCCCCGCCTCGCGCGCCATGGTGACCGCAGTGTGGGCGATTCGGGCCACCGAGCCGAAGGCGGTCACCAGCAGCGTCGCATCGTCCGTCTGGAACTCTTCGGAGAGACACTCCTTTTCCTTCATTTCCTGGTACTTGGCGTAAAGGCTCCAGTTGTGCGCCTCCAGTTCGCCGTCTCCCAGAAAAAGCGACTTGACCACACGCTGCTCGCCGTCCCCCTTGCCGCGCACCGCCCACCCTTTTTCGGGAAGAGTGCAGACCGGACGCGGGTTAGGCACCAGGGCCTCCTTCATCTGTCCGATGACCGAGTCCCCAAGCACCATGACCGGGGTGCGGTAGCGGTCGGCCAGGTCGAAGGCAAGCATGGTGAGGTCGTACATTTCCTGCACCGAATTGGGGGCGAGCACTCCGATCCGGTAGCCGCCGTGACCGCCACCCTTCACAGACTGGAAATAGTCCGATTGCGAGGCGTCGATCCCCCCCAGCCCCGGGCCGGAGCGGGAGATATTGATGATGACCCCGGGGAGTTCGGCGCCGGCCATGTAGGAGATCCCTTCCTGCTTCAGCGAGATGCCGGGGCTTGATGAGGAGGTCATGGCGCGCACGCCGCAGGCGGAGGCGCCCAGGAGCATGTTGATGGCCCCAACTTCGCTTTCGGCCTGGATGAACTCGCCGGAAAGAGCGGGGAATTCACGGGACAGGTATTCCGGGATGTCGCTTTGGGGCGTTATCGGGTAACCGAAGTAGTAGCGGCAACCGGCCTCGATGGCGCCCATGGCGGCGGCCTCATTCCCTTTTACAAACAGGCGCTTTGACACGTGATTCTCCCCCCCAAAATTACTGCTGATTGATCGCGCGAAACGCAATCGTGTACCTGGTACTGAATCGGGCTGAATGACGACTGCACAATCTGGATGGGTATTTGGACAGTTCCCGTCAAAGGCACTATTTGAAGACTTTTATGGCAACGTCAGGACAGATTTCGGCGCAGAGAGCACACCCGCTGCAAAGCTCCTGACTGGCAGCCTGGGCCGTTGTGTACCCCTGGATGTTGACCTTATCGCATAGCGTAATCAGCTTCTTCGGGCAGGCGATGGTGCAGATTCCGCACCCCTTGCATCTCAATTCGTCTATCTCAATTCGACCCATTTTTGAACGTCCCTCTTTATCCCGAAGCCGCTATCCAGCCATGCAATGAGCCATGGAAATTAGCAGAAATGAGTTAGGCCAGTCAACTTTTTTGTTTACGCAACATATTATTGCTTGATTTTACAACAGGTTGTAGTTTAATAATACATAATTAGTTTTTACACCTTAGAAAACACTAAAGGAGGAACCGAAAAATGGCATCGTCTCTACTCGAACTGACAGCTAACATAGTCTCCTCGCACGCATCGGTATCAGAAATGTCCGGCGAGGATCTGCTTCTAGAACTGCAGAAGGTGCATATCGCCTTGCAGAAACTGGAAGGGGAAACTGTCGAAGGCATGGAGAAGACCGAGGCGAAGGGCCCGGCCATGTCCGTGAAGAAGGCTTTCCAGCCCGATCAGGTCTGCTGCATGATCTGCGGCAAGGCAGGCATGAAGACGCTGGCCCGCCATCTGGCGCAGGTGCACGGACTCAAGCCGGGGGAGTACCGCAAGCAGTTCGGTATCCCGAGCAGCCAGGCGCTCACTGCCAGGAACTTTTCCGAGGCACGCCGGAGGATGGCTCAGGAAAAAGGGCTCGCGGACAACCTTGCCAAGGCGAGGGCGGTCCGGGCGGCGAAGCTTTTGGCCAAGGGGGGAGGCGAGAAGAAGGTGCCCAAAGCAGCCAGGGTGCCCAAGACCAAGCGGGCGGCCAACGCCTGAGCGGTGGCGAACCAGGTTCCAGCTTGCAGTCCCCTTCCCTCTTCGGCAAAGGGGGCGGGAGAGAAGCGGGCAGGCAAGATGGTTTAACGAAGGTAAAAGTAGAGGCTTACCAGCAAAAAGCCGCCCAACTCCGGGTGGCTTTTTTCATTCTATCAAGGTCAATCTGCTCCGGACGGCACTTTTCAGCGGACGATATCTCCCCTGTTGCCTGCGTGTCAATGCAACCGTAATGCAGTCACCTTGCCTCCGGTGCTGACGCAGGAGCAGGGTGTGCGTTCCCACGCGGGAGCGGGGGAACGATGATAATTCCGCTACCGGAGCTAACTCCACCCTCCCCTTCAATTGGCACTTGCATCAAGTTAACGATCCCGACTGACTTAAACGCTCCCTCCCCCCTGGCGGGGGAGGGCTTGGCCGCCGTAGCCTTGGCGAAGGCGGGTCGGGGTGAGGGGGAACATGCCATATTTTGAAACGCCGGCAACTTCGGTCCATCATCCAGGAAATGGCTGCGCCAGTGAAGGGATCAGCCGCGCGGTTGACGGCGCTGCGTGGAACCGCGCCTGGCAATCACTCCAGTCTTTCTGGGTCCGCCTGCGGAGGAAGGAATGGTCTTTCTCCTCAAACGCTCCACTTCGTCGGGCTCCAGGAATCTGAAATCGCCGGGATTCATCTCGCCGATCACCAGAAAGTCGTAACGTGCCCGCTTCAGGCGCACCACGTTCAGTCCCACCGCCTCGCACATACGCCTCACCTGGCGGTAGCGCCCCTCGTGAATCGTGATGGAAATCCAGGAGTTCTGTTCACTTTCACTCACCGGGAGCACCTTGGCCGGCGCGGTCATGCCGTCTTCCAGTTTCACCCCTTCGGAGAGCTTCTGTATCTGGTTGGGCGTCACGTGACCGCTCACCCTTACTAGGTATCCCTTGTCCACCTCGTGGCTGGGATGCATCAGAATGTTCGCCAGTGCCCCGTCGTTGGTGAGCAGCAGCAGCCCTTCCGTATTGTAGTCGAGCCGGCCGATCGGATAGACCCTCTCCTTGATGCCGGTCAAAAGGTCCGTGACGATCGGGCGCCCCTCGGGGTCCTTCATGGTGGTCATATACCCCACCGGCTTGTACAGCACGAGATAGACCCGCTTCTCGTCGATGGTGAGCGGATTGCCGTCCACCGTAATGCTGTCAATATCCGGGTCAGCCTTAGTGCCTAGTTCAGTGACGACCTGACCGTTCACCGCTACCCTTCCATCCTGAATGATCGTTTCTGACTCACGGCGTGAAGCTATGCCCGCCTGTGAGAGTATCTTCTGTAGACGTTCCTGCATGCTGGTAATCTCCTCAAATGGGGTTTTCCCCCTGTTCCTATCTCGCGACAGCCCTTCAGTCATACCATAGCGTGGGTTGCTATCGCAACCATTAAGGCGCCGCGTTTCCCGTGGGCCCGACGGTGTTTGGTCCCCCCTGTGGGAACAGGGGGGAAGGCTCGCGTAGCGAGACAGGGGGGTCTGTCGCCCAGGCAAATCACCCCCCTGCCTCTCT
>Ga0209123_1002738_pt1 | contig 14329 bp, 15 predicted proteins | sample BarGraIncu00431A_FD_184500 | JGI IMG/M metagenome (GOLD analysis project Ga0209123, IMG submission 184500) | Arctic peat soil microbial communities from Barrow, Alaska, USA - Barrow Graham LP Incubations 004-31A (SPAdes) (version 2) | ecosystem: Environmental > Terrestrial > Soil > Wetlands >...
CATACTGCCCAAAGTGCGGATATAAGCTTATTGAAAGAGAACAGTACCATATTAATGTGAATACTAGGTTTGGGACATGTATAAAGTGTGGGTATAAAACAAATATTATAATTTAAATTTTATAATAATAAAATATATTATAAGTTCGCGTTTCACATAAGTTGAATATTAAGTGTTTTAAAATGTAGTAATATAGCTAAAGTTCGTGTCTCCTGTTAAACACGAACTTTATAAATGTTAAAAACATCTTTCATTCAAGATAACATTTTTTATGTTGTATGATTTCAATTTTAAATATGACGCATTTGCACAACAAAACATACTGGATTATAATATCATATATAGAATAATAATACTTAAAATTACTGGAGGTTGTTTAAATGTCAAACCAACTTTGCCCACATTGTAATGTATTAAGAGATATGGTTGTATCAATACATGAGAAAGAGGAAAAAAAAGGGGATGGGAAGCTCTTAAAAATTATAACAAACAATTATCATTGTTCAATATGTAATACTTTTGTGTATTCCACAGATACAAAAGTTCCTGAAGCAAACTAGTATCTTAGAGTTACTGAATGTATTACATAAATGGAGTGCATATTCGTATTTTAATGCGACATATGAACGATGTAAAACGACTTGATAAATAGTAATTTGATGTATACTTAATTATTATTTGTTATAACTAATAAAAATTAGAAAAGAGGTTATGTAATGAAAAAAACTGTATTATTTGTTATTTTGGATAAGTATGCTGATTGGGAGGCTTCTTATTTATCTTCGCTAATTCTTGTATTGGGTCAAGAGGTATATTCTATAAAAACTGTTTCATTGACGAAAGATAGTATTAAATCACTAGGTGGATTTACTGTTATTCCAGATTATGATATTAAATCTGCTCCAACTGATTTTGAAGGCTTAGTTCTAATTGGTGGAATGTCATGGAGAACTGAGGAAGCTCAACAGGTTAAGCCTTTAGTAGAAAACGCTCTGAATAACAAAAAAGTTTTAGGTGGTATTTGTGATGCTTCAGTTTTTCTAGGTAAAATGGGTATTCTAAACAATGTAAAACATACTAGTAATGATTTAAATGATTTGAAGCAATGGGCTGGAGATGATTATATGGGAGAAGAAAAGTACATGATGCAACCGGCCGTGAGAGATAATAATATTATTACAGCAAATGGCACAGCACCTTTGGAATTCGCTAAAGAAGTAATGATTGCGTTAGACGTTGCACCAGAAAAAAGTATTCTTGAATGTTACAATTTTTATAAATTTGGTTGTTATGAAGCACCTATGCCCCCTATGTAAATTTAATGTAACGTAATTTTATATTCAGTTCTGTCATATCTTTCTTTTATTCCGTCTCAGATAACTTCATATCTAACGATGTGTGGGGTTTAATATATTTAGATTATATTAGTAAAGTGAAAGTAACACAATACCAATTGAGTTACTTTCACATTGGTGCTATTGCTCATTTTAAAACAATTGTAAATATAATTAATTTATGGTGATTATGGTATAATGAGATATATTTTATGACAAACTAATATTATATTCTGCGACACTTCAAAGCAATTCAATACAAAATCTACATTTTAAGGTGGTATTAATATTGAAAATAGTTTTTATGGGAACTCCTGATTTCTCAGTGCCATCATTAAAAAAGATGATTGAGAAATTTGATGTAAGAGCAGTTATAACACAACCTGATAGGGTAAGTGGCAGGGGAAATAAAATAACAATTTCGCCAATTAAAGAGATTGGATTATTACACAAAATTCCGATCTATCAACCAGAAAAAATAAGAAAAGATTTTGAAATCATTAACAAATTAAGAGAAATAGAACCTGATTTTATTATTGTTGTAGCCTATGGCCAGATTCTACCTAAAGAAATACTTAATATATCAAAATATGGCTGTATAAATTTACATGCGTCACTACTTCCTAAATATAGAGGTTCATCACCAATAAACTGGGTGTTAATAAACGGAGAAAAAGAGACTGGAAACTCAACTATAATAATGGATATTGGTATAGATACAGGTGATATACTTCTGAAGAAGCGAGTCGCTATATCGGAGTCTATGTCAGCAGGTGAGCTGTATAATATTCTAAAAGAAAACGGTGCTAACTTACTACAAGAAACTATTGATGGCGTTGTTACAGGCAATGTTTGTAGAGTAAAGCAAGATACAGAAGGAAGCTCTTATGTACCATTGTTAAGTAAGCAAATGGCAAAAATAAATTGGAATGATAGTAGCATAAACATAAATAATTTAATAAGAGGGCTAAGCAGTTGGCCATATAAGAATATGAATTCATGGCCAACTGCCCATACTAATTATAAAGAGAATATAATTAAAATATATAAGGCGAGAGCATTAGATGTAAACACTACGAAAACACCTGGCTATATCATTGATACAAGTAATGAAGGAATTATCGTTGCTACGAATGAGGGTATACTTAATATAGAAGTATTGCAACTTCCAGGTGGAAAGCCACTGGAAGTCAAGGCGTTTTTAAAAGGAAATAGAATTGAGAAAGGTATTATTTTAATTTGAATAATTATTTTTTAACATAAATCAATAATCTTGTATAATTTGTACTGCTGAATCATTTTCTTATATTTCGTCGAAAATAACCCTATATCATTAGATATGGGGTTACTTGCTTTAAGTGTATATTGATATTCTGAAAGTAACACAATACTAATTGAGTTACTTTCGCTTTGAGGCTATAGGCTAGATGTTTATATACAACAAAAGTCGTGAAATTAAATTTTCACGACATTTGTCTTTATTTATTTTTTTTAGAGGGTTATAGGTCCTTCCTATAGAATAGATAAAAATAGTTGAATTAAGTAAATTGTTATGTCTTACTATTACTGAAAAACGAAGTCAAATTATTTATATGTTCGATAGGTTAAATAGGAATTTGAAAAGGAGATTAAAATGGTTTTATTAGTAGTTGATACACAAAAGTTAATAATTAATGAAAAACTATATGAACTTGATATGTTTGTATCTAATGTTAAGCAAATAATATATGAGGCTAGGGCAAATGATATTGAAGTAATATATGTACGTCATGATGATGGAATAGGAAATGAATTAACAAAAGGAACTGATGGCTTTGAAATATATGAAAAGTTTCAACAAATGAATGATGAAAAAATATTTGATAAAAAGGTTAATAGTGCTTTTAAAGGGACAGGATTATTAGAATATTTAATAAATAAGAGCGAAAAAGATATAATTATTGTAGGGCTTCAAACAGATTATTGCATTGATGCTACTATAAAATGTGGATTTGAACATGGATTTAATATTATAGTTCCAGCATATGCAAATACAACAGTTAATAATAAATTTATGTTAGCAGAACAAAGCTATCAATATTACAATGAATTTATGTGAAATGGCAGATATGCAGAATGTATTTCATTGGATGAAACAATTAAAAGAATGAAATAGCTAAATTTCAATTTGCCTATTGAACAAAACGAGTATAATGTGTGGTTTAGTTAATGAATATTATTCATATATGTCGTCACAAGTAACCCCATATCTAATAATATGAGGTTACTTGTCTACTTTATATTTTGTATTGATAAATTCAATTTATAATTTCCATATTTTAAAATTTCATCTAAGAAGTTTACAATTTCAGCTTGAGTAGAGGCAATTAATTTTAGCATATAGCATCCGTCGCCACTTATTCTATAAGCTTCAGTTACTAGTGAGTTATTATTTATATATTTTTTAAACGATAAATGGTCAGTTGTTTTCATAAAAACAGTTATAAAAGCAGTTACATCTTTACCGATTATTGCAGAATTAATATTTACAGTATAACCTTCAATAACGCCAGCCTTTTCCATTTTGCTTATTCTGTTCTTAACTGCTTGTCCAGTTAAATGAACCTCTTCACCAATTTCTTGCCACTGCATTCGTGAATTTTTTTTAAGCAAATTTAAAATTTGTATGTCTGTTTGGTCAATCATAATTACACAAATCCTTTCATGACGGAATCATTTTCACTCTTATGATTTCTCTAATCAAGTAATATCTATTATATAATAACTATATCATAAAAAAATGGAGGGATATACATTGAAGATTCAATTAATTCGTCATGCCACCTTAATAGTATCAGTAAATAATAAAAGAATACTTGTAGACCCTGTATTAAGTGAAGCAGGCTCTATAGCTCCTATTGAAAATGTACCAAACCAAAACTACAATCCATTAGTTGAATTGCCTATAGATATTGATAGCATTACTAATTGTGATGCCATAATTGTTACCCATATGCATAGAGACCACTTCGACGATGCCGCAGCAAAAATACTTTCTAAAAATATTCCTGTATTTTGTCAACCTGAGGATGAACTAAAATTACAATCCTATGGATTCAATGTACATCCTATTAATACCACTTTTATTTGGAATAATATTATTTTTAATCGTACCAATGGAAAACATGGACATGATGAACTTGTTGTAAAAATGGCACCAGTATCAGGGTTTGTTATTTCGTGTTCTGAAGAACCCACCGTATATATAGCCGGAGATACAGTCTGGTGTAAAGAAGTTGAAGATTCAATAGATAAATTCAAACCTGAGATTGTTGTTTGTAATTGTGGTGGTGCACAATTTGATCATGGAGAGCCTATTACCATGACAACTCAAGATATAAATGCATTATGTCTTAGATATTCAAGTCTAAAGGTTGTTGCTGTACACATGGAAGCATGGAACCATTGCAGACAATCAAGAAAGGATTTAATTAATTATATTAATATCAATAACATTAATACCAATGTGCTTATACCCCAAAATGGAGAAGAATTAAGTTTTGAAGTTTAGTTTAAGCTATTTTACTAATAACGAATGTCGTGGAAGTCTACCTTTCACGGCATTTCTTCGTTTCTATGTGAAATTGTTTATATCCAATTTCAAGTAATTCTAGTATAATTATCTAGATATATTCATTTAAAATAAGGAGATGATACTATGACCACAACGGCAACCATTTTATTAAGTATATTTAATTTTTTTGCTATAATCGTTTTAATAAGTCTAATTTCAAGTAAGTTTAGTAATTATGTAATTAATAATTTTAATATTACCGATATTACTATGGAGAATATTAAACAAATATTCTCCATAGTAATATTGTAATTATATGTTTAAATGTTCTCTTTTCACAGATGGCAATTTCTAAAGAATTCCCTACGATAAAGTTTATTGTAATGGGGATAATTTTTATTGTAGATGGCATATATGCAATCTGTTTATCTAGTTATTCAAAAGTACGAAAGAAATTAAATAAGTAAGTTTATATAGCCAAAGTTCGTTTTATTACATTAAACACGAACTTTTATAAATGAATAAAAAAAACTGAATACACTTTAAGTACCCAGTTTTGATGTCACTGTTATTTTTTTTAACTTTTGTAGATTTTTTTCTTGTAAATCATTTAACTGGGCATAGTACATATTTTTAAATACAAATATAGGTAATTAGTTTTTGTTTATATTCCAGATAATATTGACTTAGTGATTTGCCTATTCCACATTTTCGGGTGGGGGTGGGAAAAACCACCCATAATGGTGTGCAACTAGGAAATTTTAAAATCATCAAAAATATTTTACTCTTTTTAATTGAATTTTACATTTCCGAATCTATTAACAAGGAAGTATAACTTTAAAATTTGTTTTATCGACATTACTTTCTACAAATATTTTCCCATCATGTAATTCTACAATACTCTTCGTTATAGCTAATCCAAGTCCCGAACCACCAGTTTCCTCTCCTCTAGACTTTTCAACTCTATAAAATCTTTGAAAAATATATGGAATATCAATAGGCGGTATAGGGTCTCCATAATTTACAAACTCAAAAGTAACTTCATTTTCTTGTTTATCAACATATATATCCATGTACTTACTGCACTTTGAATACTTTATACAATTAACAATTAGATTTTCAAAAGCTCTTACTAGTTTACTTATATCTCCTAAAATATATATTTTTTCATCTGTAAAATGTAATCTACATTCAATATTTGATTTTTCGAAAGAAAATCTATACTCAATTACAAGTTGCTTTATAAGTTCAATAATATCTATCTTTTCTTTAGAAATTTTAAGACCATAATTATTTAAAGTTGTCAGTTGAAATAGATCATCTATTAAAATTTTTAATGTTTTAGTTTTGTTAAAGGCAATACTTACATAGCTTCTAAGAACAAATTCATCTTTATATTCATCTTTATTAATTAACTGCAGATAGCCTAAGATAGATACAAGAGGCGTTCGTAAATCATGTGAAATGCTAGTAATAAGATCTAATTTAGTTTTCTCAGAATTTTTATTCTCAATAATAACGGAATCGAAATTTTCCATAATCAAGTTAATGTTTTTAGCTAATATACCTAATTTATTTTTTAGATTTTTCGAATTTTTCGAAATACGCACTTTAAAATCACCACTAGCTATTTCATTGATTTTATAAAATATTTCAATGAAATATTTTATATATATAGAGAACAACAAATGAAAAATTATTATAAATAAAACTATGCCTATATATAAACTACTAATTTTAAGTATATGGTGAAGAAAAGTTGGATTTGTAAAATTAAGTATAGTAAAAAAAGAACTTAATTGTTTTGTAATATAATTCATTATGCTCAATGATATAGCTGTTAATAGAAAAGTGCATAAAAACAAAGCCAAAAATTTAAACTCTATTTTGTAAATATCATTTTTTTTCAATTTTATATCCCACTCCCCATACAGTATGAATTATTTTCACTCCATTTAGATGATTTTCTAATTTATTTCTAAGATTGCTTATATGGACCATTACTGTATTATTTGTTTGGAAATATTGTTCCTTCCATACCTTTTCAAATAGTTCTTCTGAACTAAAAACTTTACCTGCATTATCTGCGAGAAGATATAATATTTCAAATTCTGTCGATGTTAGTATAATAGGATCATTATTAACTACAACTGAATGGGTCGATTTATTAATAGTTAAATCGCCTATGGTTAGTAAGTCTTCATCCTTATTGAATGGTAAATTATTATTAAATAAATACGTTCTTCTAATTAATGCTCTTACACGGACAATAAACTCAAGCTGATCAAAAGGTTTAGTTATATAATCATCAGCACCAGCTAAAATTCCTTCAATTTTATCAATGTTTTGGACTTTTGCACTTAACATTATAATTGGAATATTTAAACTTTGGCGGACTATTTTACAAACTTCAATACCGTTTATATCTGGCATCATAACATCTATAATTAACAACTGAGGATTTTCATTTAATTTTTCTAGAGCCTCGTATCCATTTAATGCTTTAACTACTTCGTAGCCCTCATTTATTAAGTATATTGAAATTAAATTTAAGATTTCTTTATCGTCATCTACAACTAAGATTTTTTCTTTCATTTAGACCTCTTTTCTTTCAGTTTGATAATATTAATTAAATTTAGATTATAAATCCTATAATAATTTTTTATGTTCTTTAATATATTCAATTTTAGTACAAAAAAACCTTTTTTTTGTGCTAAATAGGTAAACATAGGGGCTCACTGTAGTAATGAGACAGAAAATCACAAAATAGTGAGATTTGAACTTGAAACTGTTCTTCTGGATATTACTTCAATTGCATCATTTGAAAAACATATTTTAAGTTAATCTGAAATAATAAATCTTTATAATCCTTAAGGTTTAGTTAAAGATATCTTAAACAATTTGATTTAAAATTATTTTATATGAAAGAGGAGGAGTAGAACGATGAAATTTATAAAAAAAAATAAGATTATTATGATTATATTATTAGTGATACTTATTATTGGAATTGGAATGTATCCTGTTCTAAGTAAAAAAGGAGTTATAAGGGTGACTAAAAATGATTCAAACGCTCTAAAAATATATGTTTTCAAAGGGCAACCATCTCCCTTGTTTGCAACCTGTATAAGTAATTTTAAAAAAATGTATCCTCAAATTAAGATTGAAGAAATTCCTTTTAGTTCTGATGGTGATGAATATTTTAAAACACTGTTATCAGATACGTTAGCAGGTGATGGCCCTGATGTAATATATTTTGAACCAGAGCAACTAAATGTACACAAACTTCAAAAGGCACAAATGCTTGAAGACTTAAACCCATTTATAGAAAAAGATAAAGATTTTGATGGTGAAAATTACAACAAAAATATACTAAATACAGGACTATATAATGGGGAAATGACATTTATACCCCTAGACTATTATGTTAATAGCTATATAACAACAACTAAGGTATTAAAAGATAATAGTATTGAATTAAAAAATAATATTACTCAAAATGAATTTATTTCTTCAATAAATAAATCTATGAAATCAATAAGTGCAAATGGCAGTAAAACGCTTTTCGCTTATCCAATAAGTATCACTGACTGGATAGAAAGTAGTGGAATTGATTATATAGATTATGAAAATAAAAAAATTTCTATTCATAGCAATGAGTTTAAAAAGGTAATAGATAATTACAAAATAGTGTACAAAGATTCTCCAAAGCAAGTAGATATTACAGGGACTTCAGGAGATGAAGGCTATAATGCAATAAAGTCAGGAAGTAGTATTTTCTCAAATGATAAATTAAGCCTAGGATTTGATATGGAATTACTTCAATCTGAATCTAAAATAAAATCAGTTGTAGGAGAAGAACAAGTAATAGATAGTATACCAACTTATAATGGGGGAGATAAAGTGACTGCTATGGCTGGTGAAAGCATGGCTATTAGTAAAAATTGTAAAAACAAAGCTATGGCTTACAATTTTATTAAAATTGCATTAACTAGCAAAATGACAGGGACATCTGATTATGATGGTTTTGTACCTCTTATGAATGTACCAACTAATAAAAAAACTAGAGAAGATTTAGTAAATTATTATTTAGAAAAACAAGTTGGGAAGAGTATTCAAATAAACAAAAGAGGTGAGCATGTGACTATGGAAAAACCGAGCAAGCAATTTCAAATATATTACAATAAAATAACAGAGAACATAGAAACGGCTAAAGTTAAAGATATTACACTAGATAGTCTTATGATGCAGTGTCTAACTCCGTATCTTGAAGATAAAGAACCTTATGATAGTACACTTAAATCATTAGAATCAAAAATAAATTTATATTTAAATGAATAAAACATACGTCAGAAAGTAAAATGCTATTTTATGATTTACAAAGTGTTTTTAAATGATAATTAGGAGAGTGACAATTATGAAAATTAAATTTGGAGTAAAAGGTTTATTAATTTCAATAGTAATAATCTGCATTGCAGCTGTTGGAGGTTTTATTATATATAAGAATCATTATGGAGCAAACGCTGAGGTTAAAAAGGAATATGGAAACTTATCTGGGTATGTTAAATCGATAGATAGTGACATATTTAGAGTCAATAAGCAAAATATTACTAAGAAAGATGATGGATTTATTATGGCGGAGTCAGATGAAATAGTTGAATTTAAGTGTAATAAAAACACTAAGATCATCAAAAAAAATCTCTATAATGAAGGTAAAAAAGTTAGCGAACAAAATGGAAATATAGATGATATTAAAGTGGGGAAAATTGTTAGTGTATGGGGTGACGACACTCAAAACAATGTTATTACTGCTGAAACTGTTGTTGTATTTATTATTCATTAAGATTTATTTTAATGAATAAGATAAGGAGGTAAATAAGTAATGCATTTTAAAAAAAGAGAAGCTGTAGTTGGATACGGATTTGCAACACCGTCTATATTAGGATTTCTAATATTCTTTATCATACCCTTTATAATAAGCATTTTATATTGCTTCACACAAGGGGTTGGGGATGTACATTATGTAGGTTTTCAAAATTTTATAGATTTATTTAATAACAGTGCTTTTCAATTAGCAGTTAAAAATACGATATTTTTTAATCTAGCAAGTGTACCATTAGCTATAATAATTTCTTTAGGTATTACTTTAATCTTAAATAGCAATATACGGTGGGGGGGGTTTTTTAGAATAATGTTAATTTTACCACTTGTTATTCCAGTGGCATCTATAGTATTAGTGTGGCAAAAACTATTTGCCTATACAGGATTTTTAAATCAACTACTTTCAAAATTAGATATATCGGGACCAGACTATTTAAACACTGGATGGTCCTTTCTAATTCTTGTTTTACTTTATATATGGAAAAACTGTGGCTATAATATGATAATATTTCTTGCTGGACTAAATAATATTCCAAAAGAATATAAAGAAGCTGCAGCTATCGATGGTTGTGGTAAAGTTGAATTTTTTTTTACAATAACTTTGCCGTTACTACTTCCTACTATATTTTTTGTATTTATAGTTTCACTAATAAATTCATTAAGAATCTATAGAGAGGCCTACTTACTTTCAGGTGAATATCCTGATTCAAGTATTTATATGCTTCAGCATTTCATGAACAACAATTTTAATAATTTAAACTACCAAAGACTTTCAACTGCTTCAGTTGTAACTTTTGTATTTATTGGAATGATGCTTTATTTCTTATCTAAATTACAAAATAAATATGAGTTATAAGGGGATTAGATGGTGATAAAAGAAAACAAAATTTTAAAGGTAATTAAATATGGAATATTAATTATTTTTGTCCTTTGTGCTTTAGTTCCAATAATGTACATAATTTCTAGTTCTTTTATGGGGCAAGGAGAAGTAAAAAAAGCCCTTCTAAATAACCATTTACATATAATTCCAGACAACTTTACATTAATTCAATATTATGAAGTTTTTCTGAGAAAACCAGTGTTTTTATTAAAGTTTTGGAACTCAATAATACTTACTGTACCGGCTATTTTAGGACAAATAGTTATATCAATTTTAGGGGCTTATGCTTTTGGTAAAATAAAATTCCCATTTAGTAAACAAATATTTTTTATGTTCATTTTACTTATGATAATGCCTTATCAAGTAACTCTTGTTCCTATATATATTATATTAAAAAAAATGAATTTGGTTGGTACTTATGTTTCAGTAATTTTACCAAGTGCTTTTTCAACTTTTGGCGTTTTTCTATTAACGCAGTTTATAAAATCCATTCCGAATGAGCAATGTGAATCAGCAAAGGTGGATGGAGCTAATCATAGACAAATTTTATTTAAAATAATATTGCCTCAATGTACAGGAGCCATAGCTTCCCTTGCAATTCTTAGTTTTGTGGATAACTGGAATATGATCGAACAACCATTAATTTTTCTTCCGGCTGAAAAACAGCCAATTTCAACTTTTTTATCACAAATTAATCAAAGCGAACTAGGATTAGCCTTTGCTGTTGGAGTATTATTTATGATACCTTCCATATTTATATACTTAAAAGGTGAAAAATCATTATTAGAAGGAATACAGCATCTTGATTCAAAGTAGGAGGATTATATAGATGAAAAGGAAACAGATTTTAAATATTCTTATTATAGCCTTTGTTAGTATTTTAATTTTCTGCACATATTTTTCTAAAACAATAAAAAATATGATGCTTCCAAGTGTTACTATAGTTAATCCAAATCCCTCAACTATAGGAAATAATTTTGAAACAGAAGGCACTGTAAATTATGGGAATACTCATAAAATTTATGTAGCTAGCAATTGGACGGTTAAAGAGATTTCAGTAAAAGTAAACCAGACTGTAAAGAAAGGTGATATCCTTGGCAAAGTAGATAATAATTTAATAATATCAGAGGAGCAAGAAGAACAATTAATAATAATGAAACTTGAAAATGAACTGAAAATATTAAAAGTAGACACTAATATAGATAAAAATAAAATCAGTGAAAATAAAAATAAGATTATGGAAGATGAATATTCATTAAATATTGAAAGGTTAAAATATAAGCAAATTCGTAATGGATTAACACAGAATGGGGGAATAATTTCAGATATAAATGGTGAAATTGTAACTATAAATTCACAAAATATAGCTACAACTGAAAGTTCGAATGCTCTATTCGAACTAGTAGATAATAATCCTACTTTTCTTGTTGCTTTTGATTGTACTTTAAAAGATGCCAAAAGATTTTCTGTTGGAAGTACTGTAAATGTGTTTGTAAACACTGGTGAAAATGATAATATAGAAAAAAAGGTTACAGCACAAATTTCACAAAAAAATTATGATGCTGAAGAAGATAAATATGTATTATATGCAGATGTAAAGGAGACCTCAAATCTTAAAAGTGGAGATAAAGTATCAATAAGTTCAATAAGCGAAACTAAGCGTTATGATAATGTAATACCTAAAAGCTGTTTAAGTCAAGAACAGAATTCAGATTATATATTTGTTGTAAATCGGAGGACCGGAGCACTGGGAGAAGAAGAATATGTTCGAAAAATTCAAGTACAAGTAACTGCCTTTGATGATGAAAACTGTGCAATTAAAGCAACTGAAGGAGACACCTTTTCTAAAAAGTATGGTATTGTTATGAGTTCATCAAAACCGATAGATAATAATTCGGAAGTTAGGTTAGATTATGAAAAGTAATCGAGGTGAGTTTGTGAATATAATAAAAATCATAAAGTTAAGATTTATAATAAGTCTATTAGTACTAACTTCATTAATTGGAATAAGTATTTATTTTAACTCTGCTTTAAATGAAAATGTACCTAATGTAATTGAATATAAAAAAGTTATTGGCGATGGTATAGGTTTTGAAGATCTTAATAAAGTAAAAGAAACTTACAACGACATTATATTTACGGGTTATAGTGAAATCCCAGCAATAGTTAAAAATAAATATGATATTTTACCTAATGAACATATTAAAAGTAAAGTTGTTTTAACTGACGATAATCATTTTACTTTATATCCATATAGGTTTATAGAAGGTGGTAAAATTGATTATTTGTCAGTAATGAATGGGAATAAAATTGCAGTAATAAGTGATGTTTTAGCGAATTCTCTTTATAAGAGTACTAAAATAGTTGGAAGCACAATTAAATTAAATAATGAAGAATATAAAATTTGTGGAGTGTATAAGGAGAAGAAAACTTTTAATTACAGTTTATCTGAAGATGGTTATGAAAAAATATATATTCCTTATTCCTCATATACAACAACTGATAAAAGTGAAAAATTATCTTTAGATGTATTAACAACTAAAGAGATGGGACAAAATACTTTTAAAAAAATTAACAATTACGTAACAAAAACTTTAGGTAGTAAGATTTCATCTTATAATACTACTAATTATACAATATTAAAAAAAATAACCTTTCAGTATATACATGTATTTTATTTTATAGTGGGAATTTACATAATAGGTATTCTATTAAAACTAACAATAAAACATTTTAAAAACTTGATAGGACTCTTAAAGGAAGAACTTAACACTAATTATTTTGCAAAAGTATTAAAGGAGAATAAAAAGAAAATTTTAACTATCTTTATAAAAATATTTTTATGTTTAGTTAGTATATTTATCTTATTTAATTTAATAAAATTTAACATAGTTATTGAAGATAAGTATCTACCAACAGATAATATTTTCGATATTACATTTTATAAAGATACTATTGTGGAAGTTCGCCAACTTAGCAATGCTAATGAAAGTGGATTTAGTAATATTTATAATAAATATTTAAGTAATATTAGTATTATAGAGAAATTTAATCTACTTTTAGAGATAATAGTATTTTTTATTATTATAAATGAAAAATTATTACTATTAATTTGTATAAAAAATAAGCAATATTAACATATATGGGTTATATTATAAAAACAAGAGATATTCAACAATATAATTAAATATAAGTTGGAAATTATGTCTAGTGTTAGGATATAATACTAGTACATATTTTATTTGAATTTAGAAGAAATGCTTATATCTTTTATGTAGCTCTCTTCATATTGATTAATTAATTTATAGAATGTAGTTTTCTTTAATTCCAATATTTTCATAACATCAATTGCTTTTATAGTGTTTTCCTTATACATCTTGTAATACTTATCCCATAACTTCGGTGCCTCAATAGACTTACGTCCTTTATATTTCCCTTCTGTTACTGCAATTGATATGCCTTCCATCTGTCTATCTTTTAGGTAGTCACGTTCAAGTTGCGCAACTGCTCCAAATACTGTGAGCATGAATACTCCCGTAGGGGTTGTAGTATCTATGGCTTCCTTTAATGATATAAATATAATGCCCTTACTATTTAATTGTTCTACAAGTTCCAACAGATCTTTAGTGTTACGAGCGAACCTACTTATGCTATCTACAATAAGCTTATCGCCGTTTTTTAATG
>Ga0209123_1002739_pt1 | contig 14329 bp, 12 predicted proteins | sample BarGraIncu00431A_FD_184500 | JGI IMG/M metagenome (GOLD analysis project Ga0209123, IMG submission 184500) | Arctic peat soil microbial communities from Barrow, Alaska, USA - Barrow Graham LP Incubations 004-31A (SPAdes) (version 2) | ecosystem: Environmental > Terrestrial > Soil > Wetlands >...
AGCACTCAATATCTACAGTAAAGTCGAAGAATTGGTAAAACCGTCAAAACTGATCGTTGAAGCGTATTGCGGAGTCGGCGCCATGACACTGATGTTGAGTAAAAAGGGTGAGGAAGTGATCGGGATCGAGACAATTTCTTCGGCCGTAAAGAACGCCAATGAGAATGCCCGTCTCAATAAAATCAAGAATGTTCAGTTCATTGCCGGTGATGCGGCTGTTCAGTTGCAAAACATTTCCAAGAAACAACCGATCGATGTATTAGTCGTCGATCCTCCGCGTAGCGGGCTTGATGATACGATGATCGCAATGATCATGAAAAGTCGTATTCCTCATTTGATCTATGTATCCTGTAATCCAAGTACGCTGGCCAAAAACCTAAAGTACTTGTTGACTGAATATGATGTTGAAGAGATCACACCGTTTGAATTGTTCTCGCATACACCGTTAGTCGAAACAGTTGTTTCCCTGCGTCGTTTGAACAAAAAACAACGTACAGCCGCGTATGAATCGGAAAAATCCATCTATCAAACAGATTCATCCGAGTATTAAACTACAAGCAGAAATCATTCAATGGTTTCTGCTTTTTTTGCGGAGCAACAAGTTTGAAAGAATCTACTTTTTTATTAAGCAAAGTGGTATCATACTCTAATGGAATATCTAACAGGAGGACTTTTTTATGAAGAAATACAGAGGATTGATCACGGTCATCACCATCGATCTGATCAGCATCCTAGTATGGTACACTGCGCTGACGCAAGAAGGCATGACATTCACCGGGCAATTGGCTTATACGGTTGCCGGACTTTCCCTAACTTCATTCGCACTTGTGTTCTTTCTTGCAGCCCGTAATAAATGGACTGAAAAATGGTTCGGCGGTTATGACGTGATCTATCCGATCCATAAATACCTATCTATTCTCGCACTTGTGACGGTCGTTATCCATGGACAAATCATTGAACTCAGTCGCGGAGGGGAAAGCGGCGGCGTCGGAAAAATCGGAAGTATCGCTCAATTCTTATTTATCGCACTGATCGTTATAACGATCATCGGACGTAAATTGAAATATGAGGATTGGCGTACTATCCACCGCTTCATGGTGGTACCTTATGCGATCGGTCTGTATCATACCTATATCTCGGGTATCGTCGGTTGGACACAATTGAGCGTGTTAAACGTTTGGATTATCGGCGGTGTGATCATCGGGTTGGCTTCTTCTGCCTACATGATTCTGTTTTATCGCAAGATCGGATTCACTCATAAAGCGAAAGTGACCGGCTTGAAACGTCTCTCCGACAGTTCACTTGAAATACAAATGACGCTTAAAAAACCAATGAACTTTCAAGTAGGTCAGTATGTTTTCTTCAGAGTCAAACAATCGGGTCTGGAACAAGCTCCGCATCCTTTTTCCATCTCCGGCGGCGATGGGAAAATTCTCTATATCTCAATCAAAGCGTTAGGTGATTTTACAACACAGGTAGTACAACAACTTGAAATCGGAAGCAACGTTGAGCTGAACGGACCGTACGGTCATCTTTACTTCGAGAAAGGTGCTGCGAAACAAATCTGGATCGCAGGCGGAGTCGGCATCACACCGTTTATGGCCTATCTGCGAGATCGTACACTTGAATTTCCGGTCGATCTGTATTACTCGTACCGCGGTGAAAGCGAAGCGCTGTATAAAAAATTCTTGGAAGATTACCAAATGAAGAATCCTAACTTCAAACTACATATCACGGATACATCCAAATCAGCACGCTGGGATCCCGCGACGCTTGTGTCAGATGCTCAAATGACGATCTTCATGTGCGGACCTTCACAGATGATGAATTCGATGATCAAGAAACTCCGTTCGACTACTAACTCTGAAATTGTCTATGAAAATTTCGAATTCTCACGCGCCATTCTTTTTGCGGATCCGATTCTTAAAACAGTCGGATTGTTGAAATAATCAAAGTAAAACACCTTCGATGAAAATCTCGAAGGTGTTTGTTTTTTTAGATAACTTTATAGTGGGTCAACGCATGCATGATGCCGCCCTGATCGACTTCTTTGGTTACGAAGTCAGCGAACTGACGGACATGTTCTTTGGCATTACCCATGGCAATGCCATAGCCGGCTTTTTTCAACATATCAGTATCATTTTCACCGTCACCGAATGCCATGACCTGAAACCAATTGAGGTTATTCAGCTTCAGCACTTCTTCGATCCCTTTGGTTTTATTGACACTACGATCACAGACATCGGTACATCCTTCTCGCGCCGCGGTAAACGCGAATTCAGGCATTTCTTTCGAGAAAGCCATGACCTGTTCGGGATGACCGATCAGAAAGATCCCCATCGCCGGTTCTTGGGTGAGATAGTGATCCGCAGTCACTGTATCATCGCGTATGATCTCTGCGTAGGGTTTCCCTTGCGAATAACTTTCTGCGAACGTGAGGTACTTATGAGTTACGTAGATCGCATCACTGTATTTGATGCCCATTGCGACATCATGTGTGACGCAGAAATCATGCAGTTTTTTAACTGAATCTCTGTTTAAATCATGTCGGATTACGATTCGTTCTTGTCGGTTCAACAAACACTGTCCGTTGATCGTCACAAAGTAATCGGGGTCAACGATCTTGCGAACGTGCGGATTGATGAAATAAATCGTTCGGCCGGTCGCAATCAATACCTTGATTCCTTTGGCTTTTAGCTGATGGATGGCTTCGACAGCCGAATCTTCGATGCGATTTCCGGTCTCGGAAATCAGCGTTCCGTCAATGTCGAAGATCACAAGTTTAATGTCTGTCATAATGACCTCTTTTCTACTTTGCGTGACTATCGTATCACAGGATAACGAATTTGTCACTTCGAAGAAAGAGTAAGATTATGAAGCAGTTCCTGAAGCGTTTTTCGATCGGTTTCGGCATGGATCTCATGGGTCAACGAATCGATGATCAATCGTTTCGCACTCATATGGATCTGATCGCATCCGCTGATCCGCAAAACATCGCGGCAATTATCGACTGTCACACCGCCGCCCGGCAGCAGTTCAATATAGGATCCGTATTTTCGCCGAAGATGATCGAGTGTGACGCATCCTTCCAACAGATGAGTCGAATCTTTACCGCCGGAGCTCAAGATGCGGCTCACGCCGCAATCGATCAAGGTTTTGATTGAATCTTCCATGTTTTTGGTGACATCGAAGGCTTTATGAAACACAGTCTCTTTCCCATTCGCCATTTTGACGATTTCTTTGACACGATCGATATCGATCGTTGAATCGGAGTTCAAAAACCCAAATACGATTCCGGAAGCGCCGTTTTCCAAAAAGAATGCGGCATCCCGTTTCATTACGTTCATTTCATTTTCATTGTAAACGAAGCTCCCCGCATGCGAACGGACCATACAAAGGACAGGGATTTTGATCTGGTCGATCACCGAACGAAAACATCCGTAACTCGGACTCAGACCGCCTAACTCAAGGGCTAGATTCAACTCGATCCGATCTACGTTACACGCTTCAGCGATCAATGCATCGCTCAGTTTACCGCAACAGACTTCAGTCGTAATTTTTTTCATACCGATTCCTCTGCATTTATTTTAACGAAGAATCATTTGAGATTCAAGTGAATCAAAAAAGAAGTAGATTTATTTAGATTACTTGCAACATATCCGTTCCGCGTTTATCATTATAATTATTACAGAGCAATCTGAATCAGAGAAAGGACGTTTATGAAAATCCAATCCTCAGACTATTTATCTCGCATCCATCAACCGCTCAAGGACTTGATGAATGTCTTATGCAGTGAATTTGACTATGTATCCCTGTTAGCGACCGACAGTCGCGGTAAAGCGTACAATGTCCGTACCAGAAGTATGGACATCCGTGATTTCATGGGTGAAAGAGGCGTGGTTTTTCGTGCTATTCACCAAGGAAGAATCGCTGAATTCTCGTTGAACCAATTGCCTGATCGACTCGAAGATGCGGTGAAAGTCGTCAGCGACAATCTGAATGCGCAATTTGACATGAATAAGAAACAAGGCTACGCGTTCATCCCGGTTGAAATCCCCTCCGAAGAAGAATGGATCGTGAATGAGCAGAAATCCTACCAAAAACCATTTGAATCCTACGATCTGCAAGAAAAGTTAGACAAACTTCAATCATTTGTCAAACACGGTTCGGAAATGGATCCGCGCATCGTCAATATGGTGGCTGCCTATATGGAAGTGTCGGTTAGTAAACTGTTTATTTCCGCTAAGAAAGACTTGATTCAGGATTATCCGTGGTCACAAGGATACATCATGATCGTCGGTAAAGGTGACAGCGGAATCAAAATGGCCTTTAAATCCGCCAGCGGAATGAAGGGTGCCGAACTTTTAGATGAAATGGCTGAAATCGTCGAAACGGCGATCCAACAGTTGGATGAAGTACTCGGTGCTACACCGATCGTTCCCGGTGAATATGACGTCATCTGTACACCTGAGATCACCGGACTCATCGCCCATGAAGCGTTCGGTCACGGCGTCGAAATGGATATGTTTGTGAAGAACCGAGCGAAAGCTCCGGAATATATGAATAAATTTGTCGCAGCACCGATCTTGACGATGCATGACGGCGCATTGGGTCCGCTCAATGTCTCCAGTTATGTGTTTGATGATGAAGGGACAGCTGCCCACGATACAGTCGTGATCGAAGACGGTATTCTCAAAAGAGGAATCGCCGATGCACTCAGCGCATCCCGTTTGGGTACGATCCCGACCGGTAACGGAAAACGCGAATCGTTTGAGCGTAAAGCCTACACGCGGATGACTTCGACGTATTTCTCGAAGGGAACCGATAAACTCGACGACATGATCCGATCCATCAAAAAAGGATATCTGTTGGATGGTATGGAAAGCGGCATGGAAGATCCGAAAAATTGGGGAATCCAATGCGTACTTTCACGCGGTTACGAAATCATCGACGGTGAACTGACCGGCAATATCGTCGGACCGGTGATCTTGACCGGAAATGTGATCGATCTGTTGTGTTCGATCACCATGATCTCAGATGACTTTGAACTCTTCGGAGCGGGATTCTGCGGAAAAGGTCATAAAGAATTCGTTAAGACTGCCGACGGCGGTGCATATATCAAGGCGAAAGCGAGGTTGGGCTAATGAATGCGAAGTTACTGAATCTACTCACAGACAATGAAGAAATCGCTGATTTTTCGGTTCAGGTAAGAACGACCGTCAGTGCCGAATGGTTCTTCATCGTTGATAAATTGGACCAAAGCAGAAGTAAATCAGTTACCTACACAATGGTAAAGCTCTATGTTGATTCTGACAGTGAACCGTTTACACGGGGACACGCCGAAATCACGATCTATCCGACTCATTCCGACGAAGAAATCGAACAACTGATTATTGAAGGGATCGCCAGTGCGAAATTGATCAAGAATCAACTCTATGTACTGCCGCAAAATAAGCCGGTCGAAGACCCGATCCAAGTAACGGAAGATGTCATCGGTCTTGGCAATCGGATCATCCGTTTTACGCTTGATGCCGCTCAAAAATACCATGGTGAGATTAATAGTTTCGAAGTTTTCGCCAACCATCACGACATCCATTTCGTTAATGCGAAAGGGTTCGATCTGCACTATTCGATGCAGGATGCGCAATTGGAAATGATCGTCAACTCGCGCGATGAAAAAGGGGAGATCGAACTATATCGTGATCTGCGTTTTTCCGAACTGATCGAAGAGAATTTGGATCGTCAATTACGCGAAACGTTCACGGAAGCCAAAGACCGAGCTGTTGCGCAAGCAACACCGGCTTTGCATAAGACCAATTTGATTCTATCGGGTGACAATGTAAGTGACTTCTTCGGTTTCTACCGTACTTCAACGCATGCGTCGACTCTCTACAGTAAATCAAGCAATTTCAGTGTCGATGAAAATATCCAAGAAAACGTACTTGGCGATGCGGTCAGTTTCATGATGGTTCCCACTTTACCGGGATCTTGTCACAATTCTCCGATCGATGAAGACGGAACAGTCCTCACAACAACTTCTGTCGTTGATAAGGGAATCTTCAAACAGGTATGGGGCGATGCCCGCCACTGCCATTACATGGAAGTCAAACCGACCGGCAATCTGCGTAACATGGTCGTCGAAAGCGGCAGTAAGACCGTTGCCGAAATGGAAACAGGAGTGAATCTTGAAGTACTGGATTTCTCGAGTTTCATTGTTGACGGACAAACCGGTGACTTCGGCGGTGAGATCCGCTTGGGTTATCTGATCGAAGAAGGAAAGAAAACACCGATCACCGGCGGATCTGTTTCCGGTAAAATACTGGATCTCCATACGCATATGTATCTCTCTAAAGAACGTCAATTAGTCAATCGTTTTTCGGGACCCCTAAAAGTTCAGATCTACGATGTCAATGTGAGCGGAATCAAGTAAACAAAACGGCGAAAGCCGTTTTTATCTGCCGGTTAAAAGTTTGGTGTATAATAAATTATATTGAAAATAAAGGAGGATATATTATGTTCCCATCCTATTTTATCGGTCACGGTGCACCGACGATCATCTCTGACGAAAACAACTATACCCATACCATCCGCAATCTGGCAAAACAGCTACCGACTCCGAAAGGAATCATCATTTTTTCGGCTCATTTCGAAAGTCCGGTGCAGCTGATCTCAACTGTCAGCAACTACTCGATTATCTATGATTTCTATGGTTTTCCGGAAGAAATGTATGCCATCCAATATCCGGCTAAAGGCGATCCCGAATTGGCCATTCGAATTCAACAGGAAATGAGTTCACACGGAATCAAGTCAGAACTCGAGAATAAGCGCGGACTTGACCACGGTGCTTGGACGGTTCTAGCCATGATGTATCCGGCCGCCGATATTCCGGTCGTTTCAATGTCAGTCAATCCGTTTATCAGTGCTGCCGAATATTTCAAGATCGGCGCAAGTCTGCGTAAGTTCAAAGAAGAAGGTTATCTGATCATTACCAGCGGCGGTATCGTTCATAATCTTCATATGGTTCGTTTCCAGGACGATGGTAAGGTCGATCCATGGGCACTAGACTTCGATAACTGGATCACCGATCGGCTCATAGAGGATAATCTTAAAGGTTTGGGTGATTATGCGAAAGCAGCTCCGAGTGCCAATCTGGCTGTACCCCGTCCTGAACACTTCGTTAATCTGTTACTTGCCGCAGGAACTCGCAATGAGGGCGCCAAAGCCACATTATTAGCAACCATGATCCAATTCAGCAACCTATCGTTGGATGTTTGGAAATTCGAATAAGAATCAAATTTATTATCGATTGACATCTGCGCTTCAATCCCCTATCCTTGAATAAGCAGGAGGATTACGCATGAAATCAACGATACAAGGATTTATATTCGATCTGGACGGTACACTTTTGGATACCGCCGAAGATCTCTGCGACAGTGTCAATGTTGCCATGGAGCTCAACTCATTACCGACATTCTCGGTCGATGATATCAAACGGATGGTCGGAAACGGAATCAAGAATCTGATCACGCAGAGTCTTCCCAACGACAGCGATGATCAACGGATCGAATTTGTTCTCCAACAGTTCAAAACCGATTATGCGAGTCGCTACATGACGAAATCGCATCCGTATAAAGGAATCCTGGCAACGTTAAATCAACTACAAGTCAAACACATCAAACTGAGTGTCGTATCCAATAAGATGAACGATTACACGCAAACCATGATCAAACACTATTTCCCGCAGGTTAACTTTGTTTATGTTACCGGCGAACTGGAAGGCGTTGACCGTAAACCGGATCCGACATTGACCTTACAAGCGATCAACGCCATGGATTTGGCGAAAGAACATATTTTATATGTCGGAGACACACGTGTCGACATGCAGACAGCCCATAATGCAGGCCTCAAATCAGTCGGTGTCACATGGGGTTTCAGATCGCAAAAGGAACTTGAAGACCATCATGCCGATTTCATTATCCACATTCCGAAAGAGTTGCTGAGCCTACTTTAGAAGTTAAACAATTATTGAGTCCAAAGCAAGGGTATGTTATAATACTCTTGCATTGTTTGGGGGTTTAGCTCAGTTGGTAGAGCACTTGGTTCGCAATCAAGGGGTCAGGGGTTCGAATCCCCTAATCTCCACCAAAACAACATGAAAAGCCTATATTGGGCTTTTTTATTTACCTATATAGAGCAGTACATATATGCAAAAATAAAATCTCTTTCGAGATTTTATAAATATCTTTTTAAAACGTCAATTAATTGATCTGAATAGTTATAAATCGAATCAAGTGATTCAAGTTGATATCGTATTGCTTTCTTTTCGCTATCAGGTATTTGAATTGATAGTTTTTTACCAGCTTCGATTCTGCAAATCCATTTTCGCCCATTATCATCCAGTAATACATTTAAGTATGTCTCTGTATCCCTATATACAAGTCTTGCTGCACTAACATGTTGACGTAATATTGATTTAACAATTGCATAAGCATTTAATTCTTCCATAGTAGTGATAATCTTGTGTGCTATCTCTTCAGGCTCTTCAATAGATACTTCCGGTGTTTCGCTGACAGCCAAAGTTTCTTTGAATTTCGAACTCATTTTATCATTGATATATTGGTTTATTCCTCTTTTTATTATCGGCTTGAATTTATCAATTACTGCTTGATTCTTTTGCCCTTCATATATTTTGCCAAGAATCATCTTTACGAACTCATCAGGCATATTCTCAATGATACTTTTAAACTCATTTTTCGCAAGATTAAGAAACTTCAGTTCTGAAGCTGAGTTAACTATATTTATGACATTGAGTTTCGTCTTCATGAAATTTTCTAAATAATCAATCGACTGATCATTCAAATCTAACATATCAAGTTCGAAAAAAGGTTGTGAATCCATTTTATTTGGTGAATCTAAATCTGTGTAAAATTTATAAACTAATCCGTTTGTAAGAATTGCAAATTTCGATGATGTTGTACCAAAATACCGAAAAAGCTGAGAATCATGTTTATCAAGTTTTTGAGTGCAAGATTTTGCTTCAATAAGAATTAACGGTTTATTTTCAACTAGGATTGTGTAGTCTACTTTTTCACCCTTTTTGATTCCAACATCTGCAATAAATTCGGGACAGAATTCTAAAGGATTAAAAACATCGAAACCTAATATTTGAAAGAAAGGTAGAATTAAGGACTGCTTTGTTGACTCTTCTGTTTTTATGTGAGGAATCAGCTGTTTAATCTTCTCTGCAAAAGCATACATTTTATCATTGATTTCCACTATGCCCCCCTTTTTGAATGGACTTGCATTCAATTTTGTTAATATCATTATACATCTATTATTTGAATATTTAGTTGGAATAAGTAGAATAACATTCGAATAAAATATTAATGTTGAAATTGTACTTCAAAATAATTTTGAATTTGGGAATTAAAGAAGAGAATTTGAAATAAATTTCTTAACTTAATTGATAAGCAGATTGTACCCTAGAACAAACAAGGATATAATCTCACTAACGGAATGAACGGAGGATACAATGGGAAAAACAGGATTATTGATCATCGATATGCAGGTAGCCATGTTTTCATTTCTAGATAATCAACCTTATCAAGGGGAAATTGTTGTCAGCAACATTCAAAAACTGATCAAAGCAGCCAGAGAAAAAGAGATTCCGGTGATCTTCGTCCAACATAATGAAGAAGAAGGTGAATTTTTGCGTGCCAGTAAGACATGGCAGATATTACCGGCTCTTGCGCCGCTTACCGGTGAACCGATCATCGAGAAAACAGTGAGTGATGCATTTTTCAGAACCGATCTGCAACAGAAATTGAAGGAGTTAGGAATCAGTCGACTGATCATCACGGGGATGCAATCGGAATTTTGCGTTGATGCCACGACGAGAAGTGCCAAAACGCACAGATATGAAACTATTTTGGTCAGTGATGCACACTCGACGATGGACAATAACGGTCAAACATCCAAAAGTATCGTGACTCGACAAAATAAAAGTTTGGGACAAGAAATCGCGGTATTGATGAGTACCGAAGAAGTACTGAAATTACTTGTAGGTTGAGTTTATATCATCGAATCAGTGGGAATTCATAAAACATAAAAAACTGTAAAGTGAGTGTAATTGCTCATTTTTTTAACACAAAAGCAACACAAAACGAGCGACGTGAGGGCGAAAGCACGGAATAATTATGGTATAATCAGTATGTTTTCAACTTTTATAAGATGAAAAAGGAAAGGATGATCGGATCATGAAGAAAATAAGTACGGTTTCTAAGCAAAATCCGGTTATTACATTCGTCTTTATAGTCTATTTGAGTTTGTTGTTTTACGAACTGTTTGTCGGGAATCGCACGTTCGATATCAGTTGGATAAAAAATGGTGGTTTCCGTGCGTTACAGATCGCAATGAGAGATCACATCAATTTGATTCCGTTTGCTACGATCAATAACTACTTAGATAAATATCAGCTCGGTCGCGTTTCGGAATGGACGATGTTAGTTAATTTGGCCGGTAATTTGGCAGCGTTTGCGCCGATGGGCTATTTTTTACCGAAACTCAGTGATACGTTTAAGCAGCGTTTCTATTTCTACAGTACAATTATACTTATGTTATTAAGCGTCGAAACGCTTCAGTACCTCACGATGAGCGGGGCATTTGACGTGGATGACATGATATTGAATCTTTTAGGTGTTATAATACTGTTTGAATTGTTTAAAGGGGCAAGATGGATCATACGAAAAGGTAGGAGGAAAAACCATGCATGATTATATATTAATGACAGATGCGACTTCGGATTTGACTCCTGAAGATCTCAAGCAGCATAAAATCGAAGTGATCGAGATGAATGTAAGGTTGGGGGAAAACGACTTTATGTTTCATCCGGACAATGAGTTCGATGAGAAGAGTTTTTATACACAAGTCAAACAAGGTGAGAAAGCCGGTACTTCGCAGATCACGACATATACATTTATCGAAGCTTTCACGAAGATCGCTAAACAAGGCAAAGACATACTCTACATCGGTTTCGCATCGGCACTCAGCGGGACGTTTCAGAACGCTTGGGTAGCCCGTACGGCTGTGATGGAAAAATATACCGACATAAAAATCGAATTGGTCGATTCACTCTCTGCCTCCTTTGGGGAAGGAATGATCGTTTTGTATACAGCCCGTAAAATTGAAGAAGGAGCGGATCTGCAGGAAGCTGCGGCTTATGCGGAAACACTCAAACATCAGATCGCTCTGTGGTTTACTGTCGATGATTTGATTCATCTTTCCCGCAGCGGACGCTTGTCCAATGCGGCGGCGATGTTGGGATTCATGCTTCAGATCAAGCCACTTCTGCATTGTGACGAAGAAGGTCGCTTGATTCCGGTCGATAAAGTACGCGGTCGAAAAGCGTCGATCAAACGGTTGGCTGAGATATTCCGTACCAATGTTATCGATAAGAGTATGGTATCTGTCTGTCATTCAGACGCACCGGAAGAAGCGAAATTATTGCGATCCATGCTGATGGAAGACCCGGAAGTCACAGAAGTACGCATTACGAAGATCGGACCGGTCATCGGTCTGCATTCGGGACCGCAGACATTGGCCGTCGCTTTCAGAGCTTATCAGCGATAGGAGATTGAAAATTATGGCAAAAGTTCGAAATTTCAAGAGAATCTTTTTCTTGATCCTGGGAATCCTCGGGCTTTTTGTTATGTACATATCCATTCTGCCGATCGTATTACCGCAACTGCCGGTCAACGAGACTTCCGATAAACAAGACAATCTTGATTTAGCGGTACTCAATTCTAGCGGAACAGCGAGTAAAATCAAAAAGATCGCTCGTGAAGAATTATTGGCTGTCTTGGCACTGACTTCACTTTTAATAACACAAGATCTGTTCAAAAAAATCCATAAAAACCAGTTGTTCGCCTTTGGCGAATCAACACTTACATTGGTTGATTCCTTATTGTTGCATTCAACGACCGGTTCGCAAGCTCCGTAATCTTTCGGCAGGATTTTAAACTACCACCGAAAGAGGAAAAACACATGTTAACAAAATTACAATATCTATTAGATCCCGACAAGAAAAGTTTAGCTCATGCCCGCAAAGAAGCCGATAAAGTCATGGCCTTGAAGTCTGTTACGGCGGATCTCTCCGACGAGCAACTTTTAGCGAAAACAACCGAATTCAAACAACGGCTGGCCGACGGCCAATCGCTGAACAGTTTATTGCCCGAAACGTATGCGGTCGTCTGTGAAGCTGCAACCCGCGTTCTGCACGAAACACCTTTCTATGAACAGATCATCGGAGCCGTTATTCTTCATGAAGGTGATATCGCCGAAATGAAGACCGGAGAAGGTAAGACGCTGACTTCGATCATGCCTGTCTATCTGCACAGTTTGGAAGGTCGCGGCGTTCATGTCGTTACCGTCAATGAATACTTGGCTGCCCGTGACAGTGAATGGATGGGGGCTGTCTATCGTTTTCTTGGATGTACGGTCGGATTGAACCTCAACCGCCTGACTGCCGGTGCCAAGCGCGAAGTCTATAAAGCCGATATCACCTATACCTTTAACTCGGAACTGGGTTTCGATTATCTTCGCGATAACATGGTGATCCGTAAAGAGGACCGTGTCCTGCGTCCGCTCGTCTATGCTTTGGTCGATGAAGTTGATTCCATCTTAGTTGACGAATCGCGTACTCCGCTCATCATTTCCGGCGGCGGTGAATTGGATAACCCGTTATATGTGCGCGCGGATCTTTTCGTCAAAGGACTCAAAAAAAATGATTTCGAAATCGATCTGCAGAAAAATGCCTGTTATTTAACTGATTCAGGGATCCAAAAAGCCGAACGATATTTTAATGTACCGAATCTATATGATGCTGCCGAACCGCAATTGGTTCATCATGTCAAACAAGCATTGCGGGCGAATCATATGATGAAACGCGATGTCGAATACATGGTCGACGGTGATGAGATCGCCTTGATCGACGAATTTACCGGGCGTAAGATGGAAGGCCGTGAATACAGTGACGGATTACACCAGGCCGTCCAAGCCAAAGAAGGGATCTCTATCAAAAATGAGACACTGACGTTGGCGACGATCACCTACCAGAACTTTTTCAGACTGTATGATCACTTATGCGGAATGACCGGTACGGCTAAAACCGAAGAAGTCGAATTCCTCACGACCTATAATATGCGGGTTATTTGTGTACCGACTCATCGTCCGGTCGTACGGACGGAACTTCCGGATCGTATCTTCGCTTCGAAAGAAGAAAAATTCAATGCGCTGGTTGATACGATCAGTGAACTACACACAAAAGGTCAACCGCTGTTAGTGGGAACACTTTCAGTTGAAACATCGGAAATGGTTTCCGAACTGTTGAAAAAAAGACGGTTGGAACATGTTGTGTTAAACGCAAAGAACCACGCGGCCGAAGCCGCCATTATTGCCCGTGCCGGACAGAGAGGCGTGATCACGATCGCCACCAACATGGCCGGACGCGGTACCGACATCAAACTCAGTGAGGGAGTTGCCGAACTGGGCGGATTAGCTGTTTTGGGAACCGAACGTCATGAATCAAAACGAATCGATAATCAGCTGCGCGGCCGTTCGGGTCGTCAGGGCGATCCGGGATTGGCTCAGTTCTTTGTAAGTCTGGAAGATGATCTGATTCTTAAATATTCGACCGAATATATGCAAGATCGACTTGAACCTTATCGTAAAGATAAAGCGATCGGTAAAGAGGTATTGGCATTTGTTGATAAGATCCAGGATTTTGCGGTCAATCAGCATTTCGATGCCCGTAAAAATCTGCTTGAATACGATGATGTCTTACGCATTCAACGTGAGGCTATCTATGATTGGCGTAATCAACTGTTAGATACCGACGATATGCTTCCGACGCTTACGCGTTGTTCCGATACGGCTGCTAATGCGCTTTTTGCAGGAGCACCGAAACGCATCGAATACAGTGAGACAGCCGGTTGGGTCGCGAAGATCAACGAGATCGGACTTCCTGCCGATGGGCAGGAAATCAAACTCCTCGCTCAAGATGACCATCGCAACGGATGGGTCAGTACCCGTATGCAATCAAGTGTCATCACTTTACTGGACTTCAGTCCGGAAGTACCTAAACTCCTTCGTACGGTCCTGTTGCGGATCATCGATCAACAATGGATGGATCATGTACGTGCCATGAACTCGCTGCAACAGGGAATTCATCTGCGTTCATACGCAAACACAAAACCGGCGCAAGCCTATCAAGAAGAGGGAATGAACCGTTTCAATGAAATGAATGAAAGTATTTGTTTCGCTTGGCTGTCAT
>Ga0209123_1002741_pt1 | contig 14304 bp, 11 predicted proteins | sample BarGraIncu00431A_FD_184500 | JGI IMG/M metagenome (GOLD analysis project Ga0209123, IMG submission 184500) | Arctic peat soil microbial communities from Barrow, Alaska, USA - Barrow Graham LP Incubations 004-31A (SPAdes) (version 2) | ecosystem: Environmental > Terrestrial > Soil > Wetlands >...
AAGATTGCCTTGCTCGGTTAGTTTCCAACCATTTGTAGTGTTGCTAATTGTGAAGGTCATCATGGCTAAGTCTGTATTGCCATACATCGTCATACCATTGATCATTTCTCTAGTATAATAACAAGCACCAGTAATAACAGATGAATTTGCGGAAAAAACATCAACATAGCAGAGGGTATAATTCGTGTAATGGCTCACCCAGTTGTCAAATTGCTCTTTGGTTAGGTTTTTTGATAAGGTATCGATTTGTTGAAGTTGCATTAAATCTTTGTTGTTGAAAGCCGCCATGCGTTTGAGAAGTAAAACCATTGCCCGGCGCTCATGGATTGTGAGATCCGTTATAATTTCACTGACGTTTGATAATTCAACAATGGTTCCCCATTGAAAAGCACTCACCAAACCGTCCTTCATTTTTGCGTCAAATTTTAAGCTCAAACCTTCTTTTTTAAATTTTCGTGGTAAATTGGTAGGTTGATATTTTATACCATCATCACCAATAATGCCATAAAAACCTCCCTCGATATTCTCATAATATACTTGCCCTGTTAGGTGGAGGGGAGTGGGTGGTGTTGGCTGGGCGGCCATAGCAGTAGGGCAAAATAAAGTTAACAGTAGAAGAAACAATAAAAATCCAGAGAGCTTATTGCGAATTTTCATGAGGCACCTTCCTTTTTAATGATTAGTCATAGATGGCTACCAATCTATATATAATAAGTATACCACTTTATTCGAATATTGGTAGAATACAGACCTCCATCGTGAAAGTTTTAGCCGCTTAGAGATGTTTATTACATAACGGATCTGTGTATTAATGATAATTAACTAGCATTTATATTAAATGACTTTATTTACTTTATTTGTATTGACAAGATCTTTTCTCAAACAGTATTATAGTACTATGCGGAAAAAAATAATTACAATAATCCAACAATTACGAAGAATTCTTTGCCATATGTGGCTACAATAAGAATTTATAAGGTAATATGGAAGGGGAATAATTATGAGTAAGTGTATTATTGAGGGAGCAAGTTATATTTATCACAATTTAACGCCAGCTAAACTGGTAGAGGTGGCGTTGCAGAGGAAAGAGGGTCTGCTGGCAGGGAATGGTGCACTCCGGGTATTGACTGGCAAATATACTGGTAGATCACCTAAAGATAAGTTTATCGTGGATGTACCAGAAGTGCATGATGAAATTGCTTGGGGAAGCAATAAACCATTTTCTGCAGAAAAATTTGATCAATTATATCATCGTATGATGGCACATATGTCGGGTAAGGAAATTTTTGTCTTTGATGGTTTTGCTGGTGCTGATGAAAAAAATCAGATCAAGATTAGAGTGATTAATGAATTTGCCTGGCAGAATCTATTTATTCATCAGTTATTGCTGCGACCAGAGGACGAATCGCAAAATTTCTCTCCTGATTTTGAAATCATCTGTTTGCCAACATTTAAGGCCAATCCAGAAACTGATGGTACTCATTCAGAAGCTTTTATTTTGCTTAATTTTAAACGACGCATTGTACTAATTGGTGGTACAGAGTATGCAGGAGAAATTAAAAAATCCGTTTTTACCATTATGAATTATGTTCTACCTCGCAAAGGAATCTTGTCAATGCATTGTTCAGCTAATGTTGGCGATCATGATGATACTGCCTTATTCTTTGGACTTAGTGGTACAGGTAAGACAACTTTATCAGCCGATCCAAATCGGAAGCTGATTGGCGATGATGAACATGGTTGGAGTGATGATGGTATCTTTAATATTGAGGGCGGCTGCTATGCAAAATGTATTCATTTGAGTCATGAAAGTGAGCCAGAGATATGGGATGCTATCCATTTTGGTTCTGTATTAGAAAATGTTGCTATAAACGTTGATACTCGAGAAGTAGATTATGATGATGAAACAGTGACTGAAAATACGCGGGTAGCCTATCCCGTAGATTATATACATAACGCAATTATTCCTGGCGTTGCGGGCCATCCTAAGGCAGTGATCTTTTTAACGGCAGATGCATTTGGTGTTTTGCCTCCCATCGCTAAACTGACAAAAGAGCAAGCGATGTATCACTTTTTATCAGGTTACACTAGTAAATTAGCTGGTACTGAGCGTGGTATTACGGAACCAGAAGCTACTTTTTCTTCTTGTTTCGGCGAACCGTTTTTGCCAATGTCACCCTTAGTTTATGCTAAACTATTGGGAGAAAAGCTGGAAAAATATGCTACCGATGTATATCTGATCAATACTGGCTGGTCTGGTGGTGCTTATGGCGTAGGTAAACGTATGAAGTTATCTGCGACTAGAGCCATGGTTACTGCAGCTATCGAAGGACAATTGGCAGATGTACCTTATGAACTTGATCCGATTTTTAATGTATATATTCCAACTGAGTGCCCCAATGTTCCTTCCGAACTCCTTAAACCTCGTAATGTCTGGCAGGATAAAGAGGCCTATGATACAAAAGCTCGCGAATTAGCTGGGTTATTTAAGAAAAACTTTGCTAGGTTTGGTAATTCGATTCCTGATGAGATTAAAGAGGCAGGACCTCGGGTGTAAGTTACAAGTAAAGAGTAGCACTGATGTAGCCCTGAATCGATGGAGATTTATGGGCTACATTTTTATTGGCAATCAAAGTGATCCAAAGCCACGATGGGAAAGCAAAGAATACAAGGGGGATAAACTTGATTTATATTCAATTGTAAGGGTATAATTAAGGCACCATGACGATGATGAAATCAGAAAATATAACATTTTTGGTAGTCCCCGCTGGCTCCATGTTATTAACGGTCCACCGTGTTACTTGACCTCTGCTTATAATAACATGGAACTATCGCTCATTCTGTGATAAAAAAGGACGCGCTAGCGTTTTACTTACCTCTATCAGAAAGTATAAGTTTTACGAACTGCAGAGGCACAGAGGCCGCAGAGGGTTTAGAATAAATAATAATCTCTTCTCTGTGTTCTCTGCACCTCTGCGGTTTAATAAGACGCGCTAGGGTTTTTCTTATTGAAAGGATTTTAATATATGAGTAAAATAGTAGTATTAGCCGAAAAACCCTCTGTTGGCAGAGACTTAGCCAGGGTTTTACAATGCAATCAACGAGGAAATGGCTACTTTGAAGGGGCTAAGCATATAGTGACTTGGGCCTTAGGGCATTTAGTTACCTTAGCTGATCCAGAAGCTTATGATGAAAAATATAAGTCGTGGCGACTTGAGGACTTACCCATGTTGCCGACCCAGCTCAAGCTTGTTGTTATTAAGCAAAGTGGTAAGCAATATAACATTGTTAAAGAACAACTCAATCGCAAAGATGTTAATGAAATTGTTATTGCCACAGATGCTGGCCGCGAGGGGGAACTTGTTGCCAGATGGATCATCGAAAAGGCACATGTACATAAACCAATTAAACGTCTATGGATTTCTTCGGTTACGGATAATGCCATTAAAGAGGGCTTTAATAAGCTAAAACCTGGTAGGGATTATGAAAATCTCTTTGCCTCTGCGGTTGCCCGCGCGGAAGTAGATTGGCTAGTGGGTATTAATGCGACCCGGGCTTTAACCTGCAAATATAATGCTCAGCTATCTTGCGGCAGAGTACAGACGCCAACTCTAGCTATCATTGCCACGAGAGAAGAGGAAATTAAAAAATTTAAGCCCAAAGAGTTTTATGGCATTATGGCAATTGCGAATAATAGTTTACAGCTTATTTGGCAGGATAGTACCACGAAAAATACTAAAACCTTCGACCAGGGTTACTGCGAAAAGATACTAACGGCTATAAAAAATAAGCAGGCGACAGTGATTGAAGTGGATAAAGCTTATAAAAAGAAGTTTTCTCCCCAATTGTATGACCTAACGGAGTTACAAAGAGATGGTAATAAGTTGTTTGGGTTTTCACCGAAAGAAACGACTTCGATTATGCAACGGTTGTATGAAAGTTATAAACTGCTTACCTATCCAAGAACAGATTCTAGATATATTTCTACAGATATCGTGGATACTTTAAAGGATAGGGTGAAAGCGTGTGGGGTCGGTCCCTACTCGAAACTGGCAAGTACCATTTTGAGGAAACCCATCAAAGGCAGTAGTGCTTTTGTTGATAATAACAAGGTCTCTGATCATCATGCCATTATTCCAACGGAACAGCCGTCTAATTTAAGTTTGCTGAATGATAAGGAACGAAAAATCTATGACTTAGTTGTTAAACGCTTTTTAGCAGCTTTATATCCGCCTTTTGAGTATGAGCAAATCACCTTAAAAGCCAAGATCGGTAATGAAATTTTTATTGCCAAAGGTAAAACCGTCCTGGCCCAAGGCTGGAAAGAAATTTATGACCATCATATAGATGACGAAGATGCTAAAGAAGATATTGTGGAGCAACTGTTACCAAGCATCAACAAAGGTGAGGTGCTAAGCATTGTTACGGCTTCTCTCACGACGGGAGAAACAAAACCACCAGCACCATTTAATGAAGGAACGTTGCTTTCTGCCATGGAAAATCCGGTAAAATACATGAGCAATGAAAGTGAAGCCTTAAAGAAAACCATTGGTGAAACAGGTGGGCTGGGGACAGTGGCGACGAGAGCTGATGTTATCGAGAAGTTGTTTAATAGTTTTGTTATTGAAAAAAATGGCAAAAATATTTTCATTACGGCAAAAGGTAAGCAACTCTTGGAACTGGTTCCTGAGGATTTGAAATCTCCGACGCTAACAGCGCAGTGGGAGCAGAAGTTATCTCATATCTCCAAGGGTTCTCTCAATAAAAATACGTTTATTAATGATATGAAAGAGTACGCAAAAATCGTAGTCAATACGATCAAAAATAGCCAAGAAAAATTTAAACATGATAATATTACCAGGAATAAATGTCCCCAATGTGAAAAATTTATGTTAGAAGTCAATGGTAAAAAAGGCAAGATGTTTGTTTGTCAAGATCGAGAATGCGGCTATAAAAAAAACATATCCATATTGACGAATGCCCGCTGCTCAACTTGCCATAAAAAACTAGAGCTACGCGGTGAGGGGGAACATCAATTATTTGTCTGTAGTTGTGGTTATCGGGAAAAACTTTCGGCCTTCAACGAAAGAAAGAAGAAGGAACACACCCAGGGGTCAAAGGGTGAGGTCTCTAAATATTTGCAGGCCCAGAATAAAGCAAATGATGGACCTTTTAACTCTGCCATGTCGGAAGCGTTTGCTAAATTAAAGTTAAAATAACAGATAAACATTATGGGTATATGGTGAAAGATAGTGTGCCTATTTATGTCACATGAAAGAAATAAACAGCTATGTTGTTGGTCGAGGGTATATAGGGCGATATGTCCTCCGATTGCCTTTAAGACTCGTAGTTGTATGTATACATATAAGGAAGGGAGATAAAATTACATGGCAAGTAAAGTGTATTTTGTAAATTTGCGTGCTCGGGGCCCAAGGGATAATAAAATTAGCAAAATCAGGAAATTATATGAGGCAGCTGGCTTTGACGATTTTGTGGAGAAAAATGACCTGACGGCTATAAAACTTCATTTTGGTGAGCGAGGCAATGATAGCTATATTAATCCAGTATTCGTCCGCCAGGTTGTGGACAAACTGAAGGCCAAAGGCGCAAAACCTTTCTTGACGGACACCAACACCTTATATTCGGGGAGTCGTCATAATGCTGTTGATCATTTGGTAACAGCTTTGGAGCATGGTTTTGATTTCTCCGTGACAGGTGCGCCACTGGTTATTGCGGATGGACTGCGTAGCCAAAATATTGAAGAAGTTGTGATTAATAAGAAACATTTTCAGACTGTGAAGCTGGCGAAAGATATTGTTAGCGCCAATAGTATGATTGTTATGTCGCATTTTAAAGGGCATGAAATGGCTGGGTTTGGTGGAGCCATTAAGAATATGGCCATGGGCGGTGCACCCGCTGTTGGTAAAAAAGAGCAACATTCTGTCAACATTGTGGTTAATCAAAAGAAATGTATTGGTTGCGGAAAATGTACTCCAGTCTGCCCGGAAGAGGCAATTAGCCTTATTGATAAAAAATCATTCATCAATCCAGAAAAATGTATTGGCTGTGGTGAATGTATGACGGTATGCCCAGTCAAAGCCATTGGCATGAACTGGGGCTCTGAGGCCACTGGATTTATGGAAAAAGTAACGGAATATGCGTATGGTGTGGTCCAAAGTATGGAAGGACGTATTGGTTATATTAATTTCCTCGTCAATATTACTCCTGATTGTGACTGTGTACCATGGAGCGATGCGCCGATTGTACCTGATATTGGTTTTTTGGCTTCGACAGATCCAGTAGCGATTGATCAAGCTAGTTATGATCTTGTCAACAAACAAATTGGACTCACGTCTACCTTGCTGACTCAAGGTTATGCAGCTGGTGAGGAAAAATTTGATGGGCTGCATCCAGGCACTCAAGGGGGAATACAACTAAAATATGGTGAAGAAATTGGGCTGGGAAGTCGTAAGTATACCTTGATTGAACTGTAGAAAATTCAATAAATATAATGGAGGAATCAATGATGGAACAATTTGAAAATGTATCAATCATCAAAAAAGCCAATGTGTATTTTGAGGGGAAAGTGACCAGTCGTACGGTAGTTTTCGCTGATGGTAGTAAAAAAACATTGGGAATTATGTTGCCAGGTGACTATGACTTTGGTACCGAAAATTCAGAAGTGATGGAAATTTTAGCAGGTGAGACCGAAGTGCTGCTGCCAGGTGAAACCCAATGGCATACCTATACCGCTGGAGAAAGCTTCCGCGTGCAGGCTAATTCTCGTTTTAAGTTGCAGGTACAGACGGTCGTTGATTACTGTTGTTCTTATGAAGAAAAGTAATACATTTTAGTATAAGCTTTACGAACCGCAGAGGCACAGAGGACGCAGAGGGATTATTATAATCTCTTCTCTGTGTTCTATGCGCCTCTGCGGTAAATCGTTTTTATCCTTAGGATTATTTTAAAGGCAGAAAATGCAGTGGATACAGAAGGCTTTTTTAAAAGACGAGTTAGCATTTTCGTAGTGGACAAGAAGTATGGTATACTGATAAAAAATGATGGAAGCAGGAATCGTAGTGAAATTATTAAAAATGATGTTGATAGTTGGAATCTTATTTATTATGACTGGGACTAGCTATGCGCAAGAAGGTAAGTTACAGCTACAGTGGAAAAATGCTGAAGATGCTGTTATGTATGAACTAGAAGTTGCCAAATTGCCCATTAGAAGCAATAAAAGAGCCTCCAATACTCAATTAGTATATAAAACGACAGCAGTTTTTACACCAGGGGTAGAATTGAATTTATCGTTATTGAATAATGGAAACCTAAACAAGTTATACTATCGGGTCCGGCCTTTAGATTTAGATAAAAATCCGATCGCTGATTTTTACCCGCCCGTTGTGCTTAATAGCGGGATTATCAATCCCCAAAAGCCGACGCCCACTGCTTTTCTAACGAAAGGTCATCCGGCGGCCTTATATCCTGTGTATTCGTGGATTCCGGTGCTGGGAGCCAGTAGATATGAAGTTGAAATAACCAATCGACCGCCAGAAAATCCTAATGGAATCCAGCCCTCTCAATATAGGATACGTTCTTATTCCATTGAAGGTGGATTTGACTGTTACGATACACATGCCTATACAGATGCAGGCAGGTATTACTGGCGGGTAAGGGCATTAGGTGCAAATAATGAGCCGATTGGAACCTATTCGGATGGGATTTCCTTTAGTATACAGACAGGTAGTTACAAATGGGCAGTTTTTGGTGATAGTATTACTCATGGCGGCGGAGCCATTTCTAATCCGCCCTCTGATGAACGGTTTGAGTATGTTTCTTATTTGCCCTTTCCTGTGAAAAATTTAGGCAAAAGCGGAGATACAATTGCAATGATGGTTGAGCGCTTTGAAACGGATGTGCTTCCATTTAAACCACAGTATATGTTTGTCTTAGGAGGCAACAATAGTATTAGAGGTGGTACAACAGGAGAAAGTGTGATTGATTCCTTACAGACAATTAAGGACAAATGTGAACGAAATGGCATAACTCCCATCTTTTTAACGTTGCCGCCGATAAATCCAGAGCGGATACAACGAGTTTTTAACGAACCTACTGCCGAAAATTGGCAGATTGAATTAGGTAAAGTGAATGAGTTTATTAGGAATCAACCTAATGCCATTGAGATATATTCATTGGTAGTTGATGAAAATGGGACTTTACCTGTGAAGTATGCCCAAGATGGGTTACATCTTGATATTTCTGGGAAGAAGATTATGGCGGGTTCGATTAAAGCTTTTCTCAAAACACATAGGTTTCCATAACGATGCCTAACAGATAAAATAGAGTTATAAAAATAGCGATAGCGGAAGGAATGCCAATGAATGTATTGAAGATTATGTTAATCTTTTCTCTATTATTATTCAGTACAATAACGGTATTTGCCCAGGAAGGTAAAATTGGATTATTGTGGGAAAGCGCTGAAGATGCTGTTATGTATGAAGTGGAAGTGGCTACAATACCACTCCTTGGTACTCGTAAACCTTCCCTGGAGCAGACTCTTTATCGGACAACAGAGGTTTTTACGCCGGGTATAGAATTAGATATGTCCTTATTTAAAAAAGAAAATCTCGATCATGTATATTATCGAGTGCGCCCGTTAAATTTAGATAAAGAACCGATCGCGCCTTTTTCCTATCCAATTGCCCTCAGCGAGACGGTTATGAATCCGACCAAACCACAGCCCACCGCTTTTTTTAATAACCACCGTCCTGTCCCCTTATATCCAGTGTATTCATGGATACCAGTACTGGGGGCTACTGGGTATGAAGTTGAGATCACCAACCAATGGCCTGAAAATCCTAATGGGACAGAACCTTCCCAATATAGGATACGCTCTTATTCTGTTCAGGAAGGTTTTGACTGTTATGATACCTATGCTTATACAGAGGCAGGTAATTATTATTGGCGCGTCATTGCGCTGGATGCCCAAAGGGCGCCAATTGGAAATTATTCAGATGGCATACCCTTTCGTATAAAAACAGATAACACGAGATGGGCAGTCTTTGGTGATAGTATCACTCATGGGGGGGGAGCCATTTCCAATCCACCATCTGATGAAAGATTTGACTACTCATCGTATGTACCTTTGCATATACGAAATTTGGGTAAAAGTGGGGACACAGTGGAGATGATGGTTGACAGATTTGATGCGGATGTTCTGCCTTTTAATCCAAAGTATATGTTTATCTTAGGAGGTAGCAACAGCATTCGTGGTGGAGTATCAGGGGAAAGTGTTATTGCCTCCTTACAGACGATTAAAGAAAAGTGTGCCGACAATGATATAATACCCATCTTTCTGACTCTGCCGCCTGTCAATCCGGAGCGAATACAACGGGTTTTTAATCAACTTACTGCTGATAATTGGCAGATTGAATTAAAAAAAGTCAATGATTTTATTCGGAATCAACCTAACGCAGTAGAAATATACTCATTGTTAGTTGATGAAAAAGGTTTTTTACCCATAAAGTATGCTGAAGATGGACTTCATCCTGATATTTCTGGGAAGAAAATTATGGCAACTTCGATCACTGATTTTCTAGGTAATCATATGTTTTAAGAGATGCTACTATTGAGATGGAAGAGGGCAGAATGGTGAGAATTTTAGTGGTGGAAGATGATCAGATGTTAAGGGAGGCTATTGTAACTGTTCTTCAGGAGGGTGAGTATCTGATTGAGGAAGCGGGTACTGGTGATGAAGGATTATTTCTAGCTCAGCAAGGTACCCATGACCTATTGATCCTTGATATTATGCTACCAGAAATCAATGGCTTAGAAATTGTGAGGCGAGTACGAACTCAGGGCAACACCGTGCCTATTTTGCTACTTACAGCGAAAGATAGTGTAGAAGATAAAGTAACTGGCCTCAATAGTGGCGCAGATGATTATTTGGTAAAACCTTATGCCGTGCCAGAACTTTTAGCGAGGGTGAAAGCCTTACTAAGACGCACGGGGGCGGGTGGTAAAGAAGGAGAGCTTTGTTATGGCACTATTTCAGTAAATCCTAAGCTGAAAGATGGTTTTATCGGCAAGGAAGCGTTGCACCTAACTAGCAAAGAGTACGAACTGCTAGAATACCTGATCATCAATCAGGAACGAATTTTGAGCAGAGAACAGGTTTTTGATCGTATTTGGGGATTTGAATCAGAGACAGGGATTGGTATTGTGGATTTATATATTCATTATCTCCGTAAAAAAATGTCGCCTTATGGTCAGGAACACTCAATTCAGACAGTGCGTGGGGCTGGCTTTATGCTAAAGGAGAAGTAGCATGTTTAAGAAAACCCTACATCGATTAACGCTACTCAATTCCATCGTATTCTTATTTATTTTTATTGCTTTTGGTGTGATGTTGTATGGGTATGTAGCTCGTCAATTATTTGACGATATTGACCAAGATATGGAGCATAAAGTGAACGCATTTCACATTAGTAATAATCGTCCAGGAGGTGGTAACGTTCCACTGAATTTCTTTGAACCCCGGATATTGATTTTATTAAGGGACACTGAGCAAAATATCATTAATCTTTATCCTTTTCAGATAGAAGGTATTACGGACATTACAGCATTTCTTGATAAAATCCAGGCAAACACATTACAGACAAGAAAAATTGAGGATCATGTTTACCGGATACTTAGTATACCTTATCAGTATAGTGATAATATTTTACCTAGAGGAAATGCCCTGCCTACTAGGATTCAGGAAGTTATTGCCATTAGTATTGTTGACTCTGAGGTGGCGATACTTCAGCGATTCATGTTTATTATTCTAATTAGTCAGGTGGTGGGTATGATGCTTATTATCCCCACCGGATATTATTTGGCCCGACGTGCCTTGGTACCCATTCGTGCCGCATGGGAAAAACAGCAACAGTTTGTGGCCGACGCTTCCCATGAACTGCGTACCCCGCTTACTGTTGTAAAAAGCAATGCTGAATTATTATTGCGCCATCCTGAGCATACTGTTGAGGAAGAAACCATTCGCATTACTAATGTGATCAGAGAAACCATACGGATGAGCAAACTAGTGTCTACATTATTTACCTTGGCCAGGGCAGATGCCAACCAGATTGAGCTACAAATGGCACCCCTGATCCTAAGTGATGTCATTATCCATGTGACCGAGCAGTTTCAGCCACTGGCAGAGATGAAAAACATCATATTGCAGGTAGACATCAAAGATGAGATTGAACTCGTGGCTGATAAGGAACGATTACATCAGCTATTTGTTATCTTACTCGACAATGGGATTAAATACACCTCGCCAAAAGGTAATATCAATCTGGTGTGCTACAAGCAGTCTAACGTGGCTATTATTAAAGTAGTAGATACGGGGTGCGGAATTGGACCAGAGGATTTACCCAAAGTATTTGATCGGTTTTACCGAGGAGATAAAGTTCGTTCACGGGAAGCGGGTGGGGCTGGACTGGGGTTAGCAATCGCCCATTGGATTGTTGAAAAACATGGAGGGAAAATTTGGGCAACCAGTGAAGTTGGTATTGGGACTCAAATTCATATCACTTTTCCTATTGAAAAAACATAAGTTATTTAACGCCAAAAGCACCTGGAAAGGTGCTTTTGGCGTTCTTTTGTTAAATCTAAAGAAAATCTAAAAATAGCGAGGTAGAATGAAGTAATCCATAGAAGACACTTGGATTACTTCATTACTTATATAAAATAACTTTTAAGGAGGATATGCCGCATGTTTTATAAAAAATATCGTTTAAAATCAACTGTATCCTTACTAGCAATGGGGTTATTGGTTTTAAATACCGCACTGGTACTCGCCGCTCCTCAGGAATTATCCTTAGATGATAGCGTGGCATTGGCACTGAAAAATAACCCGGCCATACAAATGGCCCTTGCCGATAAAGAAAAGGCTCTGTGGGGTATCAAAGAAAATGAAGCTGGTAAACTACCAACTCTATCGTTGTCGAGTGGTTATAATCGATCAGCAAGTTCGTCACCTCAATCCTTAGGTTCTTCTTCGACAAATGATAACTTCAATAATTCAGCAAAGTTAAATTGGTCCCTCTATACTGGAGGTCGCGTTGAAGGACAAATTGATCAGGCGAAAATTAATGCTGATATTGCCAATTTAGGGGTAGCTAAGGCAGAGGAGCAATTAAAGCTGGATACCACCACTGCCTATTACAACGTTTTGCAAGGTCGTAATATTGTTAAAGTAAATCAAGAAACAGTGGATAATTTGACGCAGCACTTGAAAAATGTTCAGGCTCAATACCAAGTAGGAACAAATGCTAAGTCAGATGTACTCCGGTCAGAAGTAGAGCTATCCAATGCTCAGCAAAATTTGATCAAAGCACAAAATACCTATGATGTGGCTGTTGCCAGTTTCAATAATGTGACAGGAATGCCCCTCGATAGTCAAAATATCATGAAAGACGACCTAACCTATGTTAAATATGATATGCTATTAGAAGACAGTGTTAAGCTGGCTCAGGAAAGTCGGCCAGAAATAGCCCAATCTCAAGATAATATTGATAGTGCAAAAATAGGTATCAAGATTGCCGATAGTGGCCGATTACCGACAGTGGCCGTTAGTGCCAGTGATGGTATAAACGGTTCAAGCTTTCCAGGGCAGGATAACAATTGGTCTGTAGGTCTTTCCGCCAATTGGAATATTTTTGATTCGGGCGTCACAAATGCCAAAGTGAAGGAAGCTAAGGCCAATGAGGATAAAGTCAAGGCCACAGATAAACAAATCAAAGATGGAATTGCACTAGAAGTTCGCCAAGCCTATTTGAGTATGAAGGAAGCTGAGATGCGGATAGAGACGTCTCAAGTGGCAGTTGGTAAAGGGGAAGAAGATCTAAAAGCTGCAGAGGCAAAATATTATGCCGGCGTAGGAACAAATCTGGATGTTATTGATGCACAAATGGCTCTTACCCAAGCAAAGACCAATGCAACTCAAGCATCGTATGATTATAATGTGAATAAAGCTAAACTTGAAAAGGCTGATGGTTTGAGCGTGAAATGATAGGGGGAAATGGTATGTCGCTTTTATGGAAAAAGGTTTTACAGTATAAAAAAGCAATGATTATAGCGGTGGTTGCCATCGCCATTATTGCAGGTGGTATCTATTTATATAAAGTTAAAACAACAGTCCCGGTTACAGTGGGGCCGACGGTTGCTGTGGAGCGTGGTGATGTCATTGCCATGGTCTCAGCCACTGGTACCATCTCTCCAGTTAATATGGTTGATGTGAGTTCTAAAATATCCGGTTTGATTGAAGTCATGAAGGTGAAGGAAAATGATCAAGTGACAGTAGGGCAAGAACTATTGACTCTTGATGATACTCATTTGCAGGCAATGGTGGCCCAGGCTCAGGCAAAACTATCCAATGTTGCTGGTATTTATGAGCGTACTCAACGCCTAGAAGCCATGGGGGCGGTAGCGACACAGGCACTTGACACGAGTCGCAGCGATTATAATGTAGCACAGGCGGCTTATGATGATGCCATATCCCAGTTGAATGAAACAGTGATCCGTTCGCCGATTAGCGGACAGGTTATTGGCAAACCAATACCGGCTGGACAGTCGGTATCAGCCAATGCCTCATCGCCGATGGTGATATTGACTGTCGCTGATATGTCAATCATGCAAATCGAAACCCAAGTAGATGAATCGGATATTGGAAAAATTATAGTGGGGCAAAAGGTAACATTCACGGTGGATGCCTATCCAACGAAAACCTTTAGCGGAGTGGTCACTAATGTCTCGCAAAAAGCTACGGTCGTATCCAATGTAGTTTATTATAAAGTATTGGTGGATGTGACTGCTGCTGAGAATTTATTGAAACCTACCATGACGGCGAGGGTTTCCATTAATATAGCAGAAAGTAAAAACACCTTGTCAGTGCCACTGGCGGCTGTAAAAGCTACTAATGGTCAGCAATATGTGACCGTGGTCAAGAATGGTAAGACCCAAAATACACTTGTTACAACGGGTTTAGCTGGTGATAACAAAATTGAGATATTAAGTGGCTTGACAGAAGGCGATCAGGTTGTAGCTTCTGCTGCTAAAACACAAGCAACGAGTAGTAACAGGGGTGGCGGCGGTATGATCCCTGGTATGGGCCATTAAAGGAGGAGGTTTAACATGTCGATTTTACTTTCTAATGTAACCAAGTTGTATGAGCTGGGTGGGGAAACAGTCCACGCCTTAGCTGGGCTTACATTAAGCATCAGTCCTGGTGAATTTACGGCAATTATGGGGCCATCGGGG
>Ga0209123_1002744_pt1 | contig 14293 bp, 10 predicted proteins | sample BarGraIncu00431A_FD_184500 | JGI IMG/M metagenome (GOLD analysis project Ga0209123, IMG submission 184500) | Arctic peat soil microbial communities from Barrow, Alaska, USA - Barrow Graham LP Incubations 004-31A (SPAdes) (version 2) | ecosystem: Environmental > Terrestrial > Soil > Wetlands >...
TTCCATTTTCTCTGGATGATCCAGTATATTGCCACAAGTTGTTTGAGTTACTTGCCGCTGAGAACTTTTTGGGTAAAGATTATAAAGAATCATCAATAGACTATCTGTTAAGAACTATGTTTAATAAGCTTATGGAATCTTACTACCACACAGGTATTTCGCCTCAATATTATAGTCTATTAAATCTACGAATGAAAATACACAGTAACCCTGGTAATAATTGGACTGTCCCAAGTATGGCTGATTTTCTCCATATCAGCCCAGGTTATCTTCATGCAATTTATAAAAATACCTTTGGCGTATCCTGCATGGATGACGTAATTAACAGCAGGATCCACCTTGCCAAAGAATATCTTGTGCATGGCACCCATACTATTTCTGAAGTGACATTTATGTGTGGATATAATAATGTTGAACACTTCTGCAGACAGTTCAAACAAATGACAGGACATACTCCAGGTAGATTCCACAGCAATACTTTTACTTCAACCGTTGCACCTCTGAGCTCCAATGAATAATTACTATAAAGAAAAAATCTAAAAGTAATATTTCATTAGTTTTGCAGTTATACATAAAAATACCCTATAGAGTAGACTTTTAATAAATGTCTACTCTATAGGGTATTTTTATCAAATATAAGTGTATATAATTCTCTAATGTGGCATTATAGTTAATCCACTGACCACCTTACGGTATTCTCCAGGAGTAATATTACAATATTTTTTAAATACCTTTATAAAACGGCCCGAATTTTCATAGCCAACCATTTCAGCAATATGCTCGACAGATAGTTCAGCATCTCTTTTGATAAAAGCTTTAGCTTTTCTAATTCTGTATGAGTTTAAGTACTGTATAAAAGACGTACCCATTTCTTTTTTAAATAAAGTGCTTGCATAATTGGGATGTAAATCTACAGTTTCTGCTATATCATCAAGACGAATATCTTGCACATAATTTTTATTAATGTAGTCAATCATCTTTGTTACACTTTCAGAATATCTGTTACTTGAGTGTTTCTCCCTTAAATAATACGATATTTTAGCTACCAAACTTTGCACTTGATTTTTCAGTTGTACATCATCACTGATACTAATTATCTCATCATCTATATGTTTATTTACCACAAATATAGCATCTAATGTTAGACCCAAATTATTTAAATATATGGCAATATCCGAAATTACTATAGAATATACACTATTTAAATAAAAAATATCTTTATTGTTAATAGAAAGCGGTTTCTCAAGATAAATATTTAACCTCTCACCCATATCTTCCTTCGTGTTTGATTCAAGAATTTTAGCAATCTCATGATAATCCATCAATGCTAATGCTTTTTTAATATCACTTTCTTCATATGTGATTTCATCCCACAATTGTTTATAAAAATATAAATGTCTCAGTGCATCATTATATAATGTGTGTATTGAATCTATTCTATCAGATGTTGAACTTATCCCAATGCTTTTTATATTAATAAAACCTTTTATTTTGAAACACGATAATTCTTTATATAAATCTTTTTCACAAATTCTTTGATCAAGATTGGATAAGATAACAATCTGATTTTTATGGTGTAATGGAAAAACCTGATATTTATTAAAAAAACCTGATAATATAGTATCAAACATTGTTACATCATATTCTCTGTAATTATATTCTCTGTAATTATTTTCTATTTGTATTAGAATAACCATAAACATTTTTAATGGAAAAATCATGCTAACTACGTTTTTTTCAAGAAAAAATTCCTCATATGGAATGTCATAAAGCATTATTTCTCTTATTTTATTCAAATTTAGATTTATTAATTCTTCTTGCTCTTGACCAATTTTTTTAGAAATGTTATTTAAAAGTTCAACCAATTTTACCTTGTCTATTGGCTTTACAATATAATCCAATGCTTTATATTGTATAGCCTTCCTTGCATATTCGAAATCAGCATATGCTGTTAGTATTATAAACCTGCTACATATTCCATTTTTTAATACTTTTTCTATAAGTTCCAGTCCACTTATTTCAGGCATAGAGATGTCAGTAATAATTAGGTCAGGTGTGAAATAATTTAATTTTTCAAGAGCATCAATGCCATCAAACGCTTTAACTATTTCCACACATTCACTGAATTCATTTATAATAATGTTTTCAATACCTGTTAAAATAATCGGTTCATCATCAACGACCATTATTTTCATCTTTGACATCTCCTTTGTACCTGTATAAATATAACGTACATGTGCTTCCCTCATTAGCCACACTAGTTATGACAAGTCTCGAATTTTTTCCATAATAAGCCTTTATTCTTTCACTAACACTATATACACCAAAACCTGCATTTTTTGTCTGGAAATCTTTTATATCAATTTTATTTTCCAAAACATTCTGAATTACCAACAATGCTTTTGCAGAAATTCCGTAACCGTTGTCATATATTGTGATTATAATATATTCCTGGTCACTTATTATAGAAATATTTATAAAACCACGACCGCGGCATTTGCTTATACCATGTACTACACAGTTCTCTACCAAAGGTTGAAGGATAAATTGTGGGCATAAAAATGCATCTATATCAGGTTTAATATTAAATTCGAAATGTAATCTATCTCCCATTCGCAACTTTTGAATTTCAAGATAATTTTTTACATTTTCTATTTCTTCCTTTAAGAATACTTCATTTTGGGAAGAAGAAATACTATATCTCATAAGCTCGCCGAAAGTGAATATAATATTTGATACATCAAAATCCTTATTAGACTCTGCAAGCATTCTTATTGATTCAAGTGTTCCAAATAAAAAATGAGGCCTGATTTTTGCCTGTAGTGCAGCATAAATAGCTTCTTTCCTCAACATTTCCGCCTTGTAAACCGTGTTTACCAATTCATCTATACGCATGATCATTGAATTATATGAATCTATTAAAAAGCCAATTTCATCCTTTCCGCTTTTTCCTGTATATAATGAAATATTTCTTTGATCAACATTTCTCATGTGGTTTGCCAGCTTTAGCACACGTGTTGTTATATTTGTGGCTATAAAATAATAAATGGCAGACAGTACAAGAAAAAATATTATTATATACAATAATATTGTACTTTTTTTAACTTTCAAATTTTTAAGCGCGTAGGTTTCATCTTCAAATATAATCGTTTTTATATTTAATGTCTTAATATATATGACGTTGCCAATTACTTTCTTTCCATCATGCTCTATATGAAAGTATCCGTCGGATTCTTCGTACTGCAAAAGTTCATCCAAAATATCATCATTACTCGTAGATATATTTTCCCCCGTTTTGTAAAGCACATCATTATTCATATCCAATAAATATATTCTATTATTACCCATTGACATATGTTTAATGTTGTTAATATAATTTGATATTATTTCCGCACTAGGCAAAACCTCTAATATTCCAAGTTCTCTATCAAAATCATTATTGAATATTTTCTGATAATATTTGATAACTGGCAAAGCACCTTTATCTGATTTTTGTAAGGTCCATTCGCCTTTGCCGACAGTTAGTTTGTCTAAAATGACCTTATCATTATCAAATGTATCTTTATTAACTATTAACGGAGGAACGGTAAATGCCTTTTCATTGTTTTTATAGATATTAATATTTTTAATAAAAGGCATGCTTGAATACGCATAACCATATAACTGTTTTATATATTTAGAAAAAATATAAACACTATCCAAATTTGAATTATAATTGCCATCTAGATAGTCTAATAAATTAGTATTATACTGAAATAAACTATATATACCATGTATTTTTGCCAAATCTTTTTCCATACTAAAATAGTATTCGTAAAGAATATGCTGTTTCTGATTTACATATTCATTCAGCATACTGTCATAGAATCGTTTATATATAAATGTACCAAGCAACGTTGACGGAATCATAATAATTATAATATACCCTATTATAAATTTATTACGTAATCCCATTTTATTTAAGCGATTAAAAATTTTAACAAACAAAACAGCATATCCCACCTTTTTCTAAGTCTTTAATATAATTGTCCTCCCTGTTGGTATTCACATTAAGCGGCTTGATGCCATGAAATTGTTCTTTCGCCATATCTAAAACCTTATTAAGCTTATCCACTGTTCTTATATTATATAACGCAGACTATATTTTGTATATCTAAAATCTGGTAATGAAAGATCAAATATATGAAAAAGTAGCAGAAGTTATTATAACTTCTGCTACTTTTTACTCATAAATATGTTATTTAATATTTTACCTCTTTTTTTACTTAAAATCTTTTTTCCTTGGATCGATACTGAATCTTACCTTACCACCTGTCAATCCTGTAAATGGTCCAGCAGTTCTAAGCTCTCCATCTGCAATACCAAAATAATCGGTTTTTGCTTTTTTATCCACATTTACCCTAGGCAGATCATTTTTGAGTATTACCTCCATGGTCATGTCGTCGCTATTGATGTCGATTTCCACATCACAGGTACATCCAGTCTTGTCGAACCCACAGAATTCCTGCCATGTTTCTAGATCCAGGCACATTTCGGGCTCCGGATACATGACCCGAAGGTATCCGCCGCGCATCTTCGAATACGCATTCCCCTCAGCCATATTGTGCTCATTTGGCAGGATGATTGCAGCTTCTCTACATTGGTAAAACATATTATTGAAAAATTTGTTCTCCCTCGACGTTCCGCCGCGTTTTGGCTCCATTCTGAATGCCACTACCTTTGCAAAAAATCCTGCCTTGTTGCATTTTCCGATGAGATTGTTAACTATCCTGAGCCTGTCGCTACCCTCAAGATAAATCCCATAACCATTTGCGACGTCCGATTCAATTGTTTTATACCAACCAGAAGATCCACGCTCCGTCGTAACTGTATTTTTATCATACCTTCCTTCCACATTCCAGATGATATTATTGTCTATAAGGTTCTCTGCATCCCGCGTACACTCGATGAATATATGCTCCCTTGAATTAATTCCGTCTAGGAAGAGATTCGACGTAATTCGGTTATTCTCATTTGCAACATCCATCCATAATGCATCGCACCCGTGGCATTCCTTGATGATGTTGCGACGAATGAGCGAATCAACCGAATTATGCACCTTAATGCCTCCGGCTTCCCAAGAAAGCTCCATTCGCTGCCAACCTGTCCCAACTATCAAGTTGTCCTCAATAAGCATATTTTTTACAAACAATCCTGCAATACCACATACTCCAGCATCTTTAATTGTGTTCCGCCTAATGATTGTATTTCCAATGATTTGCCCTTCGATGGGCGTATGGTGCCAACATTCATTTCCACAATCGATTCCAGTTGCATTTGACCAGTCAATGGTGCAATTCTCAATAATCCAGTGATGTCCACGATAACAAGAAAGAGATCCACGTTGAGGAACCGGTGCGCCGGTTGCCGCATGCGCCAATGTCAGCCCTTTCACCCTAATATAGGATAGCAATGGGACCTTTGGTGCAAAACACTGTTCACGACTACTCAGTTCAACAATGTGGTTTAAAGGATCGTCATCTTCAGCCAGACGGATATGTACTTTCTGTCCATTTGCTTCTACCCAGAAAGTATTTTCATTATCACTCAGCATGTAGTACAGTGGAACCTGCTTCATTGGTTTACCATCAATAAATACCATTCCTCTTCTATTTAAATAGGTTGTCATGTCTGTTTTGTCATATTCGATAAACAACCTATCATGAAGAATGTTCACGGCACAAAATGGGTTATAGCCTTTGAAATCCTCAGGATTTAGTTCAATTTCCCATACTTTAATAGCTTCACTTATTGCAATGTTATCGCCATAACCTTTAGACAACCTCCATCCAGAGCTAGGCGTAAAATCTGTTACCTCAACGGAAGCTTTAATAATTACTTTTTCTCCCTGGCAGGCTTCATAACTGATCATTTTTCCGGGATTAAGTCCGCCTATGGCGGGTTGTACCGTTTCTCGGTATATACCGCCATGAATCAGCACCTTCCACCCAGGAACTAATATTTGGGCCGCAGCATTAATTGTTTTTAGAGGTTTTAAAGCTGTACCGTCATTTTCATCAGACGCATTCGGATTTTTATTATCCACGTGAATTTCACGTTCAAATATATGTGGTATTTCCCAGAACTCAAACATTTGACCGCTAGGAAGCTGAGCTGTAGGATCATATTTTTCCATAATAATACACACCCTTTCAAAAATAGGGATAAGTATTATAATTAATACTTACCCCTTATTATTTAATAAACTAACCTTTGTACTAACTATTTCGCATTAGCACTTGCTTCAGATCGCAATTTAACTAAAGCTTTACACCTTTCAGTATCAAGAGTTACTAGATCATTCCATCCTTGACCCTCCAACGCGGTTTTCATACTTTCCCACAGCTGGTTGAATTCACTTTCGTTTTTAGCGAACACCATCTTCCAAGATGTATCCACAACTAATTGCTTACTCTGGCTACGCTTGGTCTTTATATCTGAAGAATCAGATCCAAGGCTTGTGTTGATAGCAGGTACAATTTTAATCATATTATTTTTTGTATAATAATCTACAGCATCTTTTGCCTGATATTTTTGTGTCCATTCATTAGTAAGTGCTGTTTTATTTGCTTCAATTGTTGAATTCCAGTAATTAGGATTATAAAATTCACCAGTACTAGGATCTTTTGAGAAATCACTCATAAGCAATGAGTTAATAGCACTCTGTCCGTCTTTATAGCCGCCTCCGCCATATTCTGCAGGTACAGGAAGATTTTCTGTGAAAGCAGTTTGTCCCTTATCAGTATATTTTAACTTTCCATCAGGCTGTGCAGTATAAGTAAATTTATCAATACCATCTACTAGGTAACGCATACCCTCAGGAGATACATACCAATCCAAAAATTCCATTATTCTCTTAGGATCTTTAGCTTTAGAACCGATAGCAAACACATTACCATCGCCATAATAAGAATCACCTTTCTGAATGATATTCAAATCAGTTATTGGAACAGATATATGTCCAAGTTTCTTCTGACCTTTTTCCATCGTGTTATAGAAACCTGTTTGCCAGCTATACCACAATAGACCAACCTGTCTATTTGTCAATTTCGCTGATACAGTGTTCCAATCCTGTGAAGCTGAGTCAGGATCTACTAGGCCCATCTTATTTGCATCAAAGAAGAATTTTAACATTTTGCGATATATTCCGTTGTCATCTGTAATAGGTTGTACATTACCCTCTGCATTAAGCATTACAGAACTTGTTTCGTCCGGTGTTTCATAACCATACCAGCCAGACAACCAACGTGCATTTTCCATTGTGTTACCGTCCCAATCTTTCCATAAGGTTATTGCAGTAAATTTCTTTCCATCTGGTGTTGTAGGATATTTATCTTGCATACTTTTTAATGTAGTCAAAAGACCATCCATATTATCTATTTTTGGGCTTCCCACTCCTGTATAAAGATCCCATGGTAATAATGGGCTTGAGTATGGACCCGTTTGTGAATAGCTTGTAGGTGACGTATCTGTCATATTTGTAGGCAATCCATAAATAAGACCATCAGGGTTTACCTTTTTATCAAAATTAGCATTAAAATATTTAAATTGTTCATTATATTTCTTCAAATTTGGATAATCATTTATCATTTTGGATATATCCAATACCAAACCTGACGCTATACAATCTTTCAATTGACTATTGTCAATAACCACTAGATCTCCCAGATTACCTGCTGCTGCTCTTGTTTTGTATAAACTATCACCTGATACCTGAGGAGAAAGAATATTCAATGTTAGATTGAATTTTTTCTTGACAACATCTCCAAACCATCCGGGTTGCTCGCCCTGGAAATTTGCCGCCTTAGATAACACATCAATTTTCAACGGCTCTTTGATAGCAGTGGAACTTGCATTGTCTTTTTTTGTAGCTTTACCTCCGCACCCTGCTAATACTGACGCTACCATGCACAAACTGGTAACTAGTACAACTGATTTTTTTAGTACTCTTCTGATTTTCATTTGAAATCCCCCTTAGATTTATTTATTATAAATATGATTGTTATCCTTTAACAGCACCAATCATAATACCGTCTACAAAAAACCTTTGAAAAAAAGGATATATTAGCATTATAGGAGCGACTACAACAATAGTTACTGTCATTCTTATGGATGTAGGCGTTTGCATTTTTGTAATGGTTTGTAATGCTGTTGATCCGCTATTTTGTAAATTTATCATAGAAGATAGTGAACTTGCCTGATTGACATACTGAAACAGGATAAACTGCAAACTATATAGTTTGCTATCCGTAACCAATAGCAATGTGTCCTGAAACGAATTCCATTGGGCTACTGCGGCAAATATAGCTACAGTTGCTAATATTGGCTTAATAATAGGCAACAGTACCTTTAAAAAGAATGTAATTATTCCAGCCCCATCGATTTCTGCAGCTTCTTGCAATTCCCTTGGTACTGATTCTATGAAGGTCTTAACTAGAATAATGAAAAATGGTGAGACAACTGTCGGCAAAATATAAGCCAGAAAGTTATTAGTCAAATTCATATTTCTCATTGTAAGATACCAAGGAATAATACCAGCACTGAAATACATTGTAATAATGGTGTACCTGTACCAGAACTTTCTTAACCATAAATCTTGTTGGGCAAACATGAAACCTAAAAAGGCAGATGCTCCAACAGTTAAAAATGTTCCAATCACTGTTCTCCCGATTGAAATCTTAGCTGCATCCCAAAGACCTGGTATTTTAACTACATCCAAATAATTTTGGAAATGTATACCTTTAGGAATAAATATAATATCTCCATGAGCACTTAAATCATTAGCACTTATTGTATTTATTAAGATATAGTAAAATGGATATATACAAATTAAAGTAAATACTCCAAATATAATATAAGTCAGAGCACTAATCAATTTATCAGAAATACCAAGCTTCATCTTCTTTTTTCTCTTAGAACTTACAACATGTATACTCATACAATACTCTCTCCTCTAACTAATTTTGATAACCCGTTGACACTGAAAAGAAGTATAATGCTTACTAAACTTTTTAGCATACTTATGGCAGTTGCAATAGAATAACTACCTCCTCCCATGGCTAGGTTGTAACCATATAAATCAAGAACCTGTATCGTATTTTTATTAAATGCATTTTGGAAAACAAAATACTGCTCCATTCCATTGTTTAAGAAACTAGCTATACCAAGCATTAGCAAAACAAAATACGTAGGAAGCAAACTTGGTATAGTAATATGACGAATAACCTGCATTCTTGTCGCTCCATCGACTTGAGCGGCTTCATATAATGATCCATCAATACCAGTTATTGCTGCTATGTACATTATTGCAGCCCAGCCTAATGATTTCCACGTTAGCCACAACCACATTGACAAATATACGTGTTTTGAGGATTGAAGAAACAAAATCGGTGAAGAGCTAAGTCCTAGTTGTTGAAGTAAGCTGTTGAACATTCCTTGACTGGAGAACAGACCATATGCTAAGGAATATACCAATACCCAACTAACGAAGTTTGGAAGAGTTGTAACTGTCTGAACAAACTTCCTATACCTAAGACTTTTAATTTCATTTAAAAATATGGCAAATATCATAGGAAGCCATGAAAATAGGATAGCTATCCCGCTCATTGCGAAAGTGTTCTTTAAAACTTGTAATAATTGATTAATCTTTATTTGGTTTTCAAACATAGAATGGAACCACATTAAGCCAACAAACTGAGATTTTGCCAATGGAATTGGTGGCGTATAGTCATAGAAGGCATAAATCCACCCATATAGAGGATAATAAGCAAAAACTCCCAATAATACCATGAATGGCAGTATATACAAAAATTTCTTTACGGATTCAAATTTCTTTTTATTTACAAATAACTCCATAATATCACCTTCACTTTTTAATTTATTAGTTTACTTCCAAATACTACTACCTTTAGAATTTTTTGGTTAGTACTATTCTCGATGCCCCTATCGACAGACGCAATTCTGGTATCGTTTACATGTGATTCACTGAAACAATATATGAAATTTATAACCAAAGTAAGTTTCTTTCTTAGTAGAACATTTTAATAAGTTGATCCAAAACCTCCTAATGCTTATGAAATTTGGTCCTTCGACACTTTCATATTTCTAAAATATATCTTATCCTCATTATACTGAATATAAGAATTATAATAAATTGTTAATTTCTAAGATTGGATTGTCCATTTTAAAGATATATATCATTTACATCAATTGATAGATACTAAAAATTGATGTAAATGATATATACTAAGATTAGCTGTTAATTCTTCACGAATATACAGATTGATATTTTTTTATATTATTTATTCCAATCTAAAGGAAGAAAGACAATCAAAATACTTGTAGCAGAACTGTGTTTATATACAAAATTATAAACTACTGAATATTTTTAAACAATGATATATCCTATTTCTAAATTGATGTATTCTAAGATTATGATATTAAAACTGCATAAAAGGATATCTATACTTCAGTAATATTCATTATAAACCTCTGAATTTCCATATGTTTTTTCATGCTTTCCGTCTAAATCTTATAAGTAAATTCTCCATTTACATTCAAAAAAACTAAAACCGTATTGGAAAATTCCAATACGGTTTTTGCATCTGCACCAGCTTTGATTTACTGTCAGTAATCTCATTTTTATTTTCGGTTAATCATCTCCGCAAGTGTTATTTCTGGATGATGATAACGGCCACGGTTTTGTGTTTTATTCTTAATGTTGATGGATTGTTTAGGACACCACTGAACACATGCCATACACTGCTCGCAGTGATGCAGAAATATCGGCTTGCCATCATGCATTTTTATATTTTCGACAGGACACACCTTGATACAGGTTGTGCATCCGTTGCAAGCTTCACTTACATTGAACCCTTTGTCCTTGTTTGCCAACGACTTTATAAAAGGTCCATGAATTAGTGCCATTGGACTGTTTTTAACAGGTGGCTTTACAGTAAGATTTTTAATGTCCTTAATAATCTGCTTTGTGGCCTGGCTTTGTGCCTTTGCTTTATTATCGGCACCGCTTCCCATGGCGTACATACCAACATAATTAGAAAAGCACCTAATACTTTCACCGTAGCTCAGTTTGCCACCCTTGCCACCAATAATTTTGCTGATATTCGTCAAACCGCCGGCGCTCCCGCTTCCGCTTGTACAAACAGCAAAAATAAAGCTGTTTTTATTTGCTAAAAGGTCTAGTGCTTTTACAAACCTCTCAACCGCGCCCGGCATACCACCACCGTAAATAGGATACACAAAGCCAATACGCTCGTATGTATCGCGTAACTTATGCGGTTTCCCCATTGAAATTAGCTCACAGTCTTGAATAGCACTTGCGATATCCTTTGCCACTTTTAGACTGTTACCTGTTCCTGAAAAATAGAATATGATATTCTTAGACATTTTATAGCCTCCTGAAGTTATTATTATTATTATTATTATTTTTCAAATCTCGATTTGCACCATCGGTATCATTAGCAATAATGACAATGCTATGACATTCATGCAATTTAAATTCTACAATAGTACACCAGATTTTGATACATCAGTTACTATACAACGAGATGTATCAAAACAACACGGTTTTTTATCTCCATTTTGTAATTTTGAACACATTACATTAATTCTTCTATTTCGTGTTTCTGGATTTAGAGTTGAACGAATCCATCTAACCCATTCCCACCTTGATTTTGCATTAATGGAATTCCATTGGTTTAAAACATCTGAATTAATAATTTCATTCATAATGTCCTCAGGAATCTCTGGCTCAATCCATTCATTGATTGGTTCTATATTTAAAAATACAGTTTTATCAATAGATATTCCAGCTTCTTCACTTAATAAGGTGCTTACCTCTATCCAATGACTACCTTTACCGTCTGCTCTAATGGTTTTTTAAAATTCAAATTATTAATTGTTCCTCGAACCATAACCATACCCCTCGAAGGGAGTTTTTTACTTGAGTCTAAAGGTATTCTTATAACTTGTAGGGGTCCAATTTTTGAAAGTTTAGATTCGAAAATAATTGACATTTTTAATCACCTTTCCCTTATAATTTTATAGTGATAATAATTAGTTTACATGTTTACTTTTACATGAATTATAAAACATATTAAATCTGTATGTTTATACTTAATATTACTCTTTTTCATATATTAAATCACAAAATTATGAATGTCAAGAAAATAGTAGACCACGTACTGGGAAAAAAGCAGACCACTCTCGATGGAAAAATAGTGTACCACTTGTAGTTTAAAGGAGCACCTACTTCAAAATCCATAGGTGGATGTATTTATTCCATTCTAACCTATGATTTCATGACGTTTTGCTCAATTTCCACCTTGCATTTTAACCATAAAACAACAAAAACCCCTGAATTCAAGGGTTTTCCATTGTATCAAAATTGTTGTTCTTTTATGGTGGAGGCGAGAGGTATCAAACCCCTGTCCGAAAGACATAACAACACAGCCAGGACACTAAAATCACCTAACCCCTACTAGCCAGATTTTATTTTTACTGGCTTCATGTTTTCCGCTTCTAAGTCAAAGCTTTTCCAAACCCAATTCACCACTTTCTGCTGGAAATTAGATTTTTCTCCATTTTAATCAGTAGGGTTTCTCTTGCTCAAAGTGGCTCTAGCAAAGTAAAAGTTCAGATCATATGTTCACCAACAATTGACCTTCAGAGTTGAATTTACCATATTTTATAATTACCACTTAATGCTAGCAAGCTAAAGAAACATAAACAATTATCATAATATCGCCTAATCCCTGTGCGAACTGGAGTATTCCAAAACAACTTAACACAAGCCTTTGCATTTTCTCCGTTTCCAGCAAGTGAAGCCATTGCGTTAGTTGAAAGTAATCCTACAGGATGGAGTACTTTTTCTCCTAGAGATTCTCCTGATATCTTATATTTGCTATAATTTTCAGGATAACCTACTTCTACAAAAAAACACTGAAGCTTATTCGCCTCTTCTACTTCCCACTCATCTTTTCTGAACCACTCGTAGTCAAGACCTATGTTACTAGCAACACGGTATGAATCGCTATAGAAGTGTTGATGCCCTCTTGTTATTTCAGGTGTTCCATCATAATTAGCATACTCAGGTGCAAGACCTGTTACCTCATGACAGGCCGTCTTTATATACTTTCTACTGGCATCAGCAGCCTGGGCCCAAAACTCTTTGTCATTATTATTTGCCCACATAGAAAATAGCTCATAAAAATGAGGAAGATGATAAGATGGATCAGAAAATTGACTTTCAGGAATAAATTTTATAAGTTTGTTTTTAGGCTCCCACATTGGATTCCCTATTCCATCTTCACCCTTATGCACACACTCTTTTAATATTTGTTTAGCCTGCTCACTATAATTTAATGGCTCTTCACCATCACCCCATCTGTGAGACGCAAAGAAAAGTGCCATGGCAAAGAATTCTTCCCCATCAGGGGCTGGTCCTTGGTAATTCTTTTTTCCATCTGTACTTAAAGACCAAGCAAAGTAACTTTCATATTCCCCACTATCATGCTGCATATATCTTTTTGCCCATGTCCAAAGACGATCAAATTCTTGTTTTTTATTCATTTGTACGCACATCATCAGGCCGTAGGACATGCCTTCACTTCTTACATCTATGTTTCCTGTATCTAGTATGTATGCTTCTTTTTCCCCTACAGGATAATAGATTTTTGTATTTTCATCTCCATAAAACAGTTTATTCCAACTGTCCTCTATTTTTTCTTTAATTTCTACCTCAGAATACCCAACCTCTTTAAAAACATTTCTATATTTACCGGTATAAAAAGCTCCGTCCCTATTTTCCTTATTACTTACCATCGTTTTAATCATCCCCTCAATAGTATTAATTAAAATTTTAATTTTTTAAATTATAAACCTACATACTTAAACCAGTCGAAGTAAGCCTTATTATCACTCTTTATGCCATTAGAACTTGCATATAGACCCATCTCTGCACCAACAAAACCACCAGCAACATCAGTACTTAATATTCTCCCATCTACATTTTCTATTAATACTATATACTTATCTAACCCCTCTCCATAGTAGAAACTATAATCTTGACCATCTGCTTCAACTTTTAAATATAAATTGGTCGCTTTCACAGCTTTCTCTACAAGAATCTCCTCATCTCCATTTGCGCATTTAATTAATCTAATTACTGTTTCATCACCATTTTTAGTATATATAAAACTAAAATTAAAATCATTGCTCTGTAATAATACAATCC
>Ga0209123_1002747_pt1 | contig 14284 bp, 11 predicted proteins | sample BarGraIncu00431A_FD_184500 | JGI IMG/M metagenome (GOLD analysis project Ga0209123, IMG submission 184500) | Arctic peat soil microbial communities from Barrow, Alaska, USA - Barrow Graham LP Incubations 004-31A (SPAdes) (version 2) | ecosystem: Environmental > Terrestrial > Soil > Wetlands >...
CGAGCAGGACCTTCTGTATCATACCCCTCCCTCACATCTCAGTACTTCATCCATCATGACTCATAAAAAAAGCGCTGCTCTTCCAGGCGGACTGGCTCCCCTCGCCCTCCGGGAGAGGGGCGGGGGTGAGGGACTTGCCACGAAGCGCCGTCCCAACCGATTACGAATTACCCATCGGCTTCCGCAGTAGGAGTTGCAGGAAAGAGTCTGCGACTCCCTCACCCCAGCCCTCTCCCGGAGGGCGAGGGGGAGCTTTAAGAGTGGGGGGGCAACAATTACGCCCACAGCATCATCCCAAGATACGGCACGTCTCCCAAGATAAGGCACGTCCTAATCAGGCAAAGAAAAAGGGGCGAATACGAGATTCGCCCCTGTATTTAGCTAACCAGAGGGGCATTTCCGGGCCAGGGGCCTATCACCCCTTTTGGGCGAGGCACTTTGCGATGACGTCGTGGTTCAGCCAGTAAAGCGGCGCCTTCGGCTCCCAGGAGGAGTCGAACATCAGCTTGCCGACTCCCTTGAACACGCCACGGGAAAGTACGGCGCAGATGATCTCTTTGTTGTCCGCGTTCATGGCGATCAGTTCCGCGGAGCAGTTCAGCATGTACTCCTGCTGAGCCGGGGAGTTGTGCTGCGGCCAGGTAGCGAAGTCGCGCCCGCTCGTGACCAGCTGCGACGAGAGGTAGGTATTGGCGCATTCCAGGAGCTGCTCAAGGGTGGCGCCCTCCTTCAGCAGTCCCAGGCACTCCTTGGGTATCTCTTGCTCGCCTTCCTGCTTCAGCGACGCGAGCAGCGGATAGAGGGAGTTTTCCACACCGAGAAAGAGCGCGCTCGAGTTGGTCTGGATCTCCGGGCAGTTGTACACCGTCGCCTTGATCCCTTTCTCCCAGGCCGCGAGGGCGATATCTTCCAGGCGGATTTTTGCCCAACCCTGCAGGTAGGGGGTGTAGGACTGCCAGGTATAGACGCCGTCGATCAGCACCTCGCAACCGTGGTAGCCGTAGGCCGCATAGCGGACCGTAAGCCGGTCCCGAAGGCCAGCCGTCGCTTCGATCAGGTAGGAGAAGGTATCGGCGGTTACCTCGTTGAAGCTGGCCGAGCAAATGCGCCCCATGTCGGAATTCCAGAAGGCCTCCGAGGAAAGGAAACGATCGCCCTGTCCCTTGAAGAGCTTGTTCAGGATCGGCATGAAGACGCGCGCGCGCGGGATGCCGCCGGCCATGGTGTGCACCACGAGGAGGTTTCCCCCAGCCGGGAGTTGAGCTTCCAGTTCGGCGATGACGGCGGCGAGTTTAGCGCGGAAACGCTCAGTGCCGCGCTCTTTCGAGATTTCGACCTGGGCCGGGTCGAGGGTCACCTTGGCCCACTCGTCCGGCTTTACGCCCTTGAAGCGGTCCACCGGGGAGATCCCGTCGCTGCCAGGTTCCATGTCAAAGCCGGCTTCCAGGGGGATGTTGATGATCTTGCCGCCCAAAAGCTCCTCGGCGTTGGCGAGTTCCTCGTCGTTGAGCGCGCGCAGGGTGCCGTCCGAGTCGCGTCTGCCGACCGTCGAGCCGATGATGGTCATCCCCTTGGCCTTGGCCTGGTCGACGATGCCGTTGGCGTAGCCGCGGCCGAAGACCTCCCCGCACAAAAACAGTATGTCCCCTTTCTTGAATCCCGCCGTGGCAGGCACTTCGCGCAGCGCATTGTAACGTGTCATATTTAGGTATCCTCTCTTTCTGTATGAATAACATGCTGAATATAATAGGTCGATAACTCGACGTAACCGCAGTTCCCAGTTCCCAATTCCCAGTCCCTAGTCCCCAGTCCCTAAAAATCATCCCGCGGGCTCAGGTTCTCGAAGCGGGTGAATTCTCCGCGGAAGGCGAGATGGACCGTTCCGGTCGGCCCGGCGCGGTGCTTTCCGATGATGATCTCGGCCTTTCCCTTGAGGTCCTCGTTTTCCTTCTCATACACCTCGCCGCGGTAAACGAACATGATGATGTCCGAGTCCTGCTCGATGGCGCCGGACTCTCTCAGGTCGCTCATCATGGGGCGCTTGTCGGTGCGCTGCTCGAGGCTGCGGTTCAACTGCGACAGCGCAATGACCGGGATGCTCAGTTCCTTGGCGAGCGCCTTCAGGGACCGGGAAATTTCGGAGATTTCCTGCTGGCGCGACTCCGGGTTGGGGCCGGCCCGCATCAGCTGCAGGTAGTCGATGACGATGATGCCGATGTCGTGCTCTGCCTTCAGCCGGCGCGCCTTGGAGCGCAGTTCCATGACCGAGATGGACGGAGTGTCGTCGATGAAGATCTTTGAGTCGTGCAGCCTCCCGGCCGCCTTCAAAAGCTTGGGCCAGTCGTTTTCCATCAGGTGCCCGGTGCGCAGCCGGCTCAGGTCGACCCGCGCCAGCGAGCAGAGCAGACGCTCCACCAACTGCTCCTTGGGCATTTCCAGGGAGAAGACGGCGGCGGGAAACGGCTTGGTCGCGTCGATGGCCGCGTACTCGGCGACGTTGATGGCGAAACTGGTCTTTCCCATGGCGGGTCGCCCGGCAATGATGATCAGCTCGCCGCCGTGGAAGCCCGCGGTGATCTTGTCCAGGTCCGTGTAGCCGGAGGGGACGCCGGTGACGGCTTCCTTTTGCTCGTAGAGCGCCTCGATGTTCTTTATGGTGTCCTTGAGGATGTCCTTCACCTGGTAGTAGGCGGGACGGATCTTGTTCTCGGAAATGTCGAAAATGACCTTCTGAGCAGCGTCGAGCAGTTCCTCGACGTCGACCTTGTCCTCGAAACCCTTACTAACGATGTCGGTAGCCGCGCTGATCAGCTTCCTCGTGATGCACTTTTCCTTGACGATCTTGCAGTAGTAGTAGATGTTCGCCGCCATCGGGACGAAGTCCACCAGGGTGGCGAGATAGGCGCCGCCGCCGACCTCCTCAAGCTCCCCCTTCTTTTTCAAAATGGTGGTCATGGTGATCAGGTCGCACGGCTCACCCTTCTCGTTCAGTTCGATCATGGCGCGCATGATCTTTCGGTGACTTTCCCGGTAAAGGTCCTCGGGGGTGAGGATTTCCAGTGCGCGGTTGATCGCCTCATTGTCCACCAGGATGCCGCCCAGGATGGACATCTCCGCCTCGATGCTTTGGGGGGGTAATTTTCTCATGTCCGATTGGTTCATGCTAAGTTACCTCGGTAAAACGTTTACGGGTAGAACCGGTGAATACTACCCGTATCCTGCCCGTCGGTCAACAACTTTGGCTGAAACGGGACAAGGCGCACTGTTTACTGTATCACGGCCGGTCCTTTTCGCGGTTAGGCAATCCGATTCAGCGCGCATCTTAAGATGAGAGGGCGGGTAGAGAGCCCGGGCGAATATGATTCGCCCCTACGGGGTGGTGGAGGAGTGGGCTTAATGGGGAGTTAAGGGCGGGCGAACACGAGGTTCGCCCCTACGACGCGTCAAGGTATCCGGGTGGTAAACAGAGGTTTGACCCCACCTGCATCAGTTATCCCCCAACCAGGCACCATCAGGCCCGTAGGGGCGAACCTCGTGTTCGCCCGTTCGGTGGTGCCACGAGGAAAAACGGGCAGCCAAGGGAAACCTGCCGGCCCTCAGCTACCCGCCGCATTCCTTCAAAAAGGCGAGCGACCTGAGCGGTCGGTCCAGGTGGATATCGATCGCCGGGTTGATCAGGAGGTCGGCCTCCCTGAGCGCGGCGTCGGTAAAGACGACCGAGCCGAACCTCCCGGTCTGCATCGCGCGGGCCAAAAGTTGCGCGGTCTCGCCGGAGAGGCCACGGACCTCGAGTTCCGGCTGGTATCCCAGGATTTTCAAAAGGTTCACCGCGAAGAAGCGCCGGTCGGAAGGCGAGGGTGGGGCAAGGTCGAGGCGCTCCAGGTAGCAAAAGAGCAGGCGGAACAGGCGGGGGTTCGCCTCCGCCTCGGGGGTGAGCCGCTCCACCAGTTCGCAGGCGTAGGCGGCGCAGCCGATCTTGGCAAGTTCCGCCCGGATGCCGAGAAAGATGCTGCAGATATCAGCCGAAAGGAGTGTGGGAAGCCCCGCCCCAAGCTGCAGCTGCAGCTTTAGGTGCGCAAACGACTCCAGCGCGCCGCCGAAGCGTTTGCGGCTGCGCTTGGCCCCGCGCGCTATCCCGGAAATCCGTCCCTGCTCCAGCGTGAAGAGGGAGACTATGCGGTCCGCCTCCCCGTAATCGGTCAGGCGCAGCACTATCGCTTCGGTCTGCGCTTTTTTCATGATGGCTAACCTTGTTGATTGAGTGACTGGTTCCCCTCGCCCCCCGGGAGAGGGGCAGGGGAGAGGGATTTGCCACGAAGCACTGTCGCATCCCGCTGGGCATCATGAAAATAGCCCCCTCCCGTCAGCGGTAGCAGTAATAGTCTACGACTCCCTCTCCCCGGCCCTCTCCCGGAGGGCGAGGGGGAGCTTTGATAAGACGCTTTTCCCTGCAGGTTCGTCGCTCCTGGCCGCTTCAGCGCAGCCCGAACCGGTGCATCAGGATGCCCAGGTATTTGTTCAGAGGGTGGTTTCTCGGAAGCGAGGGGATGGGGGGCGGGATCCTGGTGCCCCATTTGGTGAGCTCGGCTATGAATTCCTTGCCGCCTCCCAGCTGCACTCCCTTTCTAAGTGTCTTGAGCCCCGAATCCTTGGCGCCGGCCAGGATCTGGACCCGGCCCAGGTTCAGATGGTAGCTCAGGTTGTCGGGGTCGCTTTGCAGCGCCTTTTCGGCGAGCTGCACCGCCTTCAGACGGTCGGCGCCGCTCTGTGCCATGGCAAAGGCAAGCAGGGAGGCGACCTCGGCGTTGTCGCCATGGCTCAGGGCCTGCTCGAAGCAGCTCCTGGCCAGGAAGTACAGCTTGCGTTGCAGCGCTTCGACCCCTTTGCGGCGCAGCTCCTCCGCATCGGCCCCCTGTTCGATCCGGTCCACCTTCTCAAAGACCAGGAAGCTTACCGGCGGGGTGGCCTCCGGGAAATCCTCCCGGTGCAGTTCCTGAAAGCCGTCCGGTATCTCGGGGAAGAACACGTCACCCGGGTACTTGCCGTGCACGATGGTCAGGTAGATTCTGTGGCTGACCGGGAGAGCCTCCTGGTAGAGTTCGGCTCCGCCGCAGATGAAGAGCTCGTCGTCACCCGCCACCGCCTCTACCGCCTCTTGCAGGGAGCGGACGACCTGGCAACCCTCGATCGGGGCGCCCCTCCGGGATACCACGATGTTTTTGCGCCCTGGAAGCGGGTGGCCGATCCCCTCGAAAGTCTTTCTCCCCATGGCGACCGTGTGCCCCATGGTAAGTGACCTGAAGCGGGTGAGGTCTGCAGGTAGGTGCCAGGGGAGCTTTCCGTCCCGTCCGATCACCCGGCCGTCCGACATCGCTGCAATTATGGAGATGATCATTGAGACCTCGGTTGACAATGGATCTTGGCAATTTTCTTCTGTCGGCTATCGACTATTTCCCTAGGTTGGCGGTGAACAGTCTCATCGTGAACCCCAACGCTGCCATGATGCGGTTCGTTCCTCACCACATCCTACGGGTTATTTTTGCACTGTAGGTTGGCGGTGAACAGTCTCATCGTGAACCCCAACGCTGCCATGATGCGGTTCGTTCCTCACCACATCCTACGGGTTATTTTTGCACTGTAGGTTGGCGGTGAACAGTCTCATCGTGAACCCCAACGCTGCCATGATGCGGTTCGTTCCTCACCACATCCTACGGGTTATTTTTGCACTGTAGGATGCCGGTGAACGAAGTGAACCGCATCGATGGCAATGTTGGGGTTCACGATACATCCGGTCACCACCGACAGACAGTTCGCAAAAGGGATGCTGGGTACCGCAGTTATAAGCTATACTGGGTACTTGTGTCACTGATAATATATATTCCCTTTGCCAATTGTCCAATGACAATTCTTTTAGTTGATCAATCTTATGACAGGCACCGGCGGTCAAAGTGCCAACTCAGAGTACCTGATTGACTGCTTGATCCCGGCAGCCAGTCAGCCTATTCAATTCCGATCCGCCTCACCTCATGGTGACGACTGTCACGCCGTCGCCCCCCTCGAAGCGCTCGCCCGTCCTGAATGAGGCGACCAGCGGGTGCCCGTCCAGGTAGGCCCGCACGCCTTTCATGAGTGCCCCGGTCCCCTTGCCGTGCACGACCCTCAGCTCCGCGATGCGGTCCAGGGCCGCGTGGTTCAGGAACGGTTCCAGCTCGCCAATCGCCTCCTCGACCCGCATCCCGAGGAGGTTGATGGAAGAGGCCGGCTCGGCGCGCTCCTCCTGCTGAACCCGTTTGAGCTGGACCTTCTGCTCCTTGCCGCGCGCCTTGGAGAGGGTGGCTATCGATACCTCCAGCTCCATGCTCCCGGCGCGGACCCGCACCCGGCCGGCGCGCAGGTCGACCGCGAGGATCTTGGCGTCGCAGTTGAGCGGCTTTACGAAGAGGACCTTGCCGACCGCGATTTTGTCCGGCGCCAGCTCCTCTGGCGGGTTAAGCTCGGCCAGCACCTGCTCGATCTCCACCTCCGCCTGATCCAGCAGCCCACGCGCCTCCCGCGCCTCGCGGGCCTTGTCGCGGCGCGCCTCCTCGATGATGGCGGTCACCTCGCGCCGCGCCTTGCGGATGACTTCCTGCGCTTCCAGGTACCCCTTCTCCTTGGCCCCCTTGAGAATCTGGTCCGCCTGGGCGGCCCGGCCCGCCAGCTCGCGCTCCCCGCGCAAAAGCTGCTCCTCGCGCTGGGCGAGGCTGGCCAGAGTCTGGTCCAGCCGCTCTCCCTTGTCCTTCAGGTCGCGCAGCAGGGCGTGGAAATCCGCCTCCATGGTGCCGATCATGCTGCGGGCAAAGCGCACCACGTGGTCCGGCAATCCGTAGCGGCTGGCGATCTCGAGGGCGTGCGATTCCCCCGGCTCCCCCACGGTCAGGCGGTACAGGGGGGCGAGCTTCTGGCGGTCGAAAGCCATGGCGGCGTTCACCATGCCGGGCTCCCGCTGCACGAAGCCGATGATCTCGGTCAGGTGCGTGGTGGCGACCACCAACGCCCCCTTTCCCTGCAGCTCTTTCAGCACCGCGCAGGCGATCGCGGCGCCCTGACCCGGTTCGGTGCCGGTGCCGAGCTCGTCTAAGAGCACCAGCGAGCTGCGGTCCGCCTGGGCCATGATGGAGGAAATCTTCGAGATATGCGCCGAGAAAGTGGAAAGGCTCTCCGCGATGGACTGCTCGTCACCGATGTCGACCAGGATGTTGTCGATCAGCGGGAGGACGCTGCCGGGGTCCGCCGGGACCGGCATGCCGCAAAGCGCCATGACGCAGAGCAGCCCCGCGCTCTTGATGGCGATGGTCTTGCCGCCGGTGTTGGGTCCGGTCACCACCATGACCGGATTCTCCTCGGCCAGTTCCAGGTCGAGCGGGATGACGTCCTTCCCCATCAGGGTCAGGATCGGGTGGCGCGCGGACTTAAGCGAGATGCGCGCAGTTTCCGAGATGATCGGCGTTTCGCTGCGCAGCTTGTCGCTTAAGAGCGCGATGCAGTTCAGGATGTCGAGCCGCACCAGCCCTTCGAACTGCTCCAGCATATTTTCTGCGTCTTCCCGGATCCAGTCGCAGATCTGTCTCACGATCCTGATCTCCTCGGCCCGTTCGTCGGCGGCGAGGTTCTCCAGTTCGTTGGCAAGCGCGATGATCTCCAGCGGCTCCATGAAGGCGGTCTCCCCGGAGTTGGAGACGTCGTGCACCACGCCGGGGACCATCCCCTTGGAGTCCATGCGCACCGGGATGACCCAGCGCCCCGATCTTTGGGTGATGAAGTCGTCCTGCAGGAAGATGGCGGTGTGCCGTTCGCGCACGATCTCCTCGAGGCGGCGCTTGATCCGGGCAGTGAGCCCCTTCTTGCGGCCGCGCAGGTCCGCCAGCAGGCGCGAAGCCGTGTCCAGGATCTCACCCTCCTCGTTCACCGTGTGTTCCAGCGGGTTGAGGATATCCGGGAAGCCGGTGATGGAGCCCGCGTGGGCGAGGAGCAGCGGGATGTCGCTGCGAAAGCCGAGCTGCGCCGCGAGGGCCGACATGACGCGCAGCGTCGGGATGAAGCGTTGCAGTTCCAGGGGAGCCAGCACCGCGCCGGCCGGGCGCACGGCCTTGATCTGGCGGCTGATGTCCTCGAAGCCGGTAAGTTTCAGGGAGATGCCGCGCCGGGAGAGCGTTCTGATTTCCTCCACGATGCCCAGGCGCAGTTCCATCTCCGGTTTGCCGGCCAAGGGAGCGATGGCGAGCGCGCCGGTGTGAGAAGCCTCGCAATGGGCAAAGCCCGCGACCGTTTCCAGGATCCGGTCGAACTCCAGGCGTTTCAGTGTTTCCTTGCTGATCATTAGTGCTCCGTACTGCGTTGAGTCGTTAAGTTGTTTTTACAAAAACCAGCTAACCGGACTGCAAAGCCGCTCCAGCAGGCGAATCGACCAGCCGCGCCGCTCATGTTCCACCAGTTCGATGTTGCGCGAGCCGAGCAGGTCAGTTTCCAGCATCTCGGCCACCTGGGCGCCGAACTCCGGACTGTCCACCACGACGTTCAACTCGTAGTTCCTGTGGAAACTGCGCTGGTCCATGTTGGCGGAGCCGACCATGGCCCAGTTTCCATCGATCAGCAGCACCTTGGCGTGCAGCACCGCGCTGTCCAGTTCGAAAATCTCGATGCCGTTTTTCAAAAGCTGGGCGTAGCAGGTTCTGCTTACCAGGCGCACCAGCGGCACATCGCTTTTGTGGGGGAGCAGGAGCCGCACCCGGACGCCGCGTCCCGCAGCCCGCAGCAAGGAGCGGAGTACCCGGGGGCCGGGGATGAAATAGGGGCTCGCAATGGTGACGCTTTCCGAGGCCCCGGCGATGGCGAGCCGGAAGGCGGAGCGAATGAAGGAGCGCTCGTGGTGCGGGCCGCCGTTGATGACCATCACCTTGGCCTCGCCCTCGAGGGCGGGTTCCAGGCAGGGATTGCATCCCCAGGGGAGCTCGCCGCACTCCTCCTGCCAGAACACGCAGAAAAGCCGCAGCAGTTCCAGGACGGCGACCCCCTCGATCCTGATGCCGATGTCGCGCCAGCTGGTCGGCGGAGTGCCCCATCCCGAGTAAACGTTCGCGATGTTGAGCCCGCCGGTGAAGGCACAGCGGCCGTCGATGATGGCGACCTTGCGGTGGTCCCTTTTGTCGAACCAGGCGAGGCCCCTGGAAAAAGGGGGAGGGTTGAACGCGCAACAGGAGACGCCGCCCTTGGTCAGCCTCTTGAAAAAGGCGGCCGGAGTGTCGAAGCATCCGATGTAGTCGTAGAGCAGGAAGACCCGCACCCCGCGCCCCGCGGCGGCGATGAGTGCATCGGCCACAGTGCGGCCGGTTTCGTCGTCGCACACCGTGTAGAATTCCAGGCAGACGCTGGCGGAGGCCTGGGAGATCGCCTCCAATAGCGGCGGGAAAAATTCCGAGCCGTAGCGGTAGAGCGTGGCCCGGTTACCGAGAAAGGAGACCGCCTCGGTATTTCTCCGGAAGAAGTCGAAGAACCTCGCCGTTTGGAGCAGCAACTGCTTTCTTTTTCGGCGTACCGGGATCATGGTCGGCTCTTCTGTTAAGTAGGTGTAACTGTGTACTAGTACTCTGCGTCGTGCCGAATTGTCCCATTGCCAAACGCAGCTATGGTTGATGTTTTCCCGACCTCATATCACTTTCAAAAGCTCCCCCTCGCCCTTTGGGAGAGGGCAGGGGTGAGGGAGTCGCAGAGTGTTTCCCACTGACTCCGACGGAAAAGGCCTTTGGGATGATACTCAACGGGGCTTGGGGCAGCGCTTCGTGGCAAATCCCTCACCCCTGCCCCTCTCACGCCTTCGCCATAGGCTTCGGCGCGCAAGCCCAGAGGGCGAGGGGATCAAGGCGCCACGTCACAAGCGCGAAAGCGCGGAAATAACGTCGGAAAAAAGGCATTACTCCCGCGCTTCACACTGCAGCGCTACAATTTGGAGGGGCGAATCAGGCCGCGATGACTTCCTTCACGCCCGGCACCTTATCCTTCAGGGTTCTTTCGATACCCATCTTAAGAGTCATGGTCGACATCGGGCAGTGGCCGCAGGCGCCCACCAGGCGCACCTTCACCACGCCGTCATCGCTCACTTCGACAAGTTCCACGTCGCCGCCGTCTGCCTGCAGCGCGGGCCGAATATTCTCCAGTACAGCCTTAACCTCTTCTACCATGTTGTCCTCCAGGATAGTTTCTCGTCTGTGACAGCTTCAATTTTAATGGATCGCCAATTTAAAGGCAAGCGTAACGCTGTGACGCAGTTTCTCCTCCCGACTATCCCCACCCCGCCCCTTGAAGGGGAGGGAGAGTTCACTCAGGTCTTTTAATAGTCGGGAAGATGTAACACATGAACGACTTAACGACTTAACGACGCAACGCCTTTTCTTCCCGTCACTTCTCCCCATGCACGCCGGGCGAGGTGAGCGGGTAGGGGGAGAGGACTTCGTCGAGCGCCGCCGCACTCAGGATGCCGCGCTCCAGCACGACTTCGCGGATGCTCTTGCCGCTTTGGGCCGACTCCTTGGCCACCTCGGCCGCCGCCGCGTACCCGATGCTCGGGGCGAGTACGGTGGCAAGCCCCACGGACTGATCCAGGTAGCTGCGGCAGCGCGCCTCGCTGGCGCCGATCCCCGCCACGCAGCAGCCCGTGAACTGGTGCAGACAGTTCTTCAGTATTTCCAGTGAGAAGAGCGTGTTATAGGCGATGACCGGCATCATGACGTTCAGCTCCAATTGCCCCGCCTGGGCCGCCATGGTGACGGCCAGTTCCGCTCCGATTACCTGGAAACAGACCATGTTGGTGACTTCCGCCATGACCGGGTTCACCTTCCCCGGCATGATGGAGGAGCCGGGCTGCATGGCGGGGAGGGTTATCTCGCCCAGCCCGGTCCGCGGCCCGGAGGAGAGCAGCCTCAGGTCGTTGGCGATCCGGATCAGGTTGAGCGCCGTTCCCTTGAGGCTGGCGCTAAGCGCCACGAAAGGGTCCATGTTCTGCATGCGCTCCACCAAGTCCTTGCCCCGGGTCAGTTCCTGGCCCGTTTCACGGGCGAGCCCCGCGACGATCCGGTCGATGAAGGTCTCCTCCGCATTAAGGCCGGTCCCGACCGCGGTGCCGCCGATGCCGAGCTCGCGCAGCCCCGGCAGCGCGCGGGTGACTCCCGCCAGGTTGTTGCCGATGGCCTGGGCGTAGGCCGCGAACTCCTGCCCGAGCCGGATCGGGACCGCGTCCTGCAGATGGGTGCGCCCGGATTTGAGGATGCCGTCGAACTCGACCGCCTTGCCTCGCAGGGTACTCACCAGCCCCTGCAACTCGGCTCCGACCTGATCGGCCAGCTCGAGCGCCGCCAGCCGCATGGCGGTCGGGAATACGTCGTTGGTCGATTGGGCCATGTTGACGTGGTCGTTCGGGTTCACCTTGCTGTAGACGCCGAGCTTCCCGCCCATCAGCTCATTGGCGCGGTTTGCCAGCACCTCGTTCACGTTCATGTTGTGGGAGGTTCCGGCGCCGGCCTGGAAGGGGTCGACCAGGAACTGGTCCTGGAAGTCTCCGGAAAGCGCCTGATCCGCGGCCGCGACGATCGCTGCACCGAGTTCAGCGTCGAGTCGTCCGGTCGCCATGTTGGCCTGGGCCGCGCACTTCTTGATCCTGAGTGTGGCCCGGACCAGGGCGGGGTGCGGCTTCAGCCCTGAAATCGGGAAGTTCGCGATAGCCCGCTGGGTCTGGGCGCCGTAGTACGCACCGGCGGGAACTTCAACCGTTCCCATGGTGTCCTTCTCAAGACGCGTTGCCATATAAGCTCCTTTGTGCCCGCCTATAACAGTCGAAAGTTTCCTTCTCTATCTCTATGCCGCGCAGCAGGGCGTCTAGCTGTTTATCCAGCTACGCTCATCCTGTCTCGTTGGCTTATTGCCACTGCCTATAGATTACCACTAACCAGAGCCATTGCGTCAAGTTACCGGTGATTCTACAATACAGAGCCCGCAGTGTTATGCCTTCCTGCAGTAGAACTGGTGCTGATCCACTCGCTTTACGATTCGGCCTTGTAGAGACGCATTGCATGCGTCTCCTTTACCCGATCACGCTTTAGATCAACTAGAACGCGGCAGCGCTGAGACGCTCCGGCGTCCAACACCGGAGGTGAGATCAGCGCCCTTACCGGCACGTCCCCACGAAGGCGAACCGGGACGCAGGAGCGTCCCCTGATGCATTCCCACGCGGGAGCGTGGGAACGATGAAAAGGAGTAGTCTCTTTCAATGTCTTTTGCGCCCTTCACCCGACCAGTTCCCCGAGCCTCAGAAGTTCCTCCAAGCTTTTCACCTCGAAGACCGCGCACCCCAGGGAGGCGGGAAGCTGCAGGTCGACCTGGTAGCGGTCCCCGACAAAGAGGGTCTCGGAGGGCACTCTGCTGATGGCGTCTAGAATCTCCTGCAGCGTGCTCCGGTCCGGCTTGGGGCGCCAGGAATCCTCGATGGTGAACACCCTTTGAAAGCTCCCCGCTATCCCCAGCTCCGCCATGATCCGGGCGGAGAGCGGGCGGTTATTGTTGGTGTAGATGTGCAGTTCGAAGCGTTCGGCCAGCCTTGCCAGCAGCTCCAGCACGCGCGGGTCGGGGTGCAGCACCCCTTCGGGGTGAACCTCCAGATTGAACCTGCGGTGCAGCTCCTTCAGGTTCCCCCCGAGGGAAACCACTCCCACGCTGAGCGTCCCTTCGCCAGCGCCGGTGCAGGAGCGCACCTCGCGCAGCAGGTCTTCGGCCTCCGAAGCGCTGATTCCCTTCAGCGAGGCGACGTAGCGGCAGGCGCACTGGTGCACCTCCTCGCCGAGCCGTTCGTCCTGGTAAAGGGTCCCGTCCAGATCGAAGACGATGGCGCGCAGGGCTTGGCCCGCCGGTATCCCTGTCACAGCCCCATACCCCATTTTCTCATGCAAAGAAGCTGAGGGTTTTCGACCCCCTTGGCCTGGATCAGCACCTTGAAGGTGTCACCCATCCCCCCTTCTGGGAGCATCAGCTTTTTAAGGGCGAGCCGGTGCTTGAGCCGCTCCGGCTCCGTCGTGGCTTGCGCCTCCAGCCGGATCAGCTCCTCGAGAAGTCCCGTTCCCAATAGGAAGCGGTACTGTTCGCCGTACCAGGCGGTGGCAAGGCCCGCTTCCTCGCCCGCAGCCACCAGCGCACTGAAGTTGATGTGGGTCGTTATGTCCTGCTCCCCGACCAGGACGTAGGGGTTCTCGCCGGTGGTGTGTTTATGGTAGCAAAGGAGCGTGCCGTCCCTTCTCTGGGGGGCGTAGAGCTCCTCGGCCAGGTAGCCGTAATCGACCGTGAGGACGAAGCCGCGCTCCAGAGCGCCGGCCGCCGCCGCGATCCAGGCGGGTGCGGCGAGGTTGATTTCCGCGCGCTGGCCCGGCTGCAGGGCCACCCGGAACCTGTCCAGGTAGGCGGTGAGCTCCGGGGTGGCAGGGGCGCGTAGCCGTTCCAGGAAACCGCCCCCGTCGGCTCCAATGAAGAGCTCCTTGAGTCCGTCGTTGGTCATCTCCACGACGTGAACCGGCATGGCGTCGAAAAGCTCATTGGAGATGATGCAACCGGTCAGCCGCAGCTCTCCGGCGGCGAGAGCCTCTGGCGCGCTCCAGGCGAGCCGCTCGCCGTGGCGCGCCAGGAAAGCGGCCTGGGCCTCCTGGAGGGTCGGCTCCTTTTCGATGAGACGGTAGGTGAGCCCGGCGTAGAGCGGTTGGTTCAGTTCGCAGATGGCGTCCAGGATGTCGAGGGCGAGCTGCCCGCCGCCGGCGCCCGCCTCGGCGATCGTGAAGGCGGCAGGGGAGCCGAGCAGTTCCCAGAAGCGGCAGATCTCCTTGGCGATCAAGCGTCCGAAGGCGCCGTGCACGTTCATGCTGGTGTAGAAGTCCCCTTCGGCGCCCACCTTGCGGCCGGCCGAGGTATAGTAGCCCAGGCCGGGCTCGTAGAGAGCCGCCTCCATGAACTTGTCGAAGGAGATTTCCCCCTGCGCGGTGATTCGGTCCATGAGGATCCGGGCCAGTTCCGTATTGGTTGTGTTCTCTGTCATTAAAGCCCTCCGAAGAGTTTATATATAAGGTATGGCTCGAATTTTGTCAACGGAACAGGGGGCGCGGCGGGGGGGGAGTCATCGGGAGGGAAGGATAGATCGAGGTAGGTTTTGATTTATCCCCCCTATGGAATAGGGGGGAAGCCGAACGAAGAGAGGCAGGGGGGGGTTTTTGCCGGG
>Ga0209123_1002748_pt1 | contig 14281 bp, 15 predicted proteins | sample BarGraIncu00431A_FD_184500 | JGI IMG/M metagenome (GOLD analysis project Ga0209123, IMG submission 184500) | Arctic peat soil microbial communities from Barrow, Alaska, USA - Barrow Graham LP Incubations 004-31A (SPAdes) (version 2) | ecosystem: Environmental > Terrestrial > Soil > Wetlands >...
CAAAATATCGGCAGCTTCATCGGAAGGCATGATTTCCAACAGATCGGATGCTTTTTCATCCGGTAACGTTTCAATCAAACTGACTTGCACATCGGTATCCACTTCTTCCAATACTTCGGCAGCCGTATCATCATCCAAACTTTGAAATAAATTGATTTGACTTTGTTTATCCAGATCTTCCATGATATCAGCAATATCCGCCGCATGCAGTGTACGGATCTTATTCATGGATGTCGCAAGTTGAAGATTTTGAATTCCATTGGATAAAGGCTGAACATCATCCCAGATGACCAAGCGATTACGGAACTCTTTCTTTAGCAGTGTTGACACCTTGATGACCAGATATTCGACACCCAATCTTCTGAAAAGACCGCGTAGTCCGATATCGACCGCCAAAATACTCCAGATACCTTCGATTTGTCCGACTCGCACATCATTGACGCGCTCAACTTTTTTTCCGTTGATATCAATGATCTGTTTATCTAAGAACTCACGCGCAAGAAAAATCTCACTTTCGGGAGTCGGCATAACGATGATACTGTTGGCGTTCAATCGAACGAAATACTTATCTTTTTCATCTTTCAGTACTTCCATCGAATCGGAAGAAACATAAAATAATCGCCGGCCATTTTTAACTTCAATAGCTTTGACGATTGGTTTGCTTGAACTAAAATCAAGAATCAGGTCATTCAATTTTCCGATGACTGAATCATTGATATTATGAATATTGCTATTTAAAATCTTGCTGAAAAAAAAGTTATTGGAGTTCTGCATAGTCCTCCCCCTTCCGTTTAGGCGGGAAGAGTTAAAACAGAAGCAAATAGACTTCTCCCCGACATTTGATTGTTAAAAATTACGAAACTAAAATCTCCTGAGTTTCTATCTGCCGGATCCCCGTCCATTTACCGTCACCTCCTATTTTTATGTTGTTATGATAGTCTGATACCTCACTAATTGTAACCCCTGACTTGATTTATATCAACCTTTACATTTTCAGAGTGAAACCTTATTTCATCATCACTCTGTGGGTGAATCGAAACCCTCACTTATAAATTAATTTCAATCCACTGTTTATCCTTTGTTTACCACTTATTACGTACTTTTTCCGCAAATCCGAGAAAATGTTCCAATACGATGACTTGACCGTCATCTAAAATTGCTTTCCCATCGAAAGTACCGAATACTTGATGTTGATCACTCTGAATGATCCCTAATGTCGTCAGCGCTTTACGATCTAAAATAGGTGTAAATATAGCTTCGAAACGACCGTCAGACGATGTAAACGACCATGGTCCCATAAAATCAGGTTTCTTGTCGATCATCCCGCCAGGCGCAAACGTTACTTGGTCCAATTTATGAGCGATTCCGCCATAGAAAAGCATGTTTTCTGTCGCATTTTTGTTTTTACCGAAGCCATACCCGAGGTTAAACCCGAAAGTATGACCATCGATCTGACCCATCCCTGCACTCCAAAACCAGGTGTTGTTGTAAGTCCAAACCCCTCTGCCCCAATCCAGTAAGCCATAGGAATTTTCCGGAGCGAAAACGATCGTTTCATCATTGAATTTAACGAAACCGCTGGCACGCATACCGATGATTTTTTGATTATAGTAGAAAGCTCGTTTCCAAAATTTGAAAGGAGTCGCAATGACCATGCTGTCGCGCGGTTCTTCACTCAGTTCGAATTCCATCGATACCGGATGACTGATATCGAACTGATCGATTTCAACGGTCAATTTTCGGACATTTCCTTCATGACGGAATGCGATATGGGTTTTATCATCCTCAAATTGCACATCTGTCTTTTTTGATGAAGATGGAAGATACATTTTTCCCAACGGAAACATGATCATCGGACTGCGCGTTATTTCTTTTTTAGTAACGAAGTTCATCAGTGATACACTGATCAACCCCATGTAGGAATTATCCGCGATTGTCATTGCGACAGCGTAAGAATCATTATGGATCAGATAATAATCCCACTCTTTGATTCTGAACATATTAGCTCTGATCTCATTGCGATCATAGATCTTGACCGGACTTGTTGAATAGCCGCTTTCAACCAAACGTCCGAGATCGTCCAATAGTTTCCCGGGTTTTAATTGTTTCTGTTCCATACGCGTTTCCCCCTAGTTTGAATATTCATGAAAATCGAATATAAAACAAACATCATTCTATGTCAGAAACTAATCATTCTTTCTATTTTGCAGCTTTCTCGATCAGTGCCTTGATCACGCTTCGATCAACGATATTTCCTTCATTGATCCGTTCCTCAAAGTTTTCCCAACCGCAGAAAGCTAAATAAGAACTCAATGTCGGATCATCATAGATCCCGGTGATCGGTCCTTGATAATAACCCAATTGGATCAATGCATTTTGCATCGTTTCAATCAACTTACTGTCTAAGATAAGTTTGTCTTCTTCTTTTGTCTTGTTGAAATACATCTCGTAGAGATCAAGCAGATCAGACAATTTCTTGATAGGCTCAGGATCATCATCAACTCTGAGATCGATGTATCGGTCATTATAACCGCCGTAACTACCGTTTTTCTTAACCACCAACAAGGAAGCCGATTGTCGGCCGCGTCGATCCCCACCGGCATTTTGAGCCGCATCCAGGGCAAGAACCAATCTTCTCGCCAATGTGCCTTCAGAACTTTTAAATGTTGATGCCAATGCTTTTACCGTCTCTTCACTCACCAGAATATTTCCCTGACAAGCTAAGTTTGCTTCACTGATGCCACCGGCAAAATCAAAACATTTGTTGCCGGTGAAAGTCGCTGATCCGCCGTTGGCATCCACGATGCCGAACTGCCGTTGTTCGATATCCGGATCGGTACTTTTTAAATACTCTAATGTTTCTTGCGCCGACGATCCTTTTTCAAGCATTTCCAGTCCGAATTTTCCGAAATCCAGATTTGCCATGGCTTGTGTGGCAATGGCTCCGACATCGGCTTTTGCCCAAGGGACACAAGATCCGACAGCCAGAAATTTTGATTGTACGGCAATTCCTAACTCACCGGTAAGCGGGTCACGTGCGACGATCGAAAATGTGGATATATTTTTCATGCGTTCTCCTTTTGAATTATCTGCGAATTCAACTTTGTTTAAGATAACATTCTTCACTGAATCCGGCAGACGGTATTCCGAGTGCTTGATTCAACCTAGCCCAATAATTGACACTGGCAATCGTGCTTGCCAGTAAGACGATTTCTTTTTCAGAGAAAACTGATGTTAATTGAGAGATGAATGACTCGGGAAATAAGGATGGTGTTTTGGACATGCGGATCGCATATTCAAGAGCCACTATCTCTCGTTGTGTAAACGTTTTTACGGTCTCTTTTTCGATTATTCCTTGCATGACTGCTATCTCTTCATCCGAAATACCGTTGACGTTGATTCCGGCGGCATTCATATCGATACAAAAAGCACACGAGCACGTCAATGAGGCTTGAAGTCGAACCAGGTTCAGTAATCTTTTTTCTTTGGCATCTTTGCCTTTAGCCGTCAATGCTTCCATCATCCCGGCACCCAACGCTGCTTTCGGTACCCACGTCAATAATTTCCCGGGCAACAACTCTTTTCCTGTTTCATGTTTTGAGATCCATAATCCGATTCTCAGAAAGAACGGAATCTTATCGGGCACCTTAATAAAGGGTCTTACCATAATGAACCTTTCCGTCGTTCGAATCAAACGGCAATTATTCAATCTCAGTGGTTCGGGTCAGACGTTATTTCATCCGCATGACTTTCTTCGCAATACTGATCATCGGTTTAAACAACGGACCTTCCATATCAGACGCCACATCCTTCATACGTTCACTGATTTTGATGCTTTGCGGACAATAGCTTTCACAAAGTTTACAGCTCTTGCACATGGAGGCATAGGCGGGATGACGTGTCATGGCCCCGGTATTTTGAATATACGAAAACTTCGATATGAAACCTTTATGATTCAGGTATTTATCGTTATAAGCAGCGAAACAGGCCGGAATGTCGACACCGTGCGGACATGGCATACAATACCCGCAAGCTGTACAATTGACCTTCGTCTTTTCACGGATGATCTCTCTGGCTTTATCAAACACGGCTAATTCAGTCACCGACAATGAATTGGCTTCGGCATCCGAAGCGATTCGAATATTATCATCCACTTGTTCTTGCGTGGACATACCGGATAAAACAACGTTTACTTCCGGATGATTCCATACCCAGCGCAGTGCCCAATCAACAACGTTTCTGTTTGGAGTCAAATTTTTCCATAGTTCGTCGATCTCTTTCGGCAAACCGAAAACGATCTTTCCGCCGCGTAACGGTTCCATAACGATGACCGGAATTCCTTTGGCAGCCGCATACTGCAGTCCGCTCTTGCCGGCCTGATTATTTTCATCAATAAAGTTATATTGGATCTGTGTAAAATCCCAATCGTAGGCATCGATCAATTGAATGAATTCATTTTTGGTTCCGTGAAAAGAGAATCCCAAATTGATGATCTTGCCGGATTTCTTTTTCTCAGCGATCCATTCGAGGATACCGATCGATTTCAAACGGTTCCAGGTATCGATATCCATCAACATATGGATCAGATAATAATCGATGTGATCGGTCCGCAGACGTTCTAACTGAGTGTTGAAGATCTTATCGAAATCAGCAGTCTTCTTGGCTAAAAAGGGTGGTAGTTTCGTTGCGATCTTCACTTTATCACGATAACCCTTGGCTAATATCTTTCCGAGAACGATCTCACTTTTCCCGTTTGAATACACATAGGCAGTATCGAAATAATTGACTCCTCGATCGATCGCCGAAACGATCATTTTCTCTGATTCTTCTTCGTCGATGCCGTTCCCTTTTTTGGGTAGGCGCATGCATCCGAAACCCAGGATAGAAAGCATCTCATCATTTTTTGTGTTTTTTCTGAATTTCATCGTTATTTCCCTGTTGTATTTTCCTTAAGAACGATCTTTATTCGTTCTTCTTCTCACTCAGTATAACAATATTTTACGCTGTTTACGAGTTAAATCAGGAAGAAATTAAGCACCTGCATCAGACAGATTTCAGCGTGTTTTTTTACGTAGAAATTCAGCGACAGACTTGTTGAATCGATCCGGATATTCGACAAACGGCAGATGTCCGCAATGCGCAAAAATCTCCATTTCACTGGTTGAAATTTCTTGATGAAACCATTCGGCATTGGATACAGGGATCAATTGATCTTGTGCTCCCCACAAAATAAGTACCGGCATCTTGATGTTTTTGACAGGTTCGCTCAAGTCAGCATTTCGGTTATCACGACTGAATTTCATGAACGATGAGCCGGGTATCTTGGCATTGTAAGCGTACGCTTTCATGAATACATCCTTATTCCAAATGTCTTTATTGTAGAGACTTAGTTGCACCAGATATTTCTGCATCGGATACGATAAAAAGATATTTTCGACTAACCACGGAGGAAGACTTTTATGTTGATTACTTTGGTGGCCGGCTGCATCCACAAGGATCAGTGAATCGATACTGCTTGGATGTTCGATTGTGATATGAAGAGCGATCTCCCCACCGAGACTATGGCCTAACAGATCATAGTGATCATATCCCAATTGGTTCATCATGCGATTTAATAGTAAAGCTAAGTGTTCGCGCGAATAATCGATCTTTATATCTTTATCCGAATTAGCAAACCCCGGCAGATCGACAGCGATCACTTTTCGTTCCTTACTCAATTCGCTGATATTCAGTTGAAAATTATCGGAAGATTCGAGAAATCCATGGATCATCAACAACGGAACCGACCCTTCGCCGGCTTCACGTATAAACAATCGAATCCCGTCGACATAAATAGTACGTCCACCTTCTTCAAGTGTTGATGCGAATTCACGAAGTGCCCTCTTTTTTGTGTTCTTCTCGATAAGAACAAAAATGATCACTCCGGCCAGCAGTGCGATCAGTATCAACATGATCCCTTCGATAAAATTAAATTTCATACAAGTTGTCCGCCTTTGCGTATCGACTGTTCAGTCAACATCTATTTACATGGATACTATCACAAGCAGCCCGGAAGTGTCAGAAACACACACTGGAACAAAGGAAACTGATGATATTAGGATACTCGTTGTCGATCGTTTATATGCGAAAAACTTTGTTACTCGCCGATATATTCAAATCTTTTGAGTGATTCTCCGTTATGCATCACAGTTTCATTCCACATCGAAGCCGGACGAACCCAGAACCCTTTATCACCATAGAGCGCTTGATACACCACCATCTCTTCAAGTGTCTCGGAATGTTTAGCTAAGTAGAGAACTCTGTATTCATTGCCTTTGAAATGTCTGTATTTACCGATTTTGATGTTATTTTCCATTTGATTGCTCTGCTTTCTTTTCGTTACTTTTTCTTCACTTTTGATTGATGCAGTTCAGAATTCTCAATCACTCTGAACTTGACGATTTGACGGATCAATTCATACGGGAGCGGTTCATTGATTGGGAATTGGACCGATCCTTTTGCGCCCTTATACATCGCTAATTCATTTTTAAACTTTTCGATTCCGCTGGGTGTCGGATAGAATCCGATATGATTCTTATACGCAGCGAAATGAACCAGATTTCCATACAAATCGAATGTCGGCATCTGATAACTTATTTTTTCTGTTGCTTCCGGTGCGACTTCTTTGATTACTTTTCGAAGTGTCTGTAAAAGCTCTTGAACATCTTCCGGAAAAGTGAGGATATATTCGTCGATTGAAGAAATAGTCTTTTTTTCATCGGTCATTGTTTATCTCCAGTTGTTTCATTCGAATTTGGCTAACGTTTTTAATGCCTTAAGCGTGATCCATTTCGAGGATAACCCTTTCGATTCAATCGAAACCAGCATCTTCCCATTGTTGGTGGATTCCAGTTTCCATGTACCGTCAGGCATCTGTTTACTTTTGATTACTTCGATTGCTTCATTCAATCGATCATCACGGATATTTAACTCGGCGAAAATACTCAGTAACTCCAAGACATCCGTTTGGTACATCAGTGGAAATCCTAATCTCAACCAACCCGGTCGTGCGATCGTTTGAAGATCATGGCTCTTCTTAAACAAATGATGTTTCAAAAAATATTCAGCCAGTTCATTGATTTTTCGATTCACTTCATCACTTCGTTTTTCTTGTGGGATCGCTGCCAGTGCCTTGAATGCTTTCGCTGCTCCCATGTGACAGGAATGTTTTCCCCAGCATGTTGTATACCTCAAATAGATTGGATCCGTTGGTGCCATATCTCCATCATCTGTACGCTGTACTCGAACGATCCAATCGATTGCTTTCCTTACGCGTTCATCCTCCAAATAACCGAGTTTGATAAGTGTATAAACCATGTTTCCGCTTAAACACGGAATAACTCCGCTCGTAAGTCCGAACCCTGTTTTTGCGCTTTGATCATAGGAGAAACCTCCGCTTTCAGGCTCTTGAGAGTGCGTCAGGATAAACTCGCACGCGTTCTTGATACGCGGGTCATCCGGGTCAACCCCAAGTTCCGCAAGAATCAGTAAGGTCCAAACTGTGCCTCGATATTTATCACGGTAGAACTTCGATCGAACACCCCAAGAACCATCTTCATTTTGTTTAGCGAGGATCTTCGGTACGATACCTTTCTCCATAATCCTATTCTTGGCCAGAATGATTTCTTGATCATCCGGTGACCTATTATAAAGTGAACGTTGCGTAAAGTAGTTCACTGATGGATTATTCTCTTCAAGAAGCCAATCAAGTACCGTACTATTCATCGACCTGACTCCTTTCAACTGTAATTACCGAAAATGAACTCATCATCACTACCTCAAACTGACTTTTATAAATTATATCACCATTGGTTATTTCGCAACAATCAATTAGAAATAACTGTTTAAAAAATACTTAATTTTGTTACCCTTGCCACTTATTGTTTCAACGTTAATACATCTCAATGTTAGGTGATATTTTACAATTAAAAACCTCAGTATTTCGGACCGAGGCGATTTCAATTGTTTCATGATTTATTTATTGATTGGCTAAAGTAAATTTATTGATTTGATGTTAGTTGTTCAATGATAAGTTGGATTCTTTTAATTCTAGTTTCGACTTTTTTTGAATCAATCACTTGCCGAACAAATTCTTTTCGGATCGAGTAAGATTTTCCCTCAAAAACATTCAATAAATCATTGTCTGTTAAAGTGCTTGTCAAATCATCCGGAAGTAGAACCTCGCGGTTATTACTTTCCAATGTCAATGTCACTGTAACACTGTCACCGCCCTGGTAACCGCTGCGTTCGCGATGTTCCTTCGCAAAAGGAAGTAAAAATTGGCCGCTCATGGAAGCAATGGTACTTTGATATTCATATTCATTGATCTTAACTTTGACTGGAGGGCGTTTCCCGGCTTGAAGCTCTTCAAGATTTCCCGTTGGAACGACGATTGCGACATTATTCCCAAACGATTGCAGTATGCATGTGAACGTAGTTTTCATAGTTACCTCCGATTTTATAGATCGAATAAAAACTAAAACATTGAATTCTTCTGTGGATTTCAGTATATCACTGCTTATAGTTCCTTTCAATTGTGTCTTACCAAATCTGAGATTAACATAATAAGATTCTTAAATGAATTATTTATACGGCACTGATCCTAAAATTAATGAAAATCTGTGACTTTATACTAGAAACATTAGTGTGTATCTGCAGACATCTGTTTTCTTGAATTCCTTTATTGTGTGGAGATTGCTGTTATCGATATTTCATGATTTGTGTAGCGTATTCAATATAAAAGAGTTCTCGATTTTGAGAACTCTTTAGAAAATTATGTTACCTTGTGTTTACTCTTTTTTACTTATTTCTTCCATTATCAAAGATTTTGACAGTTTCATCGCATTAATTAAATTCGTGTAGCGAGCGAAATTTGAACTTCCTTCTTCATACTTCGACTGTGCTTTTTCGCATTTACTGATGATTGAAGATATAGGTCGTAACGCTACCACTAATTCTTCTTTCGAAAAATGACTTACCTCTTCACGATTTTCAATTAATGATTTCGAAACAGATAAAGCCTTTATTCGATTCTTAAGAAGTGAATGTTGGGAGATTCCCTCCGCAAATTTCGGTTGAATCTTTATACAATTACTGATACTTGAAGCCACAACATGGAGTGCTTCCGTATATTCTTCCTTCGTGTAGTTTCCCATTACAGATCACCTCCATTTAATCCCTGTTATTCTGTTCGATAACTATTCAAAGGTCTCAAAAAATATAACTGTTGAATCCTTTAAATATTACTCAAAATTGCCGTTTTCATATAGCTGAAAGTCATGCCTTGACTTAAACCGATCGATTCGATTTTTTTCTTTTAAAGTCTATTTGACTGATGCATCGTAAATCGATTGAATGGATTCATCTAACATATGGTTAAACTCTTCTTCACTTTGGTTAACATTTAACCCTTCCGTTAATGCCCTTGAGAAACTAGCGATCAGATGTTTATTCCTTGCTAGTTTTTCATTTGCTTCTTCCCTTGAATATCCTCCGGAAAGGGCAACAACTCTTACCACATTCGGAAGTTTAGCGAGTTCTTCATAAAAATTATCAACATCGGGTATAGTAAGTTTAAACATTACCTGACTGTTTGCCTCCAATGTTTTTAGGTGTTCTAACAGTTCTTTTTTGAGAATCACTTCCGCCTGTTGTTTATTTGGTGTATGAATATCTACCTCCGGTTCTAAAATCGGAACCAACCCTGCCGCGACAATGATTTTACCAATTTCGAATTGTTGGTCAACAATTGCCTTGATTCCGATTTCATTCACCGAACTTATGACTGAGCGCATTTTTGTGCCAAAGATATGACGTTCTTTAGCACGAGTCAGCAATTCATCAAGATTAGGAATCGGCTTCATTAATTGAACACCATTCTCTAAATCCGCTAAACCTTTGTCCACTTTTAAAAATGATAAGATTCCCTTTGTTTCCCAAAGATAATCTGCACTGTATTTCCCATCAACTTTCAGATCCATTGTTTTTTCGAATAGGATAGTTGCAAGAATTCTTTCTGAAGTAAAGGCCGGGCTTTTCATGATCCTTGATCTCATTTCATGGACCAATTGAATCATCACAGCATCACCGGAATATGATTCTTCTGGAATTCCGTAAGTTTCGAGTGCCTTGGGTGTGCTGCCACCGCTTTGATCCAGTGCAGCAATAAACCCGTTATCGTTTTTCATTCTGTCTAATTGTACTATGTTCATAAAAACACCTCCGTTTTTATATATCGTTATTAAATTATACACCTTTTTAACCTGCTAACACTTCTCAATGACTATAGTACTTATTCGTCTATTTTTTGAATATAGGAATCGCAGTGCCTCTTCAGTTGCATGTGCTTCATTTACATATCTGTGTCGTTTGAGTAACCTATCCATTGTTGTCAACTTTTCACCGTCCAAAGCTTCAAAGGCATTTCCTTGCGCTTCATTATATTTCGCAAAATCCCTAGTATGTTTAAACAAGATCATTTCAGCAATTGACCGGTAAAAAATGAAACTTCTAAATCCTTGAGCGAATTTGTCGATTTTAATCGCGAATTGATAATAAGTTTCTATATCTTTCGAATATGTAAAATGTGTCAAATGCATTTCTACGCGAAGTAATTCATAATAAATATGCGATTCATAGCTTGACCTCCTTGACCCTTCAAGAGTATCCAGCATATCAAGATAAATTTGTTTGGCTTTATTGTGCAATCCATTTTTGTCGTAGAGAATCGCCATTTTATAGAGTGAACTCCAAAGATCAAACCAAGTTTCTGCATAATTATCAATTCCAAATTGAATTAATTGAATCGCTTTTTCAAAATCTGCCGATTTTAATCTTGAAGCGGTAGAATAACAATGTTGGCATTTTAACGATCCGCTTTTAACTCTTTTTAGTGAAAAAACATATTCTGAAAAGAGGTCTTCGGAGAAACCTTTTATCGTCATCATTTCTTCTATTTCGTTAATTTTCATCAAGCATTTCCTTACCTATTCATTGTTTAGAGAAAGTATCTCATTCGCTTCCCATGCTGATAAAAGTAAGTACTTACTAAGATAGACATTCAAATACTCATTTTCGAATAACTCGATTTTTAATGAAGGATCGTGTTGAAGTAAAATATCATTAAGTGCGTCTACTTCCATCTTCGTAATACTCCATTCGTCAAGATTTTACTAGCGTCTTAAAATCACAACAGTTTCGACATGTATCATTTGTTAAGTTTGAACACAAATCCTCAGCACTATTGCTTTCCTTTTTACCATTATTTTCTGATTTTGCGTTTACAAATTCACCGGCTTTAAATATGAATCGAATAAATTAAGTTTTCATTTAGAACTTTTTCTAACTTGAAATGAAAATACGAAAATATAATTTGTTACCCTATTTTATAAAGTATGATGCAACTAATGTTTTTTCGGTTTCATCATCTTTCTTTGAATCTACATAAATTTTTCTATCAATTTTAATTTTTTCGTGTTTCAAACATAATTCCATAAATAATATAAATATTCCTATATCAATTCTATTAGAATAAACTATTCTATCAAAAGGCATCATACCTCTTTTACCTAACTCTTTATATCTATAAATATGCAGTTCATTTTTATTATTTTCAACTTTCCAAGGTTGTGTATTACAACTACTTGGAGCAAATCTAAGAATGTTAGTAAAATTTAATTTATTGCCACTCCATATTTCATCAAGTGGCTTTCTTTTGCTTTTATACATATCTTTTCTAAATTTATCTATTGAGACTTTTTTTATAGCTATCATAATAATAAAATTAAGATCATTATATTTAATATTTTCAGTTTTACCAAATCCAAACCACAAAGTTCCAATATTTAGTGAAGCAAGATATAAATCTAATTGCTCACCAATGTAACCCATATTTTGTAAGTAATTATCTTTTTTCTCGCTATATAATAAAATACAGTATTCTTCATCCCTCTTGCAAGTTGTTTCTTCAGCTGAAACAATTTTGATATCTACTTTTATATTATCTATAAGTGGTCTAAATGTTTTAAATTTCTTTTGAATATCATCTAATTCTAAATTGGATATTTTATCTAATCCGGTATTTCTAAATAGGTGAAATGACTTTCGTTTAAATATCATTTCATATAATAATTCATCCATACTTATTCCTCCTCGTCCAAAATATAATATGTTAATTTAAAATTATATTCAAGAAAATTTTTATAATTAGTTTGTTTAACAAATGGAAAATGAGCAATTAATTTCTCTCTATTTATCAATCTATTTTCTTGTATCCACACACACTATATCAAGCTCTACACTAACGTTAAATTTGCTTAAAAAATCCTTTTTTAACGAATTATCGCTATTTTTTTCAAAACTGCAAAATTTTGAAAAGTGCGTAAAACCTAGTAATTTCAACGTTTTTGCGTTGTAGTAAAACCACACACTCCACGTGGATGGTATATTCTAAGAAACATATCCAACTATAAACAAAATTTTAAATACCCAAGATGTAAAAACCATTAAAGTTCTTTGCTTTGTATAACCATTCAATAAGTATTTCATAATCAGTTGGTTTGCTTTCAAGAATCATAGCTGCGATATTGTCGATTAAGTCGGGCTTGTAGTAGTTAGTACCAAATATGTCTAAAATGCCGCTTTTCGAATTGTTGTATGTTCCGCAGGCAAAAAAACTACTGTATTCATTGAAAAATGTATCAATATCATCTACATATATGTACAGCGAATCATCCCGCCAATTCTTCATACCGTTTGCAATTATTTTTTTAATCTTAGAATCAGAAGGCATTTTACAAAATTGTATTTCAATAAAAGCAGAACCGCCAAATTCTCTTCGTTCTTCTTGGGAATTAAAAACATAAAACACTATAACACCCCCTACAAAATTATAATTTGCCTTTCCTTTAATTATCGTCGTATCAGTTTTTTATGGCATCGACCCTTGTCATCAATACTACCGTTTCGACATGATACGTTTGCGGAAACATATCGACCGGTTGGATCTTCTTAACGGTATATCCTTTTGTTTGAAGCAGATTGATGTCTCTCGCTAAGGTAGCCGGATCACATGAAATGTAGACTAAACGCTCTGCTTGGATCGCTGCGATCGATTCGATCGTGGATTCATCAAGACCTTTGCGCGGAGGATCTACGATGATCACGTCAATCTTTTTGTTTTCTTCGCTTAACTGAGCACTGATGCCGGCGACATCTCCGTTGAACCAGGTAATATTTTCGATATGGTTGATGGCTGCGTTAGCTTTAGCGTCTTGGATCGCTTGAGGTAAGATCTCGACACCCAGTACTTCTTTTACTTTACGGCTGACCCAAATAGCGATCGTACCGATTCCGCTGAACAGATCCATGACGGTATCTGTTTCTTTCAACTCCGCAAATTCAGCCGCCAGATCATACAGAACTTTGGCTTGGATCGGGTTGACTTGGTAGAAAGATTTACTGGATATCTGGAATTTGAAATCACCCAGTTGATCGGTGATCGTTGATTGAGTTGTCAAACATCTTTCTTCATTGCCTAAAAGAACATTATCGTTACGGTTATTCAGGTTCTGAACGACCGACTTGATGTTCGGGAACGTCTCCAATAAACCTTCGACCAGTTGTTTGCGTTGCGTCAGATCCCATGTATTGGTGATCAAAACAACCATGCATTCATCCGCGGCAAAAGCTTTCTTCAATAAAACGGTTTTCAACATTTCCGGTTTTAATTCTCTGGAATTGTAGAAATCGAGGATATATTTTAAGATGTTGTTTTGTTCGGAGGGTTGTAAAAAACAATCGCTGAAAGGCAGGATATCATGTGAATGAGCACGGTAGAAACCACTGATCAATAGACCGTTCTTATCGACCGCAAAAGGAACCTGAACTTTGTTTCGGTAATTCCAAGGAGTTGCCATCGTAATGATCGGGTTGACTGAACAATCTGTTTTCGCGATACGTTTCATGACATTTTCAACACGGCTTTGTTTGAATTCGGCTTGTGTTTCAGCCGACATATGTTGAATCTGACAACCGCCGCATTGGTAGGCGATCGGACATGTCGGGATCACACGACCCGGAGCATCATTAAGACGTTTCATAGCACGTCCATAGCCATAGTTTTTCTTTACATTGATCAGTTGAACTTCCGCTGTTTCTCCTAAAATCAAATCTTTTACGAAGACGCAGAAACCATCTTCGGTTTTTCCCATTCCTAAGCCTTCTGAATCATAATCGATACATG
>Ga0209123_1002749_pt1 | contig 14274 bp, 5 predicted proteins | sample BarGraIncu00431A_FD_184500 | JGI IMG/M metagenome (GOLD analysis project Ga0209123, IMG submission 184500) | Arctic peat soil microbial communities from Barrow, Alaska, USA - Barrow Graham LP Incubations 004-31A (SPAdes) (version 2) | ecosystem: Environmental > Terrestrial > Soil > Wetlands >...
TGTCCATGAAGGATTGCTTCAAGCGGGGGTATCTGGTACGTGCCACCAAGCTCATCATGGGGAGCACCTTCATCGTCAAAAAAATGGGGGTTGGCACGCTCAACAAAATCCCGGCGAAGATCGAGGAGATCGCGAAACGGTTTAAGGGGTAGCTTAACTCACCAGTTGGATTCCCGCACCGCGGTGGAGGAGAGCTTTTCGGTTTTTAGCACAGACCGACGGTGGCTTCGCAGAAAAAGGCTACCAGCCAGCAATTGTGGATGCTGAGGCTCACCCGGTGCAAAGGCGATTTTGGTGTCTGGGGCCCGGGGAGCCGTCGCCGCACCGAGTGTCAACAGAAAATGCGGAAAAACGTCGCAATACCGGGCAGGTAATGGTGTTTAGTCACACGGCGCGGGTCAGGCTTTAGCGAAGCAAAAGGTGGCTTTTTTTGGGGTTTGAGAAAATAAATACTGGACTATATGAAAATCCATGATATTTTACCATTAATTAGAATGCGCTTTACTGTCTGGCCTTCTGGAGCGGGTTGGGCGGATAAGACCAAAAAGGTTTGTACACTTTCATGTGAAGAGTGTACCTCTTGCCGGTTTTATGAGCACGTAATTATCAGTGATAATTACGTACCGCGCTGCAGCTCAGGATGTCATTTCATTTGGTGGAACGTCACGCATGGGGAAACACATGCATGCACGAGTGCCTCACACATACCCACCCCTCGAAGAGATCTTTCATCCTCACGTGTCCTGATGGTTGATTCATATGGCAATTCCCGTCGGTTAGTTACGCCGGGCCGCACTGGGAAAACGACAAGTTACCTCTTCGAACCCTACACATCCGCTCCTTGCAGTTCGGCATAGACTCACATCTTCGGGAGGACCCTCGATGCTCAAAAACGGCTTGCGGTTAGTAATCATGACACTGCTCCTGGCTACTCCTGTCCTCGCCAACGCCTGGACATTGACGGTCAAGGTTACGGGAGGAAGCCTTACGCCGGCTAACACTGTCGTACTTAGCGGGGGGGCATCAAAGACGGTAGCCAGCGGGAATCTTACGGTCTACCCCACGAGCGCCACCACAATCGCCGTCAATACCTCATCGGGCTATACCAGCAGTGCCACGCTTGACGGTGTGGCAGCCCCAGCCTCCCCCTTTAGCTTGAGTTCCGGTTCTCACACCGTCACGGTGTCCTACTCGGCCGCGCCAACCTCATCTCTTAGCATCACCCAGAACCCGGGAGGGAGCGTAAACGCCCTGCTGCCCAATAATACCTGGAGCAGCACCGGCGCCACCGGCCTCGTCGCAGGCATACCCGTAAGCTACAGCATCGCGGCCGATTCCGTTCATGAAATCGTCGATTATACGGTCAACGGAACGAAGACCGTCGTCAACGGAACGACAGCCGGCCAGATAATCTCCCGCTCGTTCAATCTGGTCGCCGGGAGTAATACGGTCACTGCCACCTTCGGAGTTTTAGTCAGCGTCAGCGGTTCGCTATCTGCACCCACCAATGGATATACCACCCAGCCGGTCGATTGCAGTCTCACTGCCACAACCAACGACACCGGTTTGCAGTATGCCTTCAGCGTGACCGGCCCGGCAACCTTTTCCCGCGCAGCTTCCCCCACACAAACCTTCAGTTTCACGCCAGTGCTGCCTGGAACGTATGTTGTCTCGGCAACGGTGACTTCTGCCCACGGCGGTAATTTCACTACTTCAGCTTCAGTCTCAGTGTCTGATTACCAGGTTTATCTGAACAGTCAGTGTGTTTCCTGTCATAGCACTCAATCTGCCAAAATCGTGAGCGATTACCAGGCATCCAAGCACAGTCAAATCTTGACGGCTACCTGCACGTCCTGTCACACCCCCAACTCGCCACACAGTGTAGGGATCAACGATTCCAGCATCGACCCGATAACCTTTTTGGTCAAAGTTAATGTTGGTGGTCTGAGCCAGGGCACTGTATTCTGCGTCAAGTGTCATAACCAGTCGATAGTCACCTCCTACAATGCGTCGCCGCACAAGTCCCACTCGGTGGTCTGCTCTTCGTGTCATACCAACGGCGTACACAACGCCGACTTCACCGCAACCGCCTGCGGGGGGTGCCATTTCGACGCTTCCGGCAACGTCCCCGACCACCCCTTCGCCATCGGTGGCAACCCCTGCAATTCCTGCCATGATCCCCATGCCCTGACGGTAAGCAGTGCAGGAATACCGGCGGTCCATTTCAACAACCTGACCGGCGCCGGATACCCGGCCTCGTATGTGACCTCGCGCACAACCTGCATTGCATGCCACTCAAGTGACAGCGCCAATCTCTCGCACCGAACCGATTGGGCCCGGTCGACCCACGCCGACACCAAGGCTCCACCCTGGACCATTAACGACTACAAAACCATGTCCGGTTGTGTACAGTGCCACACCACAACCGGGTTCATAGCCTACTCCAGCGGAAAGACAACCGCGGCCTGGGGCAACTCCTCCGACAAGACCAAAGAGGTCCTCAGCTGCGCCGGCTGTCACAGTGACATAAGCACGGGAAAGATAAGGACTCAGGCCCCGATCCATCCCTATGTGAGTGACCCCGGATACCTCAACCCGGACCTCGGCAAGTCAAACATCTGCATGCCGTGCCACAGTAGCGTCAACGACGGCAAGAGCATTACCGCACGGTTGGACGCGCTCGCCGACTTCACGCACCTGCCGTTCATCGATCCCCACTACATGGGCGCCGGCGGTGTCATCTACGGCCAGGTGGGGTACCATTTCCCCGGTCGAAGCTACAATGCCGCTGCCACCCATGTAAAGATCGGCTCCAGTGACGGAAGCGGCCCTTGTATCGGCTGCCATAAAAACACCACCTACGAGCACCAATTCCATTCCGGGGCGATCCCGCTTTGCTCCAGTTGCCACGGCAACACTCTGAATGACACGAAAATAAACGCCGACATGGCGGATTTCCTCAATGTTCTCGAGGTGCTGCGGGCGCAGTTGGCGGCAAAGGGGTTCGTCTATACCGGGGCCCTGCCCAGTTTCAACAACACCAACTGGGGGGCGGGGCAGGCGGGGGCGAACAACATGGGGGCCGCCTTCAACTACTCGCTGTTCACCAAGGAACCGGGCGCTTTCCACCATAACCCCGCCTACGCAAGGCAGCTGATTCTCGACTCCATTGACTACCTGGACAATGGTCAGTTCGACGATTCCGTGACGTCCCTCGCTGTCCCGACCCTGCTGGCCTCCCATGCCATTTCCCAGGCGGCCGCCGACAGCACGGCCCTTTACAAGTCGAAGAGCAGCTGCACGGCCTGTCATGGCGGGACCGCGGCGACGGCCACCCCGATGGCCACCAATGCACACCCCGCGCACCTTACCGGCAGTTACGGCCCCGGGTTCTACCTTGGGAACAGCCTCAGCTCCTGTCAGAGCTGCCACCTGTACGGCCCGACTACCCATCTGAACGGGAGCGTCGACCTGGTGACCGGAGCCGGCTCCGCCTGTGCCGGGTGCCATCCGGGGACGCTTCCGGCCTGGAGCGGCGGCGCGAGGCTCGCCTGTACTACCTGCCACGCCGCCGTGCCGTCGGTGCTCCCTAACGGCGTAGCGGCGCCCTACAAAGCGAATTTTTCCGCTCAGGGGCACGGGAAATACCCGGGAAGTAACCAGTGCACCGGCTGCCACGACCCCGACAGCAGGCACATCTCCGGCAGCCTCGGCTCCTACACGCGGTTACGCCTGACGGTCGGCAATACCCTCTGTGTCTCCTGTCACAACGACGCCAAGGTCGTCGGCGCCCGGTTCCTCAATATGAGCACCCACTTCACCAGTAAGGGGAGCGGGCAGACCATGGCGTGCGCCACCTGTCATGACCCGCACGGCACCTCGAACCTCTCCATGATCAGGACCGTCATTAACGGCACCGCCATCAGCTATACCGACAGTATCTCGGGACTGGTAAATCTCAGCACCAACCAGGGGCTCTGCCAGGTGTGCCACACCCAAACTGCACATTACCGAGCAGGGGTAACCGAGTCCAACCACCCGGTCAGCGGTTGCCTGGACTGCCACAGGCACAACTCGGCGGGGGGGGCTTTCAGGCCTAGTGGCAATTGCAACGCGTGCCACGGCTATCCCCCAGCTCCAAGGCGTGTCACCAACCCGGTCGCCTTCGGGATCCAGAACAACTGGTCGGGCGCGCGGTTCGAGGATTATTCCGGTGGTGGCGGCGCCCACCTTGTGGCGGCCCACATAGCGAAGTCCGCCTCCCCCACCGAAGGGTGGCAGAATTGTACCTTGTGTCATAACTCAGGCTTAGCCGGATCGAGTCCGCATCACAATACGACCCTGCCGCTCTCAAGCCACATCAGCAACGTAACCGTGGCGGTGGATCCCAAGTACCGCTTCAACAACAGCTTCACCGTGTACACCGGTGCCAGGCTCCTGAACCCGCCGGCGCAAAACCGGACGGGAAGCTGCTTCAACATCAGCTGTCACCTGAGACCTTCTCCGCGCTGGGGGCTCGAAAGGTAGCTCTGGCGCCTGGACGTGAAGGCGGAACTCCGGCGTAGCTTGTGGACGCCATCGGTAGCAAGTAACACCTTTTAGTAAAAGGAGAGGCTATGACGAGCAGAGCAACGGGAAGGGCCGGAGCGCTACTACGGACAGCAGTAATCGCTATCCTCGGACTGGCTTTTGGTGCAACGGCCTACGCCTCGCCCCAATACAATCTGGACTGTACCTTTTGCCACACCATGCCGCCGACCGACTCCGGCAGCGCGGTCAAGGTCCCGGAAACCGGCGCTTTCCCGGGCAACCACCAGCGACATGCCACTGCCGCTGTCCCGTCGTGCGCGGTTTGCCACGGACCCGGGATAATCGGTTACGGCACCGATCACCGTAACGGCGTGATCGAACTGGACGACGACCTCGGCTACAGCCGCAAGGTGAACGGTTTCCTGAACCAGACCTCGGTGCCGCCCAATCCGCTGGGTAGTTGCGCCACGGCAGCCTGCCACAGTAACGGGATGGGGGGCTTCAGTGCCACACCGGCTTGGGGCAGAGCCCCCTTCCAGGCTCCCGGGGACTGCAACCAGTGCCATGGTGCGGCCCCTGCGACCGGCAACCACCCGGTGGCCGGCTCGAAACATGCCGCCTACTTCGGCACCGACACCGGTTCCTGCGCCAAATGCCACAGCGACCATGCCAATCAGGCCAATCCCTTCAGCCACGCAACGAGCGCCGGCAACCGCGCCATCGGAGTGACCTTCGCCGGCGGCGGGAACTTCACCGGCGGAAAGTGTGCCAACCTCTACTGTCACAGTAACGGCAAGGGTGTTTATGCTCCTCCGACCTGGGGGGCTACCCTCGACTGCTCCGGCTGCCACGGTACCGCGACCAGCACCGGAGCCGCCGCTCTCTCCGGAAAGCACGCCAACCATGTGAATAACGCGGCCTTACTGGGGACCAGCTACGGCTGCATCGAGTGCCATGCCGCCACCGTGAGCGATAACAGCACCCTCGCCAGCCGGGTCAAGCATGACGACGGCAGCATCGAGGTGACCGGGACCCATGTGGGAACCGTCAGCGCCGGCAGTTGCTCCAGTGCCTACTGTCACAGTGACGGCAAGGGAACTCTGAAAGCGGTGACCTGGACCCAGGCCCAGACCCTGGACTGCAAAGGGTGCCACGGCTCGGACGCGGCTCCCGCCTTCGTGAGTGTCGCCGGTGAACCTAACTATGCCAACGCCGGCGTCGATCAGTTGCGCGCCAATAGCCACCAGGTGCACGCCACCAGCGCTGCCACCTGTCAAAACTGCCACGGCGCCACCACGGCCAGCGGCGTGGCAATCCTTGCCGGGAGCGCCCACACCAACGGCAGCATCGATGTCGCAGCCGGAAACGGCAAAACGTTCAGCTACGCCGGGCATACCTGCTCCAATGTCAGTTGCCATAACGGAAACGGCATCGTGGCAAACGTTGCTCCGGCCAAATGGGGCGCCTCCCTGGGGTGCACCGGCTGCCACGGGGACGCCGCGACTCTGAACAGCAATGCCCACGCCAAACATGTCAGCGCCAAAGGGTACGCCTGCGTCACCTGCCACGCCGCAACGGTTTCCGGCAGCTCAACGATCATCAACGCCGCCTTGCACGGTGACGGCAGCGTCGAGGTGCAGGGCGGCTTAACCTTCACGGCGGCCACCAAGACCTGTACCACTTCCTGCCACGGCTCTGCCGTTCCGTCCTGGACCAACACGGCCTCCGGCGCCTGCGGGACCTGTCACGGGGCGCTTTCCACCACGGCCAACGGGCTGATCGCTACCAACGCGCATACGGCCCACTTCAGCGCTCCCTACGGGCCGAAGTTCGACGCGACCTCGGTCAACTCCTGCTCCGTCTGTCACGTCTACACAACCGACACGGCTGCAAGCCATGACAACGCCACGGTGGACCTGAACCCGGGATTCGCCAAAAATGCCACCTGCTCCAGCTGTCACCGGCAGACGACCAACTGGGCCGGCGGAGGAGTGAGCTGCGAGAGCTGCCATAGCAGCGCCGGCGGCGCACTTTCCGTGATAAACGGTCTCAGCGCCCCCGACAAGACTCTGGCGGCCAGCGCGGGACACGGTAAGGCCGGTATCGCCCAAGGGTGTGTTGCCTGCCATGACCCCAGCAGCAGCCACATCTCCGGCGCGCTGGGAACCACCACCCGTCTGAAGGGCACCCTGACCGGCGCACTCAACACCGAGTGCAACTTCTGCCACCGCGACAGCGCCAAGGTAACCCCCGAGTTCCTCAACATGAGCACACATTTTACCGCCAAGGGGGGCGGGCAGACCATGGCGTGCGCCGCCTGCCATGACCCGCACGGCACGGGGAACCTCTCCATGATCAGGACGACCATCAACAGCCATACCATCAGCTATACCGACAGCTCGACAGGTTTGGTGGACACGGCTACCAACCAGGGCCTTTGCCAGGTCTGCCACAGCGCCACGGCACACTACCAGGCCGGGGTGGCCGAGACCGGTCATCCCGACAGCGGCTGCCTGTCCTGCCACAGCCACAAGGCGGCAGGTGGCGCCTTCAAGCCGAACGGTTCCTGTGATGCCTGCCACGGGTACCCGCCAGCGCCGCGGCGCACCACCAAGGCCCTCAGCTTTGGGACCATGAACAACTGGTCGAGCGCGCGCTTCGAGGACTATTCCGGCGGCGGTGGTGCGCATTTGGTCGCGGCGCACATAGCAAAATCGGCCCGGCCTTCCGACGGGTGGGTGAACTGCCTGCCGTGCCACAACAAGGGGGCCGCAAGCCACACCATGATGCTGCCGATGAAAAAACACCTGGAGAACGTGACGGTCCTGGTCGACCCGCAGTACAAGTTCAGCCAGAAGGCATTTATTGCCTACACCGGCGCCGAGCTGGTAACCGGCGGAGGTAACAACAGGAGCGGCAGCTGCTTTAACGTCGCATGTCACTTAAAGCCGAGCCGGCAATGGAGCATCGAAAAGTAGCTTCTCCTGCTTTCCGGCGGGTGACCGACCCCCCGGAATCCCGCAGCGCAGCCGGTTCATTGTGATAGCCAGAGGATTTTGAGAAGGAGTTTATACATGAAGAGTTACCTCAGACTCGGATACATCGGTTTTCGGGCAATAACTCCAGGTATCCTGTTTGGAATAGTGTCGTTGTCTGCGGCGCTGGCGCTGGCGGCGCCGCAATACGACGTGCAATGCGATGATTGCCACACCATGCCTCCGCTCGATTCGGCCTCAGGAGATCGCGATCCGGCAACCGGCGCCTTCAAGGGGAACCACCAGGGCCATGCGGCTTCGGATGCCGCCTCGTGCGCCAGGTGCCACGGCGCCGGGGTACTGAACTACGCGACGGGGCACCGTACCAAGACCATCCAGGTGCAGGGAAACATCAACAACTCACCTCTGGGGGCGAGCTACAGCAGGGGGTTTTTCAACCAGACCTCCGTCCCTCCAGCGGTGCTGGGGACCTGCAACAACGTGAACTGCCATTTCGAGTCGCTAACCCCTTCCTGGGGAAACAGTGGTTTTGCGAGCGCCGTCGACTGCGCCCGGTGCCATGGCACAGCGCCCAACACCGGAAATCACCCGGTAGCCGGTTCCAAACACGGGACCTACTACGGAACCGGGACCGGTTCCTGCCTGAAGTGCCACCCCGACCACCTCGGCGAGGCGAAGCCGTTCTCTCACGCAACCAGTGCCGCTCACCGGGGCATTGCCGTCCGTTTCAACTCCTTGCCCAACAGCGGAGGCAGCTACAGTGGAAGCGGTCTGGGCTTTCTCCCGAGTCAGAACAAGGTGAGCTTCGGGAGCTGTGCCAACCTCTACTGCCACAGTAACGGCACAGGGGGAGCCCCCAACGTAGTACCAGCCTGGGGAGCCAGCCTCGACTGTAAGGGGTGCCATAATTCCAACACGGCGAGCGGTGCTCCGATGACCTCGGGCAAGCACGGCGCCCACGTAAATAATGCGGCCACCCTTGGGACCAACTACAGTTGTGCCGATTGCCATGCGCGGACGGTCCAAAATGATACGGCCATCGCCGACACTTCCCGGCACGTGAACGGCTTTGCCGACTTCTCCGGGGTGAGGGGCGGCAGAACCTACAGCTCGGCCACGGGTGTCTGCTCGACCGTCTACTGCCACAGCGACGGCAAGGGCACCTATAAGGATATGACCCTCACCGGTTGGAAAAGCGCTGCCGCGCTGGACTGCAAAGGGTGCCATGGCTCCGCTGCCGCTCCGGCCTTCAGTAGCCTAGCCGGCGAACCCAACTACGCCAACGGGGGGGCAGGACAGCCCCGCGCCAACACCCATCAGGCACATGTGAGTGGAGCCGGGGTCTGCTACAAATGCCACGTCAGCACGGTTGACAGCACCGGGAAACTAACCGGAAGCAGCCACACCAACGGAAGCGTCGACGTCTCCTTCAATACCGGCATCGCGGGCACGGCGGCAACTTGGACACAGGGCACCAAAACCTGCTCCGGCATAGCCTGCCACAGCGACGGGACTGCGGTAGCGACCGGTGTGACCACCGGTGGGACGGTTGTCTGGGGCAGCACCAGCTCGGGATGCACCGGGTGCCACAACTATCCCCCTTCCTATGCAACCGGCTCCCCCAAGGCGAACAGCCATCAGGGCCATCTGGCCTACGGCTGCAACAGCTGCCACATTAACACGACCTCGGACGGCCTTACCATTACGGGATCTCAGTATCACCTCAATAAGGTGTACGACGTTGCCCCCGGCGCCGGGGCGAGCTTCGCCTACACCTTCTCCACGTCGGGCGGCAGCTGCAGCGCCATCAGCTGCCACCAGGGCGGGAACGCGAAATGGGGCGTCGTGATGAATCACACCGCGGCGCTGGGCTCCAGTTTCATACTGATGGTGCTGGATAACCAAGATCATGGGCCAGGCTTCGGCATCACCGAAGACTGCGTGCTTTGCCACAGCGCGGACCTGCCGACTCAGCACGCCGGCCAATGCGCGCTTTGCCATGCCGGAACCAGCCCTCCGGCCGAAAACCTCGGGGGAGCCTGGAATCAGACCTGCCAGCAGGGCGCCTGCCATCCCACCATGCACGCCGCCATGACCGCCAATCATAACGGGATCTACGACGGTTCCGGCACAAGCTGCAACCGGTGTCATGACACCACCACCGGCGAGTTTCCGGGCCCGGGGGACAATTGCTCCCGCTGTCACACTCCGGCACTCACCGCGGCCGCCGTTGGCGACCATCTGCCTCCGGTCACGGTCTCCAACGGGGTAGCTACTTACACCGGAAGTGCGACCATCAATCTAAGCGCCACGGACCAGGGGACCTCGGGCGTCTCCTATACCCGCTACTCCCTTGACAGTGGCAACTGGGTGCAGGATGTCTCCGTCTTTGTGCGCGCTCCGACCTCGGGGACAAAGGCGCACACTTTACGTTTCTTCTCAGCCGACCACGCCATGAATATCGAGGCGGTGAAGACGCTTTCTTTTACGGTCAGCAAATAGTCTCAACCCGTTAACCATGGGGCGCTGGTCAAATGTTTGGCTCACAGCCGGAAGCTGTGAGCCATTCCCTTTGGTGCGCCGGGCCGATTGCGCAGAGGACCCCTCCAGTGATGCTACCTCGCAACGTGGAAGGGGACGCCCGCTGCAGCTCCCCTTCCTCGTTTGGGTTCCCTGTATCCCTCGAGTTGCCACATGCTTGTAGATTATTCCACAGTAACGGTGGAATATTCAGCTTTTCCCCCCTTGTGTAAGGGAAAGATGTGCCTTATTCTGCGTCGGTATCGGTTGGCGCACTTGTTGCTGTAGCTGGCCTCATTAGACCGATTTTCAGGAGTCGCCATGCAAGTCAGATTCACCTTCATTTTTCTCCTGTTGACAACCATCTGCTCAGCCCAACCCCTTTTCGCCGACCAAGCTCTGCCGCCTGAGAGCCTTCCCACCCTGATCGACACCGCGCTCTCCAATAACCCCGAGTTGAGAGCCTCCGCCTCGCGCTGGGAGATGTTCAAAAGCCGCGTTAAGCAGGCCGGCAGCCTCGATGATCCGATGCTCATGCTGAAGATCCAAAACGGGATCGTTACCGACCCGCTCAACTTTTCCCGGGACTCCATGACCCAGAAGGTCATCGGGATTTCCCAGCAGATCCCTTATTTCGGCAAAAGGGCGCTACGCGAGGAGGTCGCGGCACGGGAGGCGGATGCCCAGCATTTCGCCCATGAGGAGCGTGCCCTGGAGCTTACCCGGATGGTGAAGGAGACTTACTTCCAGATCTCCTCGACGGACCATCAAATCCACCTGCTGCACCAGAGTCTCGACATCATCAGCACCTTCATCACCCTGGCCCAGACCAAGTACTCGGTGGGGCAGGGGACGCAGCAGGATATTTTCAAGGCGCAACTTGAGCACTCCAAACTGCTCGACACGATGATCTCCCTGGAACAGCAGCGCAAGAGCCTCGCGATCGCCCTGAATGCGATCCTTTACCGCCCCGCGGGTACGCCAGTGGGGCCGATTCCCGATTTCGCCATCGGAGGGGAGCATTTCGACGCGGCGCAGCTTTTATCAATCGCTCAGCAGAACCGCCCGGCGCTCAAGGGGCTCAGGGCGCAGCTTTTAAAGGGGGCGGGTTCCTACGCGCTGGCCCAGAAGGAGTACTACCCTGACTTCAACGTCTCCTTCGAATACATGCAGCGCCAGCCAGCCATGGGTAGTGACGGCGCCGACATGTATTCCCTCGGAGTCACCTTCAACCTGCCGGTGCGCAAGGCGCGGCGCGAGGCGATGCTGGCTGAATCCTCCTCGGAGATGACGATGGCGGCCCAGGAACTCAATGCCACCATGAATACCATCGCCTCGGGGATCGCGGAACAGCTGGCCCAGATGGAACGGCTCACCAAACTCGCGGACCTTTATAAAAACGGCATAATCCCGCAGGCCGAGCAGTCGCTCGAATCCACCACCATTGGATATCGAGTGAACAAGGTGGACTTTCTAACGCTGCTGGATAACAGATCCACCTTGTTCAACTTCGAGCATATGTATTACGATTCACTGGCAGACTACCAGGTGAAAAAGGCCCAACTCGAGGCCCTGATCGGCGCGAGTCTGAGTGGGGCGGAGCAGCCGTTGACCGGTGCGCCCGCTTCTGGCGGCCACGAACACGGTCAGCATTAACCAGTCCGGAACCAGGGCGCCCGCAAGGGGTGCCCCTACTCTTTGCCATATTTCAGCTTGAGAGGTTACACCCATGGCCGTTAACAAGAAGATCACCATTCCCCTGACCGTGTTGGTTCTGACCATTGTCGTCGGGAGCTGGCTTTACAAAAGCGGAAAGCTGCAGAAACTTGCCGGTTGGTCCAAGGGCGACGGTGCCGCCAAGCAGGAGGTCACCTCCAAGCTACTTTACACCTGCGCCATGCACCCCTTCATCATTAAGGACAATCCCGGCAGCTGTCCGATTTGCGGCATGCAGCTCATCAAAAAGATTGTCCAGACCGAGTCGGCGGGCGCGCAGACGCCCGAGCAGAAAAAGCAGGCCGACATGCTCGCTCATGTCTCGCTCTCACCGACCCAGCGTGTGATGGCGAACGTCGCCACCGTGGCGGTTGCCAGTCTGCCGCTCTCCAAGGAGATCTCTGCCACCGGCATCGTCCAGTTCGACCAGTCACGGCAGGCAAAGGTGACCGCCTGGGTCGCCGGACGCATCGACCGGCTCAACGTCAATACGGTGGGGGCCTACGTTTCTAAGGGAAAGCCGGTCGCCGAGGTTTACTCCCCCGACCTGGTCTCCGCGCAGCAGGAATACCTGCTGGCCCTGAAGAGCCGCGAGCAGTTCAAAGACTCGACCATCAAGTCGATCTCCCAGGGGGGCGAGGGGCTGGTCGGCTCGGCCCGGCAGCGCCTGAAACTGATGGGAGTGAAGGACGCGCAGATTGCAGTTCTGGACAAAGGGGGCGAACCGAACCTCCGGATTCCGATCTACACGCCGCTTTCGGGAGTTGTCATTGAAAAGCTCGTCCAGGAAGGTCAGTACGTGAACCTTGGCGATCCGCTCTTTGCCATCGCCGATCTTTCCACCGTCTGGGTCGAGGTCGAGGTCTACGAAAACGAGTTCCCCTTCGTGAAGCTGGGCCAGACGGTCAGCATCACCTCCCAATCCTACCCGGGGAAACCATTTACCGGGCGGGTTTCCTTCATCTATCCTTTTCTCGACCCGAAGACCCGGACCGTCAAGGTGCGGGTCGCGATGCCGAACCCGGGGCTCAGGCTCAAACCGGACATGTTTGTCAACGCCGTCATCAAGTCGCCGCTCGGGCCTACCCTGGCTATCCCAGCCACCGCGGTCATGGATACCGGCAAGCGCCAGATCGTCTGGGTGGAGATGCAGGCGGGTATGTTCGAGCCCCGCGACGTGCAGGTCGGTGCCCGGGTCGGGGACAACGTGCAGATCATCTCGGGCCTTGCCAAGGGGGAGAAGGTTGCGGCGAGCGGCGGTTATCTGATCGATTCGGAGTCCCAGTTGAAGGGCGGCGGCGGAGCACACGAGGCGATGCCCGGTATGAAGATGGATGCACCCAAAGGCGCGGCCCCGGCAGCTCCGGCTGCTGCACCCAAGAAGGGCGGCGCTTTGGACATGGGCGACATGAAGATGTGATAAAAAACGGGGCTAGGGACTGGGGGCTAGGGGCTAGTTGATGAAACAGCAGGTAGATCGCATTCCTGGTTAAGCGCCCAGAAGCTAAGAGACAAAAGTTACGTGGGACAAGGGAAGGAAAAGGTTGACGGGGTGTACTCTAGCCTCCAGCCCCTAGACCCTAGCCCCCAAGGATTCTCAACATGATCGAGAAAATCATCGAATACTCCGCCAGGAACAGGGTCATTGTCCTGATGCTGTTCGCCCTGCTGGTCGCCACGGGGATCTGGGCGGTCTACCACACGCCGGTCGACGCGATTCCGGACCTCTCGGATAACCAGGTCATCGTCTTCACGGATTACCCCGGTCGCTCGCCGCAGGTGGTGGAAGACCAGGTCACCTACCCGCTGGCGGTGAACCTGCAGGGGCTCCCCCAGGTGCGCGCGGTGCGCGCCTCCTCGGCCTTCGGCTTCTCCATGATCTACGTGATCTTCGAGGACAAGGCGGACATCTACTGGGCCAGAACGCGGGTGCTGGAGCGGCTCAACTACGCGGCCTCCCTGCTGCCGCCCGGCGTGGTGCCGACGCTGGGACCGGACGGCACCGGTGTGGGGCACGTCTTCTGGTATACCATCGAGGGGAAGGGGTATGACCTGGAGCAGCTCAGGACCCTGCAGGACTGGTTCGTGCGCTACCAGCTGAACACGGTCCCCGGCGTCGCCGAGGTCGCCTCGGTCGGCGGCTTCGTCCGCGAATACCAGATCGATCTCGACCCGAACCGCCTCTTTGCCTACAACATGAAGGTGGGCGACGTCATGGAGGCGGTGAAGCGCTCCAATAACGACGTGGGGGGGAGGCTCCTGGAACAGGCCGATGCCGAGTTCCTGATCCGCGGCAAGGGGTACATCAAGTCCAAGGAGGACCTGGAGAATATCGTGGTCGGCGCGGACATGCGCGGCACTCCGATCTACGTGAGAAACCTCGGGACGGTCCAGATGGGCGGCGCCATCCGGCGCGGCATGCTGGACAAAAACGGCGAGGGGGAGGCGGTCGGCGGCATCGTCGTCATGCGCTACGGCGAGAACGCCAAGGACGTCATCGACCGGGTCAAGG